>Ga0209542_10007617_pt1 | contig 20522 bp, 20 predicted proteins | sample RifCSPhighO2_01_FD_184028 | JGI IMG/M metagenome (GOLD analysis project Ga0209542, IMG submission 184028) | Soil microbial communities from Rifle, Colorado - Rifle CSP2_plank highO2_0.1 (SPAdes) (version 2) | ecosystem: Environmental > Terrestrial > Deep subsurface > Rock core/Sediment ...
TCGGTTACGATTTACACCACGGGTCAAATATCAACACAATGAGAAAAGGATTTACCTTAATTGAATTAATGGTCGCCATGTCGATTTTTATAGTTGTCATGACGATATCCATGGGCTCGATTCTCGGAGTCTTTGATGCCAACCGCAAATCAAGGTCTTTGAAAACGGTGCTTAATAATCTTAATCTAGCCGTTGAGAGTATGTCGAAAGAAATGCGGTTTGGCAAGAATTATCACTGCGGTTCGGGTACTGTTACGGTGCCTCAAAATTGTCCGAGCGGCGATACACTCATGAGTTTTCTCTCAAGCGATAATATTCAAATTACTTATCGTCTCAATAATCAAACTATTGAAAAAAAGTTAGATAACAGTGATTACATTGCGGTAACTGCGCCAGAGATTGTTATTGATGATCTTACTTTTTATACTCTGGGTGCCGGCACGGGCAATACCCTCCAACCGAAAGTAATAATCAAAATTCAAAGTCATGCCGGCGCGGATACTGGCCGGTCTGATTTTACGTTACAAACTCTGGTATCACAGCGCGTCCTCGATATATGAAAAATAAAGGATTTACCATTGTGGAAAGTCTTGTGGCTATCACCATACTGATTCTGGCAATTACAGGAACAGCTAGTGCTATACAAACTGGTATCTCATCTTATATTTTTTCAAAAGACCAAATCATTGCTTTCTATCTTGCTCAAGAAGGGTTCGAACAGGTGAGAAATATTCGAGACGAGAATGGTCTATTGAATCAACACTGGCTTACCGGTTTATCCGCCAACTCAAGCGATCCGTGCTACTTTGGTAATGCCTGTATCGTGGATCCCGTCATTAGTAATACCCCTATCCGTTGTGACTCTGGACCCGGGAATTGCCCGATGCTTCGACAGAATGTCTCTGACGGTTTCTTTGGTTATGATTCATCTTGGCCGACTACCATTTTCAAAAGGGAAATTATGCTCACGCAGATAAACGCGAATGAAATTTCGATTCTAATGACAATCAATTGGTCTAAGGGTGTTGTGAATCGACAGTTTAGAGCCAAAGAAAATCTTTTAAACTGGCAATAAGATGAAAGAATCAAGAATCAAGAATCAAGAATCAGGTTTTACGCTTTTTGTAGCGATTGTTGTGATGGGGACACTTCTTTTGATAGCTGCTGGAATAGCAAGTCTAGCGGTTAGACAGGCGCTTATATCCGCTTCTAGCCGCGAATCTCAACAAGCATTTTATGCTGCCGACACTGGTATTGAGTGCGCTCTCTACTGGGATGTTCAGCATCCTCTCGGCATTAGCGCTTTCTCCACTTCCACGGGCTCGACTATTTTTTGCAATAAAGACAGCAATAATCCCGGCAACCAGTGGGTGGTGGGTGGCAATGATACTAGTATTATCAACCGTATCAATTTTCTTCCTGATCCGTCTTGCGCCATCGTTGTGGTGACTAAAGTCTATGTCGGCGGTGTTTTGAAAACGAAGATTGAATCTAAGGGTTACAATACTTGTGATTTGTCTAATCCTCGACGTGTGGAACGTGCCGTGCGCGCCACGTATTAGCATGCCAAAAGTTCCAAGGGATATAGCTGGGCGGGCAAAAAAACTGCGTGAGACTATAAAGTATCATGCTCGGCTTTATCACACTTATGATCGACCGGAAATTTCCGATGAAGCTTACGATGCGCTTGTACGTGAACTGGAAGAAATTGAATTAAAATATCCCAAATTAGCCGCTCCGGATTCTCCTACACAACGTATAGGTGGAGAGGCGCTTGAGAAATTTGAGAAAGTTGAACACGTGGTGTCCCAATGGTCATTTAACGATGCCTTCGATGAAAATGATATTCACATGTTCGACGAAAGAGTCAAAAAGCTTCTGAAAATTTCTCCGGAATATACTACGGAATTAAAAATAGACGGTCTCAAAATAGTTTTAACATATGAAGCTGGGATTCTGAAGCTGGCCGCTACGCGTGGTGATGGCCGAGTTGGCGAGGATGTCACAAACAACGTTCGTACTATTGAATCCATACCACTAAAACTTAAGAAACCGATATCCATAATAGTGGAAGGCGAGATTTGGATGTCAAAGACGGTCTTTGACAAATTAAACCAGGAGAGGAAAAAGAAAGGTGAAGAACTGTTTGCCAACCCAAGAAACATCGCCGCCGGCTCGATTCGTCAGCTTGACCCAGCCGTAACCAGAGCGAGAAAACTCGATTCGTTTGTCTATGATATTGCCTCGATAGATCAAAAGTCGATAGACACAAGGTCAGACCTTAAAAGATCCCAAGGTCTGACCTTGTGGCCCTCTACTCAAGAAAAGGAGCTCAAACTTTTGCAACAATTTGGTTTTAAAGTTAATCCGCATTTTAAAAAAATTACAGATATTAAAGGAGTGATTGAATATTGGAAATTATGGCAAAACCAAAAAGAGCAGGAAGATTATCTTGTAGATGGTGTTGTGGTTAAGGTGAACGAAAAGAAGTTTCAAGATGTTTTAGGTTATACCGGAAAAGCACCACGTTTTGGTATTGCTTTTAAATTTCAAGCCGAACAAGTAACAACTGTGGTAGAGGATATTACACTTCAAATTGGTCGTACCGGAGTGCTTACACCTGTGGCTGTATTAAGGCCTGTTTTGGTGGCTGGCTCGACTGTCTCGCGAGCGACGCTCCATAATGAGGATGAGATAAGGCGCAAGGATATACGAATAGGAGATACAGTAGTGATACAGAAAGCCGGAGATGTTATCCCGGAAGTGGTGAGAGTGATGGATAAGATGAGAACAGGCAAGGAAAGAGTTTTTAAATTTCCTACCCATTTTCCGCTCTGTGGCGGCGATGGACGGATTGAACGCGTTCCCGGTCAAGCTGCTTATCGCTGTGTGGCTAAAAGTTCCTATGAGCAACAGAGACGCAAACTGGAACATTTTGCTTCCAAAAAAGTTTTTGATATTGATGGTCTGGGCCCACGCATTATAAAACAATTAATGGATGCTGAAATTATTTCAAATCTTGATGATATTTTCACGATTAAAAGAGGAGGTCTCGAGACACTCGAACGTTTTGGAGAAAAATCAATAAACAATCTTTTGGTGGCGATAGAGAAGGCACGCACCGTGACTCTGGGACGCTTTATTGCTTCACTTTCGATACCGCAGGTTGGGGAAGAAACCGCGCGTGATTTGGCGTTGTACTTTGGTACGCCAGAGCGCTTTGCGAAGGCGACTTTGTCAGAATTAGAGAAATTAAATGGGGTTGGTCCGATAGTGGCACGTTCTATCATCGATTGGTTCGCTGATAAAGAAAACAAAAAACTTTTCGCTCGGCTCTTGAAACAAGTGCATATCCAACCTGTCCAAAGCTCGGCTTTGGACAGGTTGCCACTCACGAGCAAATCTTTTGTTTTGACTGGTACACTTGAGAATATGTCGCGAGAGGAGGCGAAGGAGAAAATCCGTGAACGGGGCGGGGAAGTTCGGGAATCTGTTTCAAAAAATACTAACTATGTAATCTTCGGCCAAGACCCGGGAGAAAAATTCAGCAAAGCTCAAAAACTTGGAATTAAAATGTTAGATGAAAAAGCATTTTCCGATATGTTAGGATGAACTACATGGATAAAGAAAAAGTACTAAATTTGGCCAAACTAGCGCGGATTGAGGTGGGGGATGATGAAGCGGAAAATCTTACACGTGAATTTGATGCCATTCTAAATTATGTCGGGGAAGTAAAGAGTGCAAAGGTTTCACCTTTGGTATTAGATTTTCAAGGTGAGACCTTGATTAATGTTATGCGGGAAGATACTAATCCGCACGAGAGTGGTTTATATACCAAAAAAATTCTAGAACAAGCTCCGGCAAGAGAGGGTGATTATATTAAGGTAAAAAGAATACTTTAAGCAAATTTTCAATTTTCAATTTAGAATTTTCAATCAATGATCAATTTAGAGAATTTAACCATTAAAAAAGCCAGAGAAAATCTAAAAGCAAAAGAATTTTCTGCACGTGAACTAACGGTAGCTTCATTAGATGCGATCAAAGAAAAAGACGGTGACATCAATGCTTTCCTAGAAGTTTTCGATGATGCCTTAGAGCAAGCAGATGATGTTGATAGGAAAATTAAAGATGGTTTGGACCTACCGCTTCTCGGCATTCCTATCGCGATCAAAGACAATATGCTTATGGAAGGTAGGCGCGCTACCGCTGGTTCGAAAATTCTTGAAGGATTTATTTCGCCCTACGATAGTACTGTGGTCAAGAAACTTAAGGACGCTGGGGCGGTTATCATAGGGCGCACTAATATGGATGAGTTTGCAATGGGTAGTTCAACCGAAAGTTCAGCATACGGGGCGACTAAAAATCCACACGACTTGTCACGAGTGCCGGGCGGGTCTTCCGGTGGCGCGGCGGCAGCTGTGGCGGCTAATTTTATCCTCGCAGTTCTCGGTTCGGATACTGGTGGCTCAATTCGTCAGCCGGCGGCTTTCTGCGGCGTGGTTGGCCTCAAGCCGACATATGGTAGAGTTTCTCGTTCCGGTCTTATTGCCTTAGCCTCTTCACTTGATCAGATTGGTCCGTTATCTAAGACAGTTACTGATGCTGAAATAATTTATGATGTGTTGAAAGGCCAAGATATTATGGATAGTACCACTATCTTTGACAACACTTATTCTATAAAGAAAAAGTTTTCCCAAATGATTGGTGTTCCAAGAGAGTTTGTTGAAAGTGAGGGGGTGGATGAGAGTGTGAGAAAAAATTTTGAAGAAGCAATAAAGAAATTTGAATCCCTAGGATATAAAGTAAAAGATATCAAACTTCCGCACATAAAATATTCCCTGTCTTCTTACTACATCATAATGCCAGCTGAAGCTTCTTCAAACCTGGCGCGCTTTGATGGGGTGAAATATGGTTTGCACAAAGACGGTAAAGATGTAATCGAAGATTATTTCAAAACTCGCGGTGAGGGTTTTGGTCGGGAAGTTCGCAGAAGAATTATTCTGGGTGCTTACGTGCTTTCCTCCGGCTATTATGATGAATATTACGGAAGCGCGCTAAAAATGAAGAAACTGATTGCCGACGAATTAGATGAGGCATTTGAAAAAATTGACCTGATTTTGACTCCTACCACGCCCACTCCGGCATTTAAACTCGGAGAAAAGATGACTGACCCTCTTTTGATGTATTTGGCCGATATTTTTACCGTACCAGCAAATATTGCCGGTCTGCCATCTATTTCTATCCCCTCGGGTTTAACCGATTCTTTGCCGTTAGGTATTGAACTAACTGCTGGTCTGGGGCGGGAAGATAATTTGTTTACCGCTGGCAAAGAATTTTTAGGGGAATAAGATATATAACAGTATGGCAGAAGAGAAAAAATCCACACCACCAACAACAGGAGACAACAATAAAACGGCTGAGCGGTTGGTATTTTTATTGGTAGGACTCGTGCTTTTTGGCGCGATCGTAACCGCCCTGTTTAATTATCTTGGAAATTGGGGGTTGAGTACTCCGAGTATTCTTTGGGATACGGCAGCCGATTACTTTTTTCAGCATATATGGCCGACATGGAAATTTATAGCCGCTATTGTGAGTGTACTAGCTCTTGCCGGTACCGTCTATAATTCATGGCAACTTCGAGCGATTAACATTGAAGAAAAGAAAATTTATGATCCTCCTTTTCCAAACTCTGTTTTGGAGGGAGACAAGTTGATCGAACCCAAAGACGCAAAGTGGAAAGATGTCATGAAATATGCAAATTCTAACAATCCTTCCGACTGGCGATCGGCCATTATAGAGGCGGATGTAATGCTTGAGAAACTTTTGCGTAACGCCGGTTACGTTGGTGAATCTGTCGGCGATATGCTTAAGTCGGTCAGTAAAAAGGAATTTCTGACAATCGAAGACGCTTGGGAGGCACATAAGGTAAGAAATGCTATTGCTCATTCAGGGGGAAATTTCCAACTAACTGAGCGCGAGGCAAAACGTGTTATTGCTCTCTTCGAAAAAGTTTTCAAAGAGTTTCAGGTCATTTAGGCGTAGCCACGTGATACAAAAAACGCCTTGTGGGGCGTTTTTTGTATTTTACGTGGTTGCGGGTACCCGATTTGCACGGATGCCTACAGGTTATGAGCCTGTCGAGGTACTACTCCTCCAACCCGCTATGATTAGATGGTACACCTTTTTCTTGAGAAAAGCAAGATTTCGTAATATAGTATCTCGAATGTCGGCGTAGCTCAGGTAGTTAGAGCGGCACACTCATAAAGTGCAGGTCCCAGGTGCGAGCCCTGGCGTCGACACCAAATTGATTAAGTGATAAAAATCTGTTAATTTGTAAGCTATTGCGGGTATCTTATTAAAGACACCCGCGGTGTTCGCAACAAGAGAGTATGTTAACATCCTCTCTGTTACTCACTTGCGGCTGTAGCTCAACGGTAGAGCACTCCCCTGTCACGGGAGAGGCCGTGGGGTCAGCACCCATCAGCCGCGCATCGAGTTTGTAGTATTTAAGTTCTGAAAAGTGTACGGGTCTATGGGATGTGGAACTGGTATAATTTTTGGTATGGATAAACTTCCCGTTCCTCCGCAAGAGGCAATAATATATGAAGATGATAAATTGTACATTTGTCTTGCAACTTACCCTATAACCAAAGGACACACTATCGTGGTGTGGAAAAACAAGGCTGAAGATCTGCACTTGCTTAGAAGAAAAGATTATGAGTATCTTATGGATATGGTGGATATTGCCAGAGATTCACTGTTGGAAACTCTAAAGATAAAAAAAGTGTATTTGATATATATGGATGAGGTCAAGCAAGTACATTGGCATCTTATACCGCGCTATGATGAACGTGGTTTTAATATACTTATGCATGAGCCAAAAGAAAATAAAGATTTTTCATTGACTTTCGAATTAAGCAGAACTTTTATTAATAAAAAGCAAAAATTGCAGTTTTAACATCACTTGTCCCCAGGGTGACAAATGTTAAAACTCCTTATATTGAGGATCAATGTTTGCCCTGACAGTGATAACCGGGCAGGCGATCTGGAATGGGGGAGAGCTGGAATCGGTGACGGTCACGGAAACACTCTTCTGACCCACAGTGTTGTAGCTAATGCCAAAGGGATTGGTATCTGGAGAAGGATTGGTAGGGATACCGGTTCCGTTCCAAGAATAAATGTAGGGTGGAGTACCTCCGGAAACATTGGCGGTCAAAGTGACTGTTTCGCCAAGGAAAACCAGCATTGGAGAAGCCGAACAGGAAACAATGAGAGGATCCCCCGACACAATCAGATTAAAAGTTGTCTGTTTGTTGAGCGGGGAACCGGTGACGGTGATGGGATAAGTGCCCACAGAAGTACTCGGAGAAACGGTAAGGGTGATGACCGAAGCGCAGGTCAGATTGCAATCTTGACCGGAGATGCTTGTGGTCACTCCCGGTGGTGCACCGGAAACAGATAGAGAAATATTCTGCGTTGTGCCTGCCGCCAGCGTTTTTGTAATGGTATTTTGAGTGAAAGCGTCACTGTTGGTTTTAGTCACATTGGATGTACTCGAGTTCGAGAGCGAATAATCAAAGGATTCATCAAATGCGGCGCAGATTGGATACAGACTGTTGTAATCGCTATTATCAATATATGCGCTGTGCCACGCATTCACACTATAGAGATTGCTCGGTATTTGTAAGTTGGTATTGACCAGAGTAGTGACAAAATCTTGGTCATTGGGAATGTCGGTGGTGGAGTTGGTAGACGTGATAAGGTTATTACTTTGATTCAGTAATTTGAGATAGTATTTTTCATTTGGTTGGTTCTGATAACCGCTCCCTCCCGGACCGGTATGACTATCGTAAGAAACTAAAGTCACGTCATATTTCCCGATGGCTAAAGGAGAGCTAAATGAATAAGGGCCCGTTGTGTGCGGCGTGTAAGCAGGCGAGCCGATTACTTGATAAGGCTCAAAAGAGATGATTGTCCGTCCGGACTGCGGTGTGAGAGAACATAGATTGGATCCGCTAATAAAATTCAAATTAAATGAAATTGACGTATCACTCGGCAAGAATTGCGAAGAAGTGGGCGAAACTGGAGAAATAGGATTTAGGATTGCGCCTGCTGGCCCACCGCTAACATAATTTAGAGTATAAATTTCATCCGCCACCACGTTTGAATAAGTATTTGGGACGGTGGAGTTGCTGATATTTCCTAACGGGCCCGACAATGAATAATTTATAGCGCTCGTTCCGGACGACGGCCACGGGTTTCCGTCTAAAGTGGCGCTAACCGATATATTCCCAATCGGAGCGACATAATATTCATCAGCCCCGATATCCCAAGCGGCGCCGGACGGTCTTGAATTACCTTCAAAATCGCTTGAAACAGGGAGATATGAATCGCTAATCAAGCTGACGCCTTTATTTAAAGCTTTGGTATCGCCAGGGGATAGGTGGAAATCTTTGTTGGTTTTGTTTACAAACGATACCGTCGTATTTTTTTGAGAATTTGAACCCGGAGCGTCATTTTGATTCGAAACATTGTTCCTTGACGATGAATCAAAATTGCCTTTATAACCAGCTCCGTCATAACCCGAATCCGCGCCCTGAACAATATTGTTTTTCACGATAGTGTTGCCGTTATCCGATTTACTATGAATTCCGATTGGAACATTTACAACAGTGTTGTTATAAATATATCCGGTGCCAGTACTGCAGGGCTGGTTATAACAATTACCGAAGATGATGCCAGATGAGGCGGCGTCCACCGTTGTCCCGCGCAAATCATAGATTAAATTGTTCCAAACTTTTCCGATGATATTGCCGACATTATAACCCATGCCAATACCCGCCGCATACGTCAATATTTGGCCTGTGATTATGTTATTGCTGACTTCAACCCACCCGCTATCTATGTAAGACGCTTCAATTCCCTTAGTGTCATCGTTTGAAGAAATTATTTTTATCTGCAAGCCGTCAAATTTGACATATGGAACATCCGTCCTGATGGCCGAGGAAGAATTTGCGTTCGGTTGAAAAATCAGATTGTACCTTTGATTATTCCATTTGCCGTCATGCCGTTGGTTCTGGTTAACTTCGCTCGCGGTGTTTGTAGGAGTATAAATCCTAATATAATTATTTGGGCCGGTAACAATACCGCTAAAATGACTGATGGCTATGCCGCCGTCAATGCCGCCGCCGGTAAAATATTCAGGGCCGGTATCGTAATAGAGTGGAATATTTAAAACATAATTGCCGGAAACCATATCGGAAGTATTGAGATGGTCAGAGTCTCCGGCTTGAAAGCCTTTATAATAACTGACTGCATTATTTAAAGAATTAAATTCGTGTTTAATGGAATTTACAGCCGCGTTCGTAACGTTAGTCGGCACAGCGCCCCTTACCGTAACTACAGCCCACTTCGTCTGGGAAATTTTGCCGGAAATAAAAACTTTTTGATTCGAGTTGTACGTAATTCTGTCTCCAACGCCCATATTGCTCGCTGTTTGCGCAACGCTAAATGTCGCCAAGCCGTTTGAAATCGTAACAGTCGGTGAACCGGTTTTATGATCCGAAGTATTCTGGCCGACGGAATAATAGACTTGTTTTGTTGTAGCCCCGGCATCGGTTGGTGTCGCATAAACACCGATGATGCAAATAATTATTAATATTATTTTCGATATATATTTCATCGATTTAAATCTACATAACTTATAACGATACTGGATCCCTCTGTTGTTTTTACAGACGGACGAATAGTGATATTTATTGCTTCCACTGTTTTCTTGAGATATAAAGATGAAATAAAATCATCTTGAGAAGAATTGATAATTTGCCATCCATTATCTGTAGCCCATTTAGTGTAGAAATTGTAATTCACTTCCGGATTTTTTGACGAGATGAATTCAACTGTGAATTGTGCGGCTGAAGAGCCGGGATATGTCGCCGAATAAGATCCAACAATCTCGGTTTTTGAGTTCAAAACTAATTTCTCGGGGAATCCCTTCACTACTTCTTTTGGATTGGCTCTGACTATAGTAGGAACCACTATGTTGGTAACTATATTCTGAGAATTACTTGCACTATTCCTTTTATCAAAACTATTTTTGATCAATAAGGTGGCGACTATTAGTACAAAAATACTAACAATAAGATAACCGTATTTTTTCCACTGATCGTTGTTCCTATTCCCAAAGTCTTCAATCATGGTAAATATGATACCAAAGTTATTGGTAAAGATATCCACTGTTTAGTATTATAACTTTTATGCCAAGATAGCTCAGCTTGCCCCGCCAAAATCTGGGCGGGGTGAAGTAGAGCACAAATGTGCCAGAGTAGTTCAGTGGCAGAACGCTTTCATGGTAAGAAAGAGGTCGGGAGTTCGATTCTCCCCTCTGGCTCAAGAATCAATGCTGCCGATATAAAATAGGTGCTACACTTTAGACATGAATGAGAAAGAACTTAAGGCGCAACTGTCGTTTATCCCAAAGTTGGAAGGCGGCTTGTCTCGGGCAAAGATCGCCGAGTTTGATAATGTCATTGTTGGTGGTATGGGCGGTTCCGGATTGGCGGCGAGAATACTTTTCTTTTTGGATCCGACTTTTCCGGCCTGGCTTCACGATGATTATCATTTGCCTATAAAGAGTGAAGGCAAGACCTTGTATGTGGCCGTGTCGTATTCAGGTAATACAGCCGAGACATTAAGCTTTGTCAAAGAAGCGCTAGAAAAGCAGTACCCTTTAGTTGCAATCACTTCAGGTGGAGTTCTTTTAGATTGGGCGGTCAAAAAGACAGTACCACATGTTCTTATCCCTTTCGGTTTCGAACCCAGGAATGCCGTGCTTATGATGTTAAAAGCCCTTCTTTATATTATTAGTCGCGAAGATTTATTTCCTGAAACCAAGAGAGGTTCTATTGATATTCAAAAAGCTTTTGAACACGGAAAAGAAATCGGTGAAAAATTCGAAAAGAAAATTCCCTTAATTTATTCGTCCAGGAGTAATTACACCCTTTCTTATATCTGGAAGATAATGCTAAACGAAACGGGAAAAATTCCAGCTTTCGCCAACTATTTTCCTGAACTCACGCATAATGAGGCGCAGGGAATTATTCCAGAAACAGCAGGACTTATTGCCAAGAATCTAAAAATTCTGCTTCTCTTGGATAAAGAAGATGGCATTGAGCTTTCGCGTGAGATGAGTGTTTTTCAAGATATAGCCTCTTCGCAGGGTGTTGACGTCTTTGTTTTTAATCTTCCTCAGGGCAAGGCAAACAAACTTCTTTCTATTTTATCCATGGCGAGCGCCGCTGCCAGAACCATTGCAGAGTCGCGCGGAATTGATGCAAACACTGTTCCTTTTATAGAACAGTTAAAGAAATCATTATAAAGTCTATGCGCAACTTTTTGCAGTTTGAAGGTGTTATAATAATTGAAGGGAACAATATTATAATAAACACTGGAGCGCGTATTTACGGGCTCCGTTCCCTTGCCCATGAAGACCACACCTCAACCTTTGGACGCTGAAATTCTTAAAGATTCACAGGATTATCCTTGGATGTTTAGAATGTTGGTTGATCGTTATCAAGAAGCTTTTCTACGCAAGGGGTTATATATTCTTCGTTCCCGAGATATCGCGGAAGATGCGGTGCAGGATACTTTTATCAAGATATATAAGAACGCGCGTAAATTTTCGGAAAGGCAAGACGCCAGTTTTCAATCATGGGCCTACAAAATTCTTATCAACACTTGTTATGATTACACTTCCCGAAAGGCTGTAAATTCTAGCCGCGTTCAGCTGATGGATTTCTCTGACTTAGACATGTCTGGTAGTGTAGAATTTTTCTCTGACACAGAAAAAACGTCATTCGTGCAGTCAGTTTTAGTCCGTTTACCGCAACGTTTGTCTCGCCTTCTCTCCCTCTATTTCTTTGAAGATAAAAGTTACGAAGAAATTGCTTCTTTGGAACATATTTCTATCTCGGCTGTGCGCTCCGGTCTCTATCGAGCCAGAAGACAATTCAAGTATCTTGCCTTAAAAATGATATGACGCTTATGAATATGAAAAATAGAATAATGCTCAGTGTCTACCTGGAGTTTTTTATGCGCAAATTAAATAACCCTTTTATCTCCGAATCTTTGATATTTATAACTCTCGCGGTAATTTTATCAATTTTTGTCTCAGTGCCAAGTGTAATATCGAACATGTTTATTTCAGGAAATTATTATCAATATTTTATAATGGCATTTTCTGGTACTGACTTGCTGGTACAAATGATTCTTGTTCTAACGGGTCTTATGATTCTCTTTTTTATAAAAAATATTACTTCCCGCGCCATATTAAGAGAGCGTCTTGTTTGAGTACCCATCTTCTATTTTTCCGCTCTTTTTGCTAAAGTAAGCTTGGGTTTTTCGCTAATGCCGGAGTAACTCAGCTTGCCCCGCCAGAGCCGAGATAGCTCAGTTGGTAGAGCAATCGCTTCGTAAGCGATAGGTCCCGAGTTCAACTCTCGGTCTCGGCTCTGGCGGGGTGAAGTAGAGTAGGAGTGTCGGAGTATTTCGATGTTTATGTCCAATCCAGAAGAAATGAAGAAAAAAATTGAGGAGCTCGAAGCCGCTATGAACTCGGCGGAATTTTGGGCGGATAAAGACAAGGCTCAAGCGTTGATTCGTGAATACGAGGCATTAAAAAATAAACTGACGGGAGTGGGGAAGTACGACGCTGGCGGGGCCGTGATGACTATTTTTTCCGGCGCGGGAGGAGATGACGCCGAGGATTTTTCCCGCATGCTTCTTGAAATGTATCAGAAATTTTTTAATAAGAGAAAGTGGAATTATCGAATAATTCATAAAAACGAAAATGATCATGGCGGGTATCGGAATATTACTCTGGAAATAAATCTCCCCGCCTTCACCAAGGCTTCGGCGGACTGCGGTCCCTATGGGACCTTGAAGAATGAGTCTGGGGTGCATCGTCTGGTGCGCCTCTCGCCATTTAACGCCAAAGCGCTTCGACATACCTCATTCTCGATGGTGGAAGTTATCCCGAAATTTGAGAAGTTAAATGAAGTGAAAATTCCACCGGAAGATATCAAGACCGAATATTCCAGATCATCTGCTCCGGGGGGGCAAAATGTGAACAAACGCGAGACGGCCGTGCGTTTGGTTCATCTTCCCACCAATCTGGCTGTGCATGTGGAGTCCGAGCGTTCTCAAGCGCAGAACAGAGAAAGAGCGCAGAGAATGCTTGAAGCCAAGCTTTATAAATTGCTTGAAGCGGAGCGAATGGCAAAAGAAAAGGGAATGTATATTTCCAAGACGATTCAAATAGAGTGGGGGAATCAAATCCGTTCCTATGTTCTGCATCCGTACAAAATGGTCAAAGATCACAGGACGGACGTCGAAGTCCATGATGTTGAGGAAGTGCTAGATGGCGAGATAGGAGTATTCCTTGAAGCAGAGAGGGATTTATGATAATGTGGCGCAATGCTTAAAATCAGATTACAAAGAGTGGGCAGAAAACATGAACCGAGTTTCAGGCTTGTCTTAACCGATTCAAAAAATTCAACCAAGAGCGGTCGTTTCAAGGAAATTCTCGGCGTGTATGATCCTCGTAAATCAACCGGCAAAACTGACTCTCTCAATACTGAACGTATTAAGTACTGGCTTTCTCAAGGCGCAAATCCCACCGATACCATTCATAATCTTTTGGTAAAACGCGGTGTCATCAGGGCAAAAAAAATTGATGTGTCCGCTATGTCTAAGAAGGTCCCTACTGTCAAAGAAGATGTTACAATGAAGCCGGCGGCTGAAAAAGAGCCCGTCTGATTATTCCCTAACCAAAGAGTATGATTGATGATGTTAAATTTTTAGAATACGTTGTGAAGGCGCTGGTGAGTTACCCTGACGACATTAAAATAAAGAGAACCGTTGATGAAATGGGAGTGTTAATGACTCTGGATGTTCATCCTGATGATATGGGCAAAGTCATTGGTCGTAGTGGCAATACTGCTAAAGCTATCAGGATTCTTTTGCGTGTGGTGGGTATGAAAAATAATGCCCGTATAAATCTTAGGATTAATGAACCCGCGGGAGTTAGCGGGCAATCATGGCAAGATAGGCGAGGGTCTGCCGCTCCCAATGGTGCTTCCAATACTTCCAAAACACTTGATGAAGCGATGGAGGATTTGAATTTAGAATAGTCCCTCGATTTACTCGGGATAAATGCATTTTCACATTATCACCCTTTTCCCCAAAGCATTCGACTCTTATCTTAGTGAGTCAATTTTGAAGCGTGCCATAGAAAATAAGAAAATTAAGGTCTCCTTCTATAATCCGCGTGATTTTGTCAAAAATAAATGGAAGAAAGTAGACAGGCCTCCGTACGGCGGAGGCCCCGGATTAGTCGTTGAAGCCTTACCTGTAATTAAAGCCATCGCTAAAGCAAAAGGCAAAAAAAATGCCAAGATACTTTTTTTGTCTCCGAGCGGCAAGCAGTTTACAAATAATTATGCTGCCAAGGTTGCAAAAAAATATAAGCACGTAGTGATAATCTGTGGTCGCTACGAAGGTGTTGATGCGCGGGTTAAAAAAGTTTTCAAAGTGGATGAGATATCAATCGGACCGTTTGTGTCGACTGGAGGAGAATTACCGGCAATGATGATTATGGATGTAATGGCCCGACAAGTACCCGGTGTGCTTGGCAATCCTGAATCTATTGAAGAAAGACGTGTCTCATCAAGCGAAGTCTATACTCGTCCGGAAGTTTTTAAACATAAAGGTAAATCGTATCGTGTGCCTAAAGTTCTTCTCTCTGGCCACCGCGCCAAAATAGAGGAGTGGAAAAAGAAAAGGTAGATTAGCTCTTCTCCACAGTTTCGTCGTTGCATATTGTACAAATAGTCGGGTATAATAGCAATAATGAAAAAGGTAATCACAGAGCGACAAAAACAACTTCTGAATGTTATTTATGATTTTTTTGTAAGCACTGGCTACCCTCCATCGTTTGAGGAGATGCGAGAAAATCTCGGAGTTTCCTCTAATCAATCTATAGCGGATCTTTTAGAAAAATTACATGCGAGTAGTTACATCAAAAAAAGTAGCGGTGCGCGTAGCATAGCTATTCTTCCCTTAGGATATAGTACGATCGGTCGCCCCGCTCTCACGCCGATACTTGGCACTACTACTGCAGGTCTCCCCGCTGAGTCTATAGAAATTACTGGGGAATGGCGTCCCGTATCTTCGGATATTGCGAAATTAGCAGAAGACATATTTATGCTCAAGATTTCTGGCGACTCCATGATAAACGCGGGCATTGACGACGGGGACGCAGTTTTGGTCCAAACAAAAAAAGAATTTGTATCCGGTGAAATCGTGTATGCCCAGATTGGTGATGAGGGCACTATAAAACGATTCATGTCAGACGATAAACCGCCGTTTGTGTATCTTAAGCCAGAGAATCCGAAATACGAACTCATTCCTTTTACACATGAAATGGAGCTGAAAGGGAAAATAATTTCAGTTCTCAAAAACAATTATTGGCAACCGATAAAATAGCATGCCCACTAAAAAACCTAACAAAGCTGAAGAAATAATCGGAAAAATTTTTAGGGATGCCGAACTACTCTACGGTCTCAAAGAGTTTGAGAATGTCGCATTCAACGACGTGCTCGAAATTACCGAAGACGAGCCGAATCGTTTTTTCATTGCTGACCTAAAAAGTGACAAAAAGCGTCTCGTATTTGACGTCAAGAAAAACACCGGCAAACCGGAGGAAATCGTGCGTCAGCTCTGGTTGCATAAACTCCACACTCGCTACAAATATCCGTTTGAGCGCATAGAAACGGAGAAAAGCGTCCACTTCGGGCGAGAAATCCGCGCCAAAGCCGCGGACATTATCGTATACAAAAAAGATAAAATCACGCCGTATATTATTGTCGAAGTTAAAGCTCCAAGTGAAAAGAAAGGGCAGGAACAATTAAAAGCGTATTTAAGCGCGGAGGGTTCGGAAATTGGCGTCTGGTCAAACGGCACGGACAAAGTGATTTTGTATCGTCCGTATCCAAGAGAATACGAATCGTTGAGTGAGATTCCCGCGGCCGACCAGACTGTTGACGATTTGTTCGCGATCAAAAAAACTTGGAATGACCTGACTCCGAAGTTTGATTTCATCAAAGTTGTCAAACGCATAGAAGAATTGGCGCTTGCCGGTTCCGGCGGGAATGTGTTTGAGGAAATCTTCAAGCTTATTTATGCCAAGCTCTACGACGAGCAAATGGCGCTTCATAAAAGAGACAATAGAGAGGTACTATTTAGAAAATATAAAGATTCTGAAAAAACTAAAGAAGTAATCAACGGGCTTTTTAAAGAAGCTATCAAGGAATGGCCAGACACATTCAAGCTATCAGATGAGATTGAGCTGACCGCCGCACGTCTTAATATCTGTGTGCCGTTTATGGAGGACATCCGGCTCTTTGAATTGGGGCAAGGCGAGTATGAAATCGTTGACGGAGCGTTTGAGCATCTTATTACCGAGGTTTCCAAGGGGAACAAGGGGCAGTATTTCACGCCGCGTCACGTTATCAAAATGTGCGTTAAAATGCTGAATCCCAAAGAAAATGAATATGTAATAGATCCGGCCTGTGGCTCTGGTGGATTCCTGCTTCACGCGATGTATCACGTCTGGGATAATTTTTTGAAAAATGAGCCGGCGAAAAAATCTTACGCTTCCAAATATCTTTTTGGCACTGACTTTGACGACAATATGCGGCGTATTTCGCAAGCGCTCATGCTTATCGCCGGAGACGGCAAGCACCACATTTTCAAACGCGACTCTCTGGATGCGCGGGAGTGGACAGGTCAAGAAGCGGAAGACGCGCGTGTCGCGCTTCGGCCTCTATTGCAAACTCTTGAAAATAACGAAAGCGACAAGGAAAATCGCCTGACTTATCGGCATTTGAATTTCGATATTCTGCTTACAAATCCGCCGTTTGCCGGTGAAAACCCAGAGCAGGGACTTTTGCGCCAATACGAACTTGCAAAAAAAGAAGGCGGCAAGCTCCGTAATAATGTTGAACGGCATATTCTTTTTATTGAGCGGACGCTCGATATGTTGAAGCCGGGCGGGCGAATGGCAATAGTTTTACCGCAGGGTGTTCTTAATAATACAAATATGGAATATGTCCGTGAGTATCTTTTTGACAAAGCGCGGATACTCGCCGTTGTTGGGCTTCACGGCAACACCTTTAAGCCGCACACCGGCACAAAAACCAGCGTTCTCTTTTTGCAAAAATGGCCCAAAGATGAAAAACCTTCAAAAGATTACTCAATTTTTATGGCCGTTTCTAAAAAGGGTGGCAAAGATAATTCAGGTGATTATATCTTCAAAAAAGATGCGAGCGGAAATTATGTCCATGACACCAAAGGCCGCAAAGTTCTCGACCATGACCTCGACGAAATCGCTGATGGGTTTTCGAAGAAAGGAAAGACAAGCTTTTGATTTAGAATTTTACTTCTAATTACCAAATCATATGAACACTGAAAAATTACTCAAGGTTTTAATAGACATAAGGGACGAGGAGAAACTTTCTAATATCTCTGGTGCCATTCAGAGCCTAACGGCACAGTTAAATAATGTTCAGGAATATTCAAAAATAAAAGATGACCTTTATTCAAAACTAAGAAAAAGTGTAGTCAACGGATATATTTATAGTGACAAGAAAGTTCTAAAAGAGCTAAAGGGGGATAGATTTTTTGGCGATTCTGCTCTTGAACAGCTCGAAACGTTTCTACATCTTCCAACGACTGAAATACCGAGTGCTCTCAATAAGTATCTTTCAGAAAGGAGTGCATTTTTGCAAGCGTCACAGAAGGTTCTTGAAGGGCTTAACCAGTTTCAACTCAAACCACATATTTACACCGATGAAGAAAAATACGATATATCAATTATATTTCCAGATGAAATAAAAGATATAGAAATTATATCTGAAAAAATAGATCAGTGGCAGGAGTTTTTGCATCAAATTTGTGAGTATGAACTTGGAAAAAAGGAAAAAATCAATATTTCTTTTGCAAATAGTGGTTGTCTAGAATTATCAGTTCTCATCACATCTCCAGCCGTTGTCTTATTAATAGCAAAATCTCTTAAGGAGATAGCAAATTTTATAAAAGAAATCACTGAAATACAGAAGAATATCGCTGAGACTGAAAATCTGAAGATAGATAAAAAACTTAAACAACTTAATATTGAAAATCTCCAAAAGGCAAACTCAGAAAAACTCAAAGAGGCAGTAGAGATTATCGTTCAGAGAATCTTTCCTGTAAAAGATGGCAAACATGAAGATAATACCAAAATTAGTATCGGTATAAAAAGAATTATCAAGAACTTACAGCAAAATATCAAGATTGAAATTACACCGCCGAGAGTGTCTGAATTGAAACTTCTTTCGGATGATACTGACGAAAATAAAAAACAGAACCAAAAATTAAGAAAAGATTACGAAAAGAAAATAGAGATTATTAAACCGGTGGAGATTGCTAATTTGGAGATCGAAAAGATTGAAAAACGAGATATTGATTTGCTAGCGATACCAGAAGAATTTTATTCTGACAACGACAAAGACAGAAAAAAGAAAGCCTAAATGGTGAGATAGACAAACTAATATGCCGAGTTATTCCATAGTTCAAAAATCCCAACTTGAAGGCGCGAAGCGGCTGGATGCGGAATATTATCAGCCGGAGTATTTGCAGATTAGAGATTTGGTTTCAAAAAGAAATTTAAACGCCAAATCGCTTGCGGGTCTTATTTCCAGACAAGTTGTAACTGGGAGTACCCCTAAAATTAGAGAGCCAAAGGGTGACGATACAGATATTTACTTTATAAAAACGGACACCGTACGTGATGGGCAAGTTGTCTTTGAAGAAGCCGATCGTTTACCAGCAAAACAAAACATACAAAACAGCGCCCCAAAGGGTGGTGATGTCCTCGTTACCATCATCGGAGCTACTTTCGACATTGTTGGTAGATCCGCAATGGTTTTTCCTCATTACCCAAAAATGAATATAAACCAGAATGTCGCTCTGATTCGTCCAGCAGAACAGATATTGCCCGGCTACTTAGAAGCTTTCCTACGCGGGAAGTATGGTCGTGAGCAATTATGGCAACAGAGCAGACAAACTGAACAGGTGAATCTGAATTGTCGAGAAATAGAAAATATACTAGTTCCGGTCCCAGTACTTACTTTTCAACGAGAAGTCGAGAAGTTAGTACAGGAGTCGCATGACTGTATAAGTCAGTCTGTGGTTATTTACAACACAGCCGAAAGTTTGCTTTTGGAGGAGTTGGGGCTGAAAGATTTTAAAGCAGACGAGGATATATACAGCGTCGTCAATTTTTCGGATATTCGAGTGGCAAATCGCATTGATGCTGAATACTACCAGCCGAAATACGGAAAACTTGAATCAAAAATCAAAAAATACGAGCATAAACCACTTGAAAAGGTGCTAGAAAATATTCCAGCAAAGTTTGACCCAATGAAACAACCGGACAAGTCGTTCAAGTATGTTGAACTTTCGAATATTAATGCTACAACCGGTATTATTGATGGATTTTCGGAAGCGCTTGGCAAAGAAACACCGAGTAGAGCAAAACGAATTTTGAAAGAAAAGGATGTAATTGTTTCAAGTGTGGAGGGTTCTTTGGGAAAAATCGCGTTGGTGCACAAGGATCAAAAAGATTTTCTGGCATCAACCGGTTTTTTCCAATTCCGAAGTAAAGAAGTTTTACCAGAAGTTTTACTTGTGCTCGCGAAAAGTGTTGTTTTTCAGTGGCAACTGGAAAAGCGTTGTGCTGGCACTATTCTTACCGCCGTACCGAAAGAGAGCATAAATGATATACTCATTCCAATCCTGCCAAAAACAACCCAGCAAAAAATTGCCGAGCTGGTGCAAAAATCTCATGAATCCCGCAAAAAAGCAAAAGAATTATTGGAAGAAGCTAAACACAAGGTCGAAGAGTTAATAGAGAGTAAATCAAACTAAATTTATGTTGGACCAGTACAAGGTTGCCTTCAGGCAGGGAGTGAGTGTGGAAGCTTGCTTACACGACGAGCGAGTAAACCTGAAGCCAAGAGCGAAGCTCTTGACAAGAAATAGATCTCTGATAAGATGGCGACAACGATTGAGTTACGGCAGGTAGGGGATTTAGTAAAATTTAATAACTTTTTTCGAAGACACAACGACAAGCGGCGTGTTTCGAATTTTTTTGTTTTATAATAATGTCACCATCAAATACTAATACAAAAAATCCCAAGAGAGTAAAGAAATATTTTGGCCGTTTCAAGAAACCTTTAACTGAAATACCCAATTTAGTAACATCACAAGTGGAGTCATTTAGATGGCTTATTGAAAAGGGTCTCAAGGAAGTTTTTGAAGAATTTTCATCTATTAAAGATTTTTCGGCAAAAAAGTTTCAGCTTGACTTCGTGAATTTCGAATTGGCGGAACCAAAATTTGATGAGTACACGGCCAAAAGTAGA
>Ga0209542_10007618_pt1 | contig 20521 bp, 27 predicted proteins | sample RifCSPhighO2_01_FD_184028 | JGI IMG/M metagenome (GOLD analysis project Ga0209542, IMG submission 184028) | Soil microbial communities from Rifle, Colorado - Rifle CSP2_plank highO2_0.1 (SPAdes) (version 2) | ecosystem: Environmental > Terrestrial > Deep subsurface > Rock core/Sediment ...
ATTTTGCCACGACTGGCAAGCATTTCTATAATATGGCGTCGGGTGGGGTCGGCAAGTGCAGAGAAAGTATCCATAGAATCATAATAAATTATCTACTTAATTAAGTCAATACTTAAATAGGTAAGAAAATGGTGATAAAAATTATTTGTAAGATAACTTTTGATGACTTTTATTGACTCGTATTGTATGCTTGAGTTCATGACAAAAAAAGAAAAAGCGCTCGAAATTTATAAACGGCTTTCCAAAGTTTATCCACATCCCAAGATAGAACTTGATTACGAGACACCGTTTCAGCTTCTCGTTGCAACGATTCTTTCTGCGCAAGCAACGGACAAGTTGGTCAATACCGTCACTCCCGCATTGTTTGCAAAATATAAAACCGCACACGATATGACAAACGCATCGGTTGAAGAGATTGACGAAATGGTAAAGAAAGTGAACTTCCACTATAACAAAGCAAAAAATATTAAGGGAGCTGCACAAATGATTGTTGAAAAACACGGCGGTGAAGTGCCGAAAACCATGGAAGAACTGGATGCACTTCCCGGGGTTGCGCGGAAGACGGCAAATGTAGTGTTGGCAAATGCATTTGGTATTGCATCAGGAATTGTGATTGATACTCATGGAATACGGCTTTCACATAAGCTGGGATTATCAGACGAAAAAACGCCGGAGAAAATTGAAAAAGATCTTATGAAGCTTCTTCCTCAAGATAAATGGATTGATTTTGGCAAAATGATCACACTCCACGGAAGGCACAAAGGTGTTGCTCGTCCCCATACTTGTGAAGATTGTCCGTTGGGCGAACTATGTCCGGAGTACAAAAAATCCTGATTATCAGCGATAGCCATGATTAATTGATGTTAACTCTAACTCCAAATCACAACATTCAGTTTCTAACATTGTTTCTGGAATTGTTACTTCTAAAACCGCTTCGTCTCCCGGCAAAGTAGGTGTCCATAATTGATTGTGAGTTTCATTATCTTTCTCAGTAAAAGGACCAATCGCTGTAGATTTATCCGGCGTATATATACTCAGCCGACCTCCTTGGGGCATATAATATTTGGTAAACCCAAAATTGAGGGACTTTGCACCAGGGGAGGAAATTTGTAGTCTCCACCGCAGGACATCGTCTTTTACTGGTTCCCATGTTCCGCTGGTAGTCGGATTAATAGCAACCGTGATTGGATATGCAAATTGGTACGGTTCATCTTTTGAACCTCGAGTTGGTATTTCGGTAAAGTCTGGATGTACGGTTATTAACTCCACTCCTTCTAGTGATACTTCATCTTCCTCCTCCAAAAACCTGAACGTGGAGAGGATTTGGTCAAAATCTTTCTCAGAGGGTATGTGTTTCGGTACAGGAGAAGGAGTTAACGGCATAGTCATAGAAAATGTGTCTAAATTAAATCGAATATATGAATTGTTATGAGGATGTTTTACAAACACTGACTTTTTAATCTGATTTCCTCCAACTTTTTCAAAGATAACTTCTGCTGATTGATAATCTTTCAACATTTTCTCTTCGACTTGAAAGTCAATTTCACTGTTCTTTAGTTCTTCGTTTATAACAGTCAACATCGGATAACTTACGTATTCGTCTTTGTTTATTGTTTCAAACCAAATATCAAAGTGAAACAATCGTAGAGACGTAGTAGGATTCTTTAACTGTAAAGTAACCAATTCATACTCTTTTGGATACTTAAACTCAAACCCATACTCTTCGTTTCTGTATGTTTTCCAGGTCGAGGTATCATTTGTTGCGGGTTGCGAACCTAGCGATTCTTGGGCTTCGCACCAGGTATAGGAATCAATACATAGTTCGGTATTTTTCTTATAACCATTTGGACATATGTCGCTTTCTGCAATTTTATATCCTCCTGCTTCCATGGTAGCAACTGATGATAAACAACATCCTTTACTTTGCTTTTGATTACATTGTTTCTTTAAATTTTCATAATATGCGGTTGACGTAGTTGCTCTCGAACTATTTAAAGTCTTGCCATATTCTATCCCCAACCAAAATCCTATAAAAGGCAGGGTGATAAATAGGATGGCAGCTAATATTTTCAGCAGAGAAAATCGTGGAAGGGGAGACTCTTGTTCCATGTACATTCAGTATTTCACTGTAGCGAGGATAAGTCAATAAAAAGCATAGGAAATTTGCTATGATTATTTCATGGCAGAGGCGGGGTATAAGAGTCTCATCAGTTACAAACTGGCGCAGATTGCATTTGATTTAGGCTGGGATTTTGTGCCGCGGTACTACCGAAAGTATGAAGACCACCGGCAACGGGACCAGATAAAACAAGCACTCCGGTCACTCAAGCAAAATATTGTCGAAGGCTCATCTGAACGGAGTCTGTCTTCAAAATTAAAACTCTACGATGTTGCAAAGTCCTCCGGTATGGAAGCACTTGAAGACTTTGAGGATATTTTGCGTCACGAGGGACTGCCGTGGTGGAGCAAAGATGACTCTCGACTCAAGAGCCTCCGATCTGTTTTTGAAGGTTACCCTTACCCCGCTAATCCTTCTTATCCCTCTACTCCTTCTGTCAGAGCAGTGTGCACAATTCTAGGAGGATTAGAAGGAAAAGAGGAATTAGAGGCGGTCGTAAACTATGAAATTGACCTTCTCATCCGAAGCGGGTATTTACTTGATAAGCAGATGAACGCGCTTGAAGAGAAACATAAACGGGAAGGCGGATACCGGGAAAAGCTGCTTAAAAGAAGACTGGACTACAGAACGTCACATTAATATTGGTTGGAGCATGCCGACGCGGTTGCCTTCGGAGTCTTTGAACATGACGAATATTCCGATTCCAGGAATATCCATCGGTTTGCCAAGTATTTTGCCGCCGGCTTTAGTAACTATCTTCATGTGTTTTTCAAGATTATCAACAGAGATTACCAGATGGGGAGCTGTAGCATCTTTGGTCCTTTCGTAAAATCCACCGTTTATTGCCCCAGGATTTTTCGCCATCCCGTTCTTATCGACAGGCGTTGTTGTTGCCAGAATATAATTACCCATGTCCTTTCCCAGCAGCTGCATGTTCCATCCAAACGCTTTCGTATAAAAGTCAGCAACGCGTTTTCGATTCTTAGCGGGCATTTCGAAATGGACAACGGGATTTGTTTTCATAGGTTAAAGTATATCGTTCATTTTTATCTATTCAAGTACCTCAATGGAGGCAGTGACCATGTCCCCGGAGCCTGAGGCAGTAATTTATTTTTTAAAATCCCAGGTTTTCTTCCACTAAAATAAAGTGGATTTTGCGGGTGCTGACTTTCGCTTCTCCCTTGAAAATCAGAACCTTGTTAAGTCCGGTATGAAAATTATAGAGCTGCATCATGTGTTTGTCTTCCATCGGCACGACGTGATCGGTGAGGCGTTTCATGGCAACATCTAAATCAGGCACAATTTTTTTTGTGCTGACGACAAAAATAAGATTGGGAGAGGTGTAGACAATATGGGGAAGCTGGCTGCCGCTATTTGACGCAATAACAAATTCTCCATTTTCAATCAATGCATGAACGCTTCCCAGATAATAGTCAGACAACACCGATTCTTTTCTTAGCTTATCCCTTTTCTCTTTATCATTTTCAGCATTTATGTTGGCATGAAGATCGACCCATGGGTGTTTTCCTGATTTCAAATACTCGTGATATCCAATTTGTTCAAGTGTCGTTGACGAACCGTTCATGACTGATGCCCTGGGGGGAATTATTTCCTTAATTTCCTCCAATGCTTCTTTTCCGTTTTTAACAACAGTTACTTCATATCGATGATTCTTAAGTGCCATCGTTACTTTCCGAAGAGATTCTTGATTTGCTAAGCTGTTATTGTTCATACATGCTATATAATAAACCGGTACCCATACAAAAAACAACCCACCGAAAGTTTCGATGGGTTGTTCAGGATTTTTCGGCGAACAGCTTTTTAGAGAATATCGCCGGAATTTCCAACGCTTGAGTTAACCCAAGAGCCATTATTACCTGCGTGATAGATCCATCCCCACCATTCATAAACAAAATCTCCTGGGCCCAATGGTTCGAAATATTGCTCTACCCAGTTTACAGCACCTGGACAATTACCATCAATATCGCATTCATAATCGGTTGTTCCTACCGAACCTCTAGTTTTCCAAAGCGGTTCATCTAAAAGTGTTCCTGTAATAGTTGCTCTATATCCGCCTTCAAATGTACCGTCCTCATCACCGTCTAAGAATTCATCAGGTACCTCAATTCCAGGAGTCAGTTGTCCTTCCTGTGCATCAAACTGTCCTGCGTAGTTCAACACCGCACAATACTCGCCTTCAGTGTTAGTGGCAAAGACTTGGATGCGTCGGTTGTAGTTGTCAAGCGCCCAATTATTACCATCTTCTCCGGAATCTACAGAGTTAAGTATCTTTTGAGTAACGTTAACTACTGGTGCACCGATTTTTTCGCACTCTCCGGCGTTTACTTCTGATCCCCAATTAAGAATATTGGGAGAAGCAAACGCGACTGTTGCGAGCGTTCCAAATAGTACTGCACTTGCTGACGCACCAATTACCATTTTCTTTATATTCATATATTTTCACCTCCCTTCATAACCAACCAATCAAAGATTGGTGTATTAGTTACTCTTTCCTTTCCCGCAGGGGGGAGTGGTACACTTACCACCGTTTCCTCCACTTCCTCCATCACTTGGCTGTACATCTATTGTTACCGCTTGGTATGCATTTACACGCCCCCATGTCCAATAGGTACCCGTTCCTGAAATCGGATCGGCTGTTTTCTCAACTTGAGCCCGTACTTTTGCATTACTGTCTCCAGCAAGGGGAGTTGACCAGACGAGTCCGGCTATCCCTGCAACAACCGGAGTAGACATGGATGTTCCGCTCCCGTATCCATAGTTTTGGTCACGATTCGTTAACGGATTTTCCAAAGCAAACGGGTGGTTGGGGAATGTTGAAAATACCTCAACGCCTGGTGCTGCGACATCTACCCAATCACCATAGCTTGAGAAAGATGCTTTGTGATCGTCTGCATCTGTTGCTGCAACCGCAATGACATTGGTATATGCTCCCGGATACGTCTTTGAGGGATTGTTACTGTTTCCCGCTGCAGCAACAAGCACAGCATTTTTATTCCATGCATAGTTTACTGCCTGCTCAAGCGTTTTTGACTTGAATGATCCGCCCAAGCTCATACTGATGACAGATGCGCCATTATCTGCTGCCCAGACCACGCCGTCTGCCACCCATGAATAGGGGCATGAACCACTGTTACTGCAGACTTTTCCAATCATGAGGTTTGAGTTAAATCCGGTTCCTGCTACCCCAATACCGTTATTTGTCGATGCTGCTGCAATGCCGGCAACATGGGTGGCATGACCATACTGGTCTTCAAGTCCTGATCCTGAAAAATCTGTCATTCGTAAAGGAGCGAGTTTATCGGCTAAATCAGGATGGGTAAGGTTTATGCCCGTATCGAGAATCGCAATATAGACGGTTTCTGAACCTTCTGTGACTTCCCACGCTTCAGGAGCATCGATATCTGCATCGTTGCTTCCGCTTAAATTTCGCTCTACATCAAACACCTGCCTAGTATTATTCAGCGCATACTGATTGGTAAAGTACGTATCAGACGGAACTACTTCAAGAACCTCGGCAACCGCATTCGGTTCTGCATATTCAACTCGTCTGTCGCGGGCATACTCTGATACCGCTTTACCAACGTTTTTGTCAACCGATACCACCTGGACGTTAATACCAGGAATAGTATGGATAACCGTACCGCCGATTTCCCAATGCGCTTTTCCTACTTCGCTGGGATCAACATCATCTTTGAATTTAACCAGGATTTCATGGGGGACTACTCTTTCTTGTCCTTGTGCCGACACGTTTCGGCTTTGTGACAGGAAGACTGCGGAAGATATCGCAAGTAAGAGAAAAACAAAAAAGGCTAGTATTCTTTTCTTCATCTGCATCTCACCTCCATCCCAATTTTAATATTGTCAGTGTACCATATTGAATCTCGTAGAAATAACTAACTGGAAACATTCTACTATTTTGATCCTTCGTTACAAATAAGGCCGGGAAATGGGTGAAGGCTATGGACTAAATCTGGCTCCGCGCGCCTTGTGACAGTATACAACCCAGTTTTGAGGTAAAGATTGCTTGGTTTTCCCAGCCGCGATGCAAGCTAAATGATCTAGTTCTATTCAGTTGCAATCTTTCAGGGAAAGATATATGATATTTACATATATGTGTCAGTCGTGCGGTTGCTCATTTCGATCAAGGAACTTCGGCACCATCGAGCGCTTTGTTGAACCATGCATTCTACTTCTCCTATCCAAAGAACCCGCTCACGGGTATGGATTAATGGAAGGGTTGGAGAAACAGTGTGGCGAAAAAGTAGACGTCGGTGACTTGTACCGTACACTTCGGCGTATGGAACATGACGGTTGGGTGAGTTCAGCTTGGGATCGCAAAGAAAATCAGCGCCATAAACGAATATATAAAGTCACAGAGGAAGGCCGCACATTTCTTAAACATGCGGTCACCTCTTTGAGGCAAACCGACGAGTTGATCCATCATTTGTTTCAGGGTTATCAAAAAGTGTATCCTGAAGATAACGCGATATGAAATTGGGCATTATTCTTTCAACCAACAATGGAGAAACTAACTGGAATGCGTTTAGGCTTGCAAATCTGGCGTTATCAAAAGGCGATACTGTTTCCGTCTTTCTCATCGGTGAGGGTGTTGAGTACGGCAAACATTCATCTTCTCAATTTGACATTCATAACCAAGTGGAAAGATTCCTTGATTCCGGCGGAAAGATTATCGCCTGCGAGACATGCATGAACATACGAAATCAAAAAGACAGCAAAGATTGCCCAGAAGGTGGGATTGAGGATTTATACAGTCTGATTGCCGATAGTGACAAAGTTATCACTTTTTAAATACAGTCATGAATTTCGACTATACAGTAACAACAGAAAAATCATTTGATGAGGCAGTAACATCGGTTGAGAAGGAAACGAAAAACGCTGGGTTTCGGGTACTCCACATTCATGATGTGACAGCGACGCTAAAGGAGAAGAATTTTGAGATTGAGCCGTTTAAGATTATTGAAGTTTGCAATGCCAAAAGCGCCTATGCCGTGCTTCAGGCAGATATTAAAATCGGTCTTTGTCTCCCCTGTAAGATAAATGTGTACAGGAAGGATGGGAAAACATATATTTCCGGTATGCGACCCGTTATCCTTCCCCAATTCTTCCCTGAAGCGGATCTTGGCAACTTACCGGTAGAAGTTGATGAAATTATCAGGGGAATTATTGACAGGAGTAAATAACCGTATGAAAAAAATACTACTTACAACGATTCTTTTATTTATCCTATTCTTTGTACCATCGTCTATTTTCGCTCAAGGAATGATGAGTAACTGGACCAGTTCATCATCATCGGTAACCGCTGATGACCACACAGCCCGTGAAGAAGCCGAAGGAAAAGAAATCTGGGAAAAGTTACAAGCAAAGGAAATCACCTGTGCAGAGTTGGCCGATGAAAATTTCGGAAGCTTAGGAGAATATTTTATGGGGCAGATGATGGGTGATGCTCATGAAGCAATGAATAACCGCCTGATTCAAATGCTGGGGGAAGAGGGCGAGGAACAGATGCATATTGCCATGGGCAAGCGCATGAGCGGCTGTGATCCAAACGCATCTCTGCCACAAAACATGATGGGCGGCGGCATGATGCCTATGATGATGAGTATGATGGGAGGAGGTGGAAATCCTATGATGGATTACGGTTGGAATAATATGATGGGCGGCTTTGGTCTTTTGGGGTGGTTACCGATGCTTCTTTTCTGGATACTCCTAATTCTCGGCGTAGTTGCTCTTTTCCGCTATCTTGGCGGTTCAGCAAGAAGCGATGACAAAGGAAGATCGCCGTTGGATATTCTCAAAGAACGTTATGCCAAGGGCGAAATTGACAAAAAAGAGTTTAACGAGATGAAGAAAGACCTTGCTTAGCAAGTTACTCTTCTAGAGCGCTTGAAACTAAAGTGTAAAGCATCTACAATCTGTAGTAGATATGAAACCAAAAGTATTGAGCCCTCTCGAGCACGAAATCATGGACATTGTGTGGGAACTTGGGCAATGCTCTGTGAAAGAAGTACTGGAACGGATCAACCAAAATAAACAATTAGCGTATACCACGATAGCAACAATTCTCCAAAGGCTTTACGAAAAATGCTTGGTGACTAGAAAAGGACAAGGAGTTGCGTATTTTTACTCACCCAAACTTTCCAAAAAATCATACAGTAAAAACCTTGCTCAATCTTTTCTAAACAAATTCTTCAGTTCCTACGGTGACGTGGCCATTACCTCATTTGCAGAATCAATAGAGAAACTTCCTAAGAAGAAAAAGGAGTACTTGTTGGAATTGCTAAAAAATCATGATGAGAATAAATAAATATCTTCTAGTATTTACCAGCCTTTCCGGTTTCTTGGGACTTACGCTTTTTGTTGTTTTGCAAAAATATCTGCCAATACTTCTGAAACATGTTGTCTACTATTGCCAAGCGCTCGGCCATTCTCTTTCTGTGCGTATACCTCATCAAATTGGAAGTATCATGCTCATCGCGTTGCTCTTTGTTATCTCAGTCTTAATCGTGCGGCTTTTTATTTCCTATCTGAAGATATATTTGTTAAGAAAACAACTTAGTACAAAAATTGAAAAGAATAGAATATTTGCCAAATTGACAAAGAAGCTGGATCTTCACGATGAAGCGTTTTTGGTAAAAGATAAAAGCCCTTTTGCTGTTTGCCATGGCATAAGAAGCCCAAAGATTTATATTTCAACGGGTCTTGTGCAGATGCTTACTGAACCAGAGTTGGAAGCGGTCATGCGGCATGAGGGGTGTCATCTTCAAGAACGGGACTCATTTATTATGCTTTTAGCATCTATTGCGCAATCCACATTTCCGTTTTTCCCTCTCTTATCTGACTTAACTCAAAACTATCGTGTAGAAAGAGAAATACAGGCAGATCAAGAAGCGGTAAAAGGAATGAGTACTTCAAAGCATCTTATCGCAGTTCTGAAAAAAATGCTTTCGTGTGATCCGGCTCCCAGTTATTCTTTTGCTCCTGCCATTGCTGACCACGACACGCTGGAACAACGGATCAAGGCATTAATAAAAAAGAGCTCGCCAAAAGCAAGACTTCGTTGGAACAGCATAATTATCAGCTTATTTTCTGTAGGACTTCTCTTTAATCTCATCATGCTTCCCGTTCAGGCAGTTGAAGTGCATGGGCAAGAAGACGTGATGATGGTCTGCTTGCAAAACGACTCCTGCTCAATGTGGTGTAAGGAAAACGAAACTACCACTCCTTATACAAAAGCACCCAATTCATCTGTACTCTACACTCCAGCTCAATGAATGTTAACTATTGACAATTAAGGAAGTACTCTACTACACTATGTAGTAGATATGAAGACTACAAAATCAGTACTTATCAAAAATGCACAATGAACCAGAAACTACTGTATGTTGTCGGCACACTACTGATCATTTTTGCCTTCCTTATAGGTAATCGATTTACCGCATTTGACTTTGGACGATCAGGAACCTCTATTCAGAACACTTCATTAGGCAGTGCTCCCGTTGTGCTGATTGCGGGCTCAACAGAAAAGTTTAATTTTCTCTCGCAACAGAGATCAAGTTCGTGCGGCCTACAACCAGTAAGTGTGGAGGGCTACTCTGATGATCAAAGAATACAAGGTTCGTGCTGCTCCCCGATGGACTTACATAGGTATCAGGAGCAAGTAGAAGGACTGAAGCAATACTCGCATATCTCACAAATCCCGGAAGATCCATATGATATTTCTGCGGCACTTGCAAAAGAACTGTTTGGGTATCAAAAAAGCATTACTCTCACCACTGAGCAGCAAAAGATTTATGACCAGGCTATGGAGTTATCCCATGAAGGCGGTCCCTGCTGCTGTAAATGCTGGCGTTGGCATGCTTTTGAAGGTCAGGCAAAATATCTTATCACTCAATACAACTGGAACTCTCAGCAAATAGCTGATCTGTGGGATTTACAAGACGGCTGCGGAGGAGCAGGACAGACTCATGGCGAAGGACACACCTAATTTTTTACAACAAGACGGAGATTTAATCAAAAATCTTTTGTTGCGATACGATTTTATCCTGTCCAGTATCGTTGGTGCTTTATTACTTGCCAATGTGTATTATTGGTTACTCCTCAAGGTTTCAAATCTTACAACCATTTACTCAAATATTCGACACGAGCCGGTGTATCTTTGGACTTTAGTGATTCTTTTACCACTTACCCTTCTTCTGTTTGGCTTTAATTTCGCACTCGCCCTATTTTCTCTAAGAGCAAAACTCGGAGTCCGTACTCAGGGAGGAACACTATTTGGCGCGCTGATTGGTGCTTTTGGCGCCTCGTGTCCTGTTTGTGGAGCATTCCTATTATCTTTGATTGGAGTTTCAGCCGGGCTCTCTGCTCTGCCTTTTGGTGGTCTTGAGCTGTGGTTTACCGCAAGTTTTATAATGGGAGTAACTGCATGGTACTCATTAAAAACATTAACAAAAAGATGTATCGGAACAGACGCTCAGGGAAAAAGCTGCTGGGTTTTACCGTCTGTAAATAAGAAATTGTTACTGGTACTGGGTATTACTGCCCTTTTTCTTATATTGAATCTTTATAATCAAGTAACAAAGCATGACAGTTTACTTGTAAAAAGTGTTTCAGCATTATCATATGGTCAGTGCACATTAGTAAGATAAATATATATGTCCGCCCAAACAACAGGAACAACTATGAAAAACGATAAAAAGTTTATTATCAGTATTACTGTAGTCACATTAGTTTTGCTGGGTGGAGTTGTCTGGTGGAACAGTCAAAAATCAAGTGAACCACCTATTACCATGTCGAATCAAAGCATTGAACAAAAGCTGTATCCTGAAGATGAAATTACTCACGGTCATGGATTGGCGGTTGATGTTGCTGATTCACACAAAATCTACATTGCTACACATCATGGACTGCTGGTTTTGGTCAATGAAAAAGACCTCTACCGTCTAGGAACAAGTCGTGATGACTACATGGGTTTTTCAGTTCATCCTGCCGACCCCAACAGGTTTTTTAGTAGCGGTCATCCGGCTAGCGGCGGAAATGTCGGCTTCCAAAAATCTGAAGATGGAGGCATGACTTGGAAAAGAATCTCAGCTGGACTCAATGGACCCGTTGACTTCCATGCAATGGCAGTCAGCCCGGTAAATCCCGACCTTGTGTTTGGCTGGTTTCAAGGCAACTTACAGCGATCTACTGATGGTGGCAAAAATTGGATGAAATTTGTTACTCCGGCTCCGTTTGTGGCGCTCACCGGTGGTACAAAAGATGAGAATGTTATTTATGCTGCCAGTCCCCAAGGGCTTTTTAAGAGTCAAAATAAAGGTGAGTCTTGGGAACAGCTTATTGATGGGTTTGTTGCTGCTATTGCTGTCCATCCCAACGATTCTCAAACCTTACTTATCTCTTCAGAACAGTTTGGTGTCGCAAAAAGCAACGACGGTGGTAAGAATTGGCAAGAAACAAATGCAAACTTTAACGGCGAATCAGCTTTATTTATTGCCTTTAATAAACAAAATCCAGAAACCGTATACGCTTTGACCGAGAAAAACAGCTTATTCAAAAGTCAGGATGAAGGGGTTAGTTGGCATAAAATTCGGTAGAAAGTATTGAATAAGGTTATATTAATATCAGAAGTGCTATTTTTGCTCCCCGAACCTGGAATCATTACTAGACTTCACCTCAATTGTACAGGCTTTTCAAGATCTCAGATATATTGGAGAACCAAGGCAAAGATGGCTCGAGATTAAGAAACTGCAACATTGTCCAGCTTACAAAGCTGCTATTTAGCCACTATGATGGCTCTTGACAACGAATCATTATTTATGTAAGATACTTACATATTAAGTGTCTAACGTAAACTCGTATGTCAACTAGAACACAACTCATTGAAGAAATTTTGCATAGCTTTCACGCTATTCGAAACATAACTAAAACTAAATCTCTTCATTTAGGCGATCAAAGTCACATTACCCACTCCCAATGGTTTGTTTTGAAAATGATTGAACACTTTAATAAAAGAAGTATCAAAGACATAGCGGAAGCGATGGAAATGTCATCAAGCGCCGCAACCCAGCTCGTAGATCCTCTGGTGCAAGGTGGCTATGTAATACGTCAGGAAGATCCGGAAGACCGCCGCTTGGTACAACTAGAACTTTCACCAAAAGGGAAGAAACATATTGCTGCTACTAAGAATAAGCGCATAAATGAAATGGCAGAGATATTTGATGCATTATCCGACAGTGAATTAAAGGAATACCTCCACTTGCAAAAGAAACTCCTATCAAAAGTACATAAAGAATAATCGCTATGAAAATTACCAAGTACTTTCAGAGTATGTATTATGTAACTATAACAGCTCTGCTTGTGGTAGCAGTTGTTAAAAATATTGGCCGCGGATTTCCTGCAAATCTAGTTGTGGCCGTTCTAACGACATCTCTACTTGACGTTGCGATAAAACGATTATGGCTGAAAAGAAACCCCTCACTGCCTTTGTCAGCAATCATTACAGGTCTTATAATCGGCACAGTGGGTATGAATGCTCCGGTTTTAGGCGTTTTTATCGGGGCGATTCTTGCAATGTTTTCTAAATTTGCAATCAGATTAAAAGGCTCACATATCTTTAATCCCGCGGTTTTTGGCGTGGTTATTACACAGGTATTCAATCCAGCTCTCCACAGTGGAGCAGGAAATGCCACTGTCCATGGTGCATCGCAGGTTGTGGAAGGTTTTGGGCCTGGAGGTCTTGCTGTATCTCTCATACTGGTGCCGTTACTGCTATTTGCAAATTACAGGGCTAGAAAGCTGTGGATTTCAATACCATATCTTATTGCTACAACATTGCTTTTCTATTTCACAGCACTCGCGAGCCTCAATTCATTGAATTTTCAAGAAGTCTTCAGATTCCTTGATGTTCTTCCTTGGTATTTCGCATTTATCATAATTTCGGAGCCGAGGACTTCACCCTATCCCAAGAACGAGCAGATTGTGTTTGGAATAGGTATCGCAATTCTTTCTATTTTACCTCTAGTTCTTTTTGGTTTCTATTCACACGTTGGAGCACTTGCAACACTACTTTTTGGAAACCTCATTTATGCAATGTATCGGGCGGCAACCAGAGGTCAAAGATTGTAGATGTAAACTTATTTTAATTGTTGTAAAGGTCTAAACCGAGGTTTACTCCCTAGCTCTCGAATTAATATATTTATAGATTTCAGCTCAATTATCCAGGCATTTCAGGATTTAAGATATATTGGGGAATTGAGAAAGATGGAAGGAAATTAAAAAAATTGCAGAACACAACGACTTATACATATTGGAATTATATCAGAGTTGAGGAAAATCCGAAGAAATCCATAGGAATCCTCGCTAAGTGGGACGATTTTCGATCAGGGCGATTCTTTTCCGCACTGAATTATCCGTAATACATTCGGTCTGATTATTTACGTTAATAACCTCCCATACAATTATTTCTCATTTTCTAACCGTAATTTCAAATGGAATATCGTTTCAGTTCTCAGTCTATTTTTTACCCACGCTTTTTGTTTTCCATCCAAAAGCTCGCCCATGCCGGCAAGAATGTCCCGATCGGATAGCCCTTCAAGGGCATCAATGCATTTCTGTAAGAAAACCTTAAAAGACAATCCAGTTCTTTTCTCGATAATCTCATTATTAATAGGCCAATCTTTCTGAGCAAAAAACCAGACATCGAAAATATCGCGATTCGCCTTCCCCATTCTCTCAAACATCGCAACCAATTTGTGAGCAAACATATCTTCGTGGATCATGACTTTCATGGAAATACCAAGATATGATCTTACTTCATACTGCGAGCCAAATTCTCTGCGATTAATTTCGATCTTAATATTGGGGGCGTCTTTTTCGTAAGAAAGCACAAGAAACAAGCTAAATCTTTTCTTTCTGTGCTCTTTGATCCTGCCGTATTGTTTTGCAATCTCCTCCATTTTTTTGAAAACATAATCTTCCTTGGTTTCATCCAAGAGATCAAAATCAAGATCAAGCGAAGCCCTGGTTAATTCGTAAAAAAGATAGGCAGCTGTGCCACCTTTAAAACCCAAAAGAGGTCCGATGCTGGTATCAGTGTAAATATCTTTCAAAATCCTGATAAGTATATTTTTATGTTTTGCGGTATCAATCGGCATATTTTTATTCAGATTTATTAATTGATTTATGATATCTTTTGACTCTTTTCCCCATCCTTTTATTGTCATATATGGGTAAAATTTCAAAAATCTTCTCCCAATTAAGTGATGATACATTATCGAAATGATAATCCTTGCTCAAATAGACTACATCTAAAAAGGCTCTCTCGGGAGAGGCGATATGGTAATGGTCTTTTGCTTCTATCCCCATGTGATTGGTAAGAATCGAATCTCCGACTCTTTTATATGAATAAATCCGCTTGTCTACCGTTACTTCCCTTGTGATATACGAAGCAACAAAAACCTGGCCGTATAACTGAAATACGACCCCAGCGTTAGCTAAAACGGTTTCGAAGCTGATATACGAGGGGGTATAAATTTTAGTGCCCAATTCAAACTTGTCGTATTTTTTGTCTTTAGTATAGAAACCACGATGGATCCTCAGCAATTTTCCGGCATTAACATATTTGTTTAACCTGGCACTAACGGTATTTCCTTTCTCCTCGCTCCACAATAAAGCAGCATCTTTTGTTGAAAAGATGGTTTTAGTGGATCTCAAGAGAGTATCCAAATATTCGCCCTTTTTGAGTTTTTTATCCATTTTTGTACTGGAAATTACCTTAAAGGTAAACTACAGTTCAAATATTAGCATAAAAGACCATTTGATACCATACTAAATTGCCCGGAACGACAACTTTGACTCCTCCTGATTGACATGTTCAGGAACCGAGAAATAGAGTTCGGAATAAGTCTACAGAACATACAGACTGTATTTGAGACGTTTCAAGTACAGCCCACTTTTCAGACCCTTAGCGAGCCACGGAATGCTCTGGCAGCATAGTAAGATTCTGCGCCGTTGTGATACACGAAGATATTGCCGTAGCGACGATCAGCAAAGAGCGCGCCGCCGAGTTTTCTAATTTCAGTTGGTGTTTTCACCCAACTCGACGTTTTCGAATCGAACTTTCCAAGTTTCTGCAATTCCCGATATTCTTCTTCCGTTAAAATTTCAATGCCCATAGCAGCTGCCATATTCATAGCGCTATCTTTCGGTTTATGTTCTTTCCTTGACTCCAGCGCTTCGTCATCGTAACAAACACTTCTGCGGCCTTGAGGACTTTCCGCTGAACAATCATAAAAAATGTATTCGCCCGTCTTAGAATCACGACCAACAACATCCGGTTCACCGCCCGTTCTTTCCATTTCATTGAGTGACCACAGTTTTTCTCCCGAGTCCTCGGGGTCCAGCTTTGCTTGTACTTTAGCCCATTGGCAACCTTTATGGCGGTTCATGTTTTTCTCAAAACGGGATTTCAAGCTCTCCAGTAGTTCTTCCCGCCTGTCCCGTTGCAACGCGAAGCGTTTGCTTCGGGGTTGTTCTCTCGACAACTCCTTTTTATTGCTATTAATGTTGTTCATACTTTTATAGTACCTCATACAATTTCTTTTTCTTCTTTGACTTTGGTTCCCCGCGCCTTGGGCTAATATAACCCTAGACTTCGAAGCTATTATACAGGCTTTTCAGGATTTACGATATATAGGTGAACTAAGGCAGAGATGGTTAGAAATTAATAAGCTTCAAACAGGTCTTATCCTCACTCCTGCTACTGCTTAAGCAAATACTTATGTACGTTGACAGGATTTAATTCTTCAGTTATACTTAACTTTTAAGTTAACTATAATGACGAACAGTCACCTCTCTCAAAATTTAGACAAAGTTTTTGAAGCCCTCGCGAATAAACACAGACGAGAGATTGTTTACTTTTTGGGTTTGCAACCTTACTCAATCAGTCAATTAGCCTCCATGAGACACTTATCGCTTCCGGCAATTCATAAACACATAAAAATACTTGAAAATGCCGGATTGGTACTCCGTAAAAAAACAGGTCAAACAAATTTTCTCACGCTCAATCGACAATCATTGCGTGGACTTCAAGATTGGCTCATGCAATACCATCCATACTGGGGTAACGATAAAGAAACATTAGCGAATTATTATAAATACTTGAAAGGGGGTGAAAAGAGATGAAGAAATTTGTACTCGTTTTTTATGGGAAAGTTAGACCCGAGGATATAAGTAAAGAAGAAATGAAAAGTACAATGGATAAATGGATGGCATGGTTTGGGACATTTAAAGACCAGATGGTCGATGGAGGCAATCCATTTGCTGCGGGTAGCAAATCAGTAACAGCAAAAGGGGTTGAAACGATTCCCGCGGATAGGTGGCCAGCTAAAGGTTATACTATCATTAATGCAAGCGACATGGATGAAGCAACAAAAATTGCGAAAGGATGCCCTGCACTCGAAGATGATAGTGAGGGAGCCGTACATGTCTATGAAGCGCTGCCAATGTAAACATTTGTTTATGGGGAGGTATTTCTTCGATGGAGTACCTCTCCATAGACTGGTTTAAACAGATTTCCAAAATTGTCCGCAATTGTAATCCACAAAAAAAGTATAACAGCAAACCCTTTAGGTTTTGCGGTTGAAACTATTATTCAAAATTTCCAACAGAATCAAAGTACTTAATTTACACCGCTTCCTTAAATCCGAAGAAATCCATAGAAAACCGGAGATGCTCCACCTAATGGAACAAACGAGAACCTATTTTGCCAGTATAAATTCTTCGTCTTCCGTTGGAGGTTCCCAGTATTTTATATAGCTATCAAACATCTCTCCACTTATCTCAAAAGAATCTTTAGTTGGATTTTCACTTCTAGCAACAATCCTTTCTCTCATTTTCTCTACAGGACATTCCACATAATAAAGAATTGGTCTTACTCCTAATTCTGATAATTGCTTCTTTATGTCGTTTCTGTAGGATTTTTCCCAAAAACCTTCGTCTATTATCACATCTTTGCCAGCTTTCAAAATTTTGAAAGCAATGTCTTTCGCCAAAGCAGTGACATTTTTGTCGTATTTTGCAAATTTACCATCTGAAGTTATTTTATTTCCGAAAACTCTTACCATCCATTCATCTTTAGTTATACGTATTGCTCCAGTTTCACTTTCCAGTTTTCTGGCAAAAGTAGTTTTACCTGCACCTATGAATCCACAAATAATGTAAGCTGTTGGTTTTTTAGTAGTGTTACTAGCCATAATTGAAGTATACCAAAGGTTCGATCGTCCAACTTGGGGTGAAGAAAATTCAAGGCTAAAATGTTTGGCTCCGCCTGTTAGAAAGTACCAGAACCTATTTTATCTCTCTTTGATTAGTTAAAGTGATTTTAAATCCACTCTATCCTTCTACTTCAACTTGAAAACCACCGTAAGCCATTCGTTTCATGTCAAAAGGCATGGACATATCTTTGTTTCCTTCCATTTGTTTGTTCATTTCTTCCATCACTTTAGCATTGACCTCGTCTCGATGTTCTTTGGATTTAAAGACTATAAAAGAAAACCAAACTGTCTCGTTTGGTTTGGCATTTGCCAGTTGTGTAAATGCCAGAGGTTTCATGCCGCCCATTTCCTTTGTTTCCAGATCTTCTCCCCTACATTCCATATATTCGAGAGCGCCGTATTTCATCCACATATCAGCACCTTCTTCTGCCATTTTCTTGTATTCTTCAACTTTATTTTTTGGTACTACAAGTACAAATCCATCTACATATTTTGCCATAATTTATTCACCTCCTTTTCCAATAAATATTTCACTAGTATTATGCCATTTACCAAAACTAATCGCAACGCAATTTTTTTGAAGAGTAGTGGAATAAAATCTTGAATATCAAATCATTAAGAAGTAGCTATTGTACAGTTCGAGTCATGAATGAAGTCAATCAATTTGATATAGTTTTTTTGAGGCTATAAAATTTTGCTCGAGGATCGTAATGTTAATATAACCAGCCAATTTGTGCGTATTTCCTGTTCTTCCATAACTTTAGCGAAGGAGGATCAAAGTTTTTGAGGACTTCAAGTTTGTTAGCCAACTACGGGAAGAGATGGACAAGGTACGGCAATTAATGCAATTCCAATATGTTAAACATCTACATTGAAGTAGCATCAGATCCGTGATCAGTCATTTGTGCCATAAACCACATATGAATGGCATCCATGACTTCAGAATCGTTCGTTTTGAACGTAAGTTGAGTACCGTCTTCAAGATCAAGGTATTCGGTGGTATATTTACCTTTTGACTGAGATAAAACCGCAAGCCCTGGCATATTTTCCCCATGCAATGTTTTTGGATCCGAAAAATCTGCTTTACTAAAGTTCTCTTGTTCTTGTTTTAGGTGTGAGCGAATAAGTTCAATCTGTTTTTGATCGTTTGGATTTTTTGCTTTTACCTGCATATATCCTCCATCAACTGTGGAACTGAAATAGTGGGTTGTTTGAGACAGATCAAATGGCATGACTAATGAGCCACGCTCATGGATCAATTCCTGCCTTTGTGCGAGTTTGCTTGAGTCGGTAAATTGTTTAAAAGCAAATCCGACAATCGAAAACAGGAGGACAAAACTAAGTATAAAAATTGTTTTCTTTTTGGAGAAATGCATTCAAATATTATAGCAAAAATTCTTTCACTCCTGGAGGTTATATTAAGATGCAACTCGGTTTATACAATTCAAGGCTATTTTTCTGGGCTCGAGGATCGTAATATTAATATAACCACGAAATTATCCAATATTATCAAGACTTTCGAAGATTTCAAGCTGGTAGCTCAAATCAGAGAGGAAATAGAAAGAGTGAGCCTAGTATAATCTGAGTACTTATTTATGCTAACAAATAATTTACTGTTGCTTCTGCAAATATCTTCATCGTGTCGTATATTGTAACTTCATCATGACTGGGTATTAATAGTTGCAAATCAGTACAAGCCAAAATTACAGTCTTAACACCATTCTTGGAAAAACTATCAACAATACTCTGAATTTCTTGCCTGTCTACGTTGCTATGTCTGTTTAATACTAAGTTATTAATAGCCTTTCCTATCTTTGCTTGCTGAAAGTCATCAGGTGTAACTTGTTTAATACCTACATCAGCTAAGAACTTTTCATATAGTTTTCCTTTAAGTGTGGTTGATGTGGCAATAATCCCAACTTCAGTAACCGATTTTTCTTTTAGAAATTTTGCTGTTTCTTCTAAAATGCTCAGTACTGGAACTTTAACTGCTTTTCGTATTTCTTCAATAAATATATGCAATGAGTTACAAGGCATCACTATAAAATCCACCCCTCCCTTTTCCAATCTTTGCGCAGCATCAACAAGGAAAGGGATATATCTTTCTTCCCCTTCTGCCTTAGTAATCAAATCTTCTTCAATTTTATAAGGTAGTGGTACATTCCACACTAAAACAGGAGGTCTGTTAACTTTATTCTTTTCATAAGCAGAGAAAATGATTTCAAGATAAAATTCGGAAGTTGTTTCAGGTCCCAAACCACCAATAATTCCTACTGTTTTCATATAAGTTTTTATTTAGACTAATTTTGGTATATTAAGTGCCACTTTGCTCCCCAATTCGTCAATTAAATTGTATCAGCTATTTCCTAGTTATCTATTAGAACAAATGCGGATTAAATTGGAGATATTACATGATCTTTTAGGTTCAAAATCGCAGTATGCGACAGTGGAGGCAAAAAATGGAAGATTTTGCAGATTTGATTTATAATTTAAGGACAAGTAAGGGTAAATTTGTTAGCCAAACAAAGCTGGCAATGCTTTCGGGGTACACCCAAACCTACATTTCGTTAATCGAAACGGAAAGGGTAAACCCAAGCAAGCGTTGCAAAAGAGATCTTCTTCGGGCTTTGGGGCACTCTTCTAATCTTTCAACGTCCAATTTTACAGTGCAGGGTGAAAGTCCCAGCAAGTTTCAGGTTTAGGTTTAGCTCCGACTGCAGTTTAAATTGCGTGAGTCGGGTTGCACCATGCCGATTGTGGCATGTCGCAGGTTGTAGCGATACAGCAGACAGAAAAACACGCAAGCTAGCCTGAAACGTGGTGATGGCCTGGCAGCATCCAGGACTCGGACGAAATGGAAACAATGAATATGACTACAAACATAATTGCGAATAACCATATAGGATTAGTAAATGGACGGGGGCACCCACATCAAACAAGTCCCGTCCCCTTAAGATGAAAAACGCTTAGGCTGATAGGTTGATCGCGAATAGGCCGAGAGAAAACGGAGAACCTATTTACGTTAGATAAAAGTCTGACTTTGGGCAGTACTAGGCTTGTTGTGGCTCTGCTCGTCCGAAATGTGTAT
>Ga0209542_10007619_pt1 | contig 20519 bp, 15 predicted proteins | sample RifCSPhighO2_01_FD_184028 | JGI IMG/M metagenome (GOLD analysis project Ga0209542, IMG submission 184028) | Soil microbial communities from Rifle, Colorado - Rifle CSP2_plank highO2_0.1 (SPAdes) (version 2) | ecosystem: Environmental > Terrestrial > Deep subsurface > Rock core/Sediment ...
CGATAATCGGTAAAATTAGAACCGTGAAGAGTCCATTGCAAGGGGTGCTCTTTTACGTAAATAAGCCAGTCATCCGGAAGGGCAGAAGCCAGAACTTCGGTCATCAAAATTTGATCCACAAAAATTCCGCCCTGCGGACTGGAAGTTCTTTCCGGTTGATATTGAAGCGGAAAATAAACAAAATTTTTGGAAAAATCCGCCTTTTCCTGAATACTCCGATATTCTTTAATAATATTTTTACCGAACCGTTTTATTAAAAAACTAAGAATTTTTCTAAAGATAGTAAAATTTTTAATGCTCGTCCAGATAATTTTTAACTTAAAAATCAAAAGTGGCAATCCCGCGTATCTAAGCTTCGTCTCTTTTACATAATAAATCGTCGTGTCGTCTATGAATGGACTGGTTTGCCAACTATGATAATCTTGAAGATCTTGGCTTAACTCAGATAATTGAAAATGATTATCTTTATTTTTCTCTAACGCTTCAGAAATCGCTTCGCAGCCATTTTTATAATCTTCAATTAAAGTCAGCCGGTCGTTAACCCAGCTCGGATCCAGCATTAAAATTTTTATTTTCAATAATTTAGCGATAGAATAAGCCACGTAATCATAAACCGTATGGGGGACGTTAGTATACAAAACCATATCGGGCTTAAATTTCTGAAGAACACCGTGCCAATATTGAACCTGGGTGTAATATAATTGCTTTCGCTTGCTCACCGGCCATCCTTCAAAATGTTTATTCATCATAGTAAGAACAATCGATTCAGTTTCCTGAAGCTGTTTTAATAAATCTTCTCCGGGTGGAAGAAAATTAGCATTCGCAAACTCTTTCGGCGGAATTCCAGATCGGGCTTCAAAATGATCGTGAAAAATCGTGCCCGGAAAAAGCTTGGCATCGACTTCTTTATCCAAATTAATGCCGCTCCAATACAAAATCTCGTGGCCTTGTTTTTTAAGTTCCAACGGCACGGCAATCATTCCTAAATCCTTGCCGCTCCATCCTAAAAAAAATAATTTCATTTTAACTAATTTGTTTTAATTCTTCTAAAATTGCCTGGGTGATGTTTTTCATCCCTGCCTCTTTACTGACTTTCGAATCTAATCCGCTGGAAGGCGAAATAAATCCGCGAATCGCCGCTTTATCCAGACCGGCTAAATAATTAATGATTTTTTGCTGTTCTGCCAAAAAACCTGAGGCAATTTTTGCCAAAGCATTTCGGCAAGAAAAAACATCATTAACTTTGAACACGCCGGGGCAATCTTTATACCAGGGATAACCGAAGATAATCGCTGGCTTGGACGCTAAAACCGCCTCCCAGCTTGCCGCGCCTCCGACACTAGCCACTGCCTGGGATTTGCGGATTAAATCATAAGAACTGATGTTCATCGGCACTACCCGGACATTTTTGATTTTTGCCATCGTTTCATAATAGCCGCGGTATTTATACGGGGAGAAATTTAAACCATTCCGAAGCCATTGCGCCGGATGCTCCTTTACATAAATCAGCCAATCGCCAGGAAGCGCCGCGGCTAAAGTTTCAATCAATAAAATCTGGTCAACAAAAACACCTCCTTGCGGACTGGAGGACTGCTCTGGCTGAGAATGGAGGGCTAAAAAAATGAATTTTTTATTTAAATCCGGATCAGATTGAATGCTGGCATATTCCTTTTTTAAATTCCATTTTAAAAAATTGATAACCGGGGTAAATAAAATTTTAAAAAAAGCGGGCGGGTTGCTTTTTAATTCCCTTAATTCTCTTAATAAATAATTAAGGGTTTTTGGGAAAAAAGTGCCGTCTCTAATACTTTTTTGAATTTTCTGATTTCGAAAAATCCGGTAAATAAATGAGTGCTTAATTTTCAGATATCGAATATTCGGCGGCAAAAAACCGCTGTTTTTATTAAGATGAAAATTATAATATTCCCGGATATCCTCACTTAAATCCTCCGGAACGGAATTCTTGCCTTTATTTTGTTCCAATTCTCTCTGCAGTGCCTGGCTGCCTTCCCAAAAATTATTCATGAGAAACAATCTCCCAGGAATCCTGGTTTCCAAGAAAACAACGGTTTTAATATTAAGAAGCCCCGCCAATTCATAAATCAGGTAGTCGAAAACATAATGCGGAACCAATGGGAAAATAATGGCATCCGGCTGATATTTTTTTAACACGCCAAACCAATATTGAACCATCTCGTAATAAAGGTGCTTGCGTTCGCTAACGCCGCTTTCAGGAACTAAAAGATTCAGCATAGTTAAAATCAAAGATTCGGTTATATAAAGTTTTTCAATTAAATCCGTGTCCGGCGGCAAAAATTCGGAAACAGCAACTCCAGCAGCCGGCTTAGCTTTCACCGCATCGAGATAAGAATGAAAAATGGTTTTGGGGAAACGATACGCTTCGCTGTCATCGTGACCAACCCAATAAACAATTTCCTGGCCGTGTTTTTCAAACTCCAATAACATTTTTACCAGCTCTAGGCTTTTTTCCGGCCAAATTACGAACAGTTTCATAAATTAAAAATATGAATATCAACGTTTTAGATTATAAATTTTATAAAATTTGGAATTAACATCCTTTAATAACTCCCTTGGCGTTCCTTGTTCAATGATTTTTCCGCTATCTAAAACTAATACCTTATCAAAATCCAAAATAGTGGATAAGCGGTGGGCAATGGCAATAATCGTTACTTTTCCCCTCAACGCTTCAATAGATTTTTGGATCAACATTTCCGATTCATTGTCTAAGGCGCTGGTAGCTTCGTCTAAAATTAAAATTTTTGGTTTGCGAACTAAAACTCTTGCCAGCACAAGCCTTTGCTTCTCTCCGCCGGAAAGACGGACACCTCTTTCACCAACTATAGTTTCAAACTGCTGAGGAAGATTTTTAATGAAATCATAAATATTGGCCATTTGTGCCGCTTCCACGACATCTTCCATGTCTAAGGAATCTTTGTAAAATTTGATATTATTTAAAATCGTGTCATTAATCAAAAAAATATCTTGAGAAACATAGCCGATATTGATTCGCCATTCTTTAAGGCTAATTTCCTCAACGGATTGGCCATCCAGCAATAAATCGCCTTTTTGAGGTTTTAAAAGCCTTAATAGAAGATCAACGATCGTCGTTTTTCCAACCCCGGAAGCGCCTACCAAACCAACCATTTCCCCTTCGGAAACGGCAAAATTTACGTCTTCCAGCACTAGCTGGCTGCTGCCATACGCAAAAGCAACATGCTGCAATTCAAACTTATGATTAAACACAAATGGCTGGCGGCCTTTATCCTCCTCTTTATAGGCCAGCGCCTCATCTTGATATCCAAGAGTGGTATTAAGATAGGGAATGCGGGAATTTAAAAGATGGGCCTCTGATTGAATGGCTTGGATATTCACAAACACCTTGTTAATCGCATAAACAATAACCGCGAAAGACGCGATTTGAAAAGAGGAGGTTTTATACAAAAAAATAAACGCGCCGATAATAAAAAATATTCCGACTGGCTGCAAAATGACGCTGGTAAATCCATACAACAATTCCGATTTCATCCGCAACTTTTTTAACTGATTGAAATAATCCAGTCCTTTTTGATATACCGCCATTTCAACGGAAAAAGATTTAATGGCTTTCATATTAAGAATATTTTCATTTATAAAATGAGAGAGCTCTTTGTATCGGCTTCCGGTATCAGCGGCCGCCCGCTTGGTTTTAGAAAAAAGAGGCTTAAAAAATATCAAAACCAATATCCCGAATGCAAAAGCCAATGCCGCCACCAAAGAAGAAATATTCCACACCAAAAAACTGTAAACTAAAAAATTAACAACAATAAAAAAAGAAAAGCTGAGATGGGAAAACAGCCCGGTAACATAACCCAAGTCGGTAATTAAAATCTGATCCAGATTGCCGAGTTTCTGCCGGGAAAGATACGGCCAGCTGCTGGCGAGCAATGCCTGGAACAATTCAATTCTCTTATTTTTTTCATAATTAGCCGCGGTGCGCGCCACAATATATTGCCCCGCTAAAGACATTACCGCCTTTAATACGAATAAAAAAGCAATGAAGCCCAAAAAATAACTAACTGTATACGGCAAATGGGCATAAGCAAAAAAACGCTGAAGAATGCGGGATACCAAATCCGAAGCGGATGCCTGCTGATTATCAATGAGAGAAAATAATGGAATGATGGAATTGATCCCCACTCCATCCAAAAGACTGCTGAAAGCGCTGAAAAATGCCATAGCGGCAATTTGCTTTCGATACGCTCCGAATCCTTTATTTAACAACTTAAATAAATTCCAAAATTTCTGGAAGATCGTCATCGTAGCTATAAATTTTTTTCTATTACTTTTGCTATAGACTCAAAGTCCAGCTGATGATATTTCAAAACCTCGGCATTATGGCCGCAGGCAGGAATCTTATTTAAGCCCAAAGAAATGGTTTTAATTGGCAATCCTCTGTCTAAAAGCGCGCTTTTAATTTGAACCCCTTGGCCCAAAGCAACATAATGATCATCAATTGTAACTATCATTTTATACGGCGCGATAATTTCGGATAGCCATTTTTCATCTATTCTGTTCAACCAGGGAAAGTTAACAACGCTGGCGGAAATTCCCTGCTCCCGGAGAAGCTTAACGGCCTTTACTGCTTCAGTTGTTATCACTGGACCATAAGCAAAAATAAGGACGTCTTTCCCTTCTGGAGTAAGATAGGCTCCCCGGCCGATTTCTAATTTATAATCAGCCGGCAATTCAAACGGGCATTCGCAAGCGATATTGACTAGCCGGATATAAGTTGATTCCGGATTAGTCTCCGCTGCCCAGCGAAGAGCGAGGCGAGTTTCTTTTTCATTGCAAGGTTGAATAAGGGTCAAACCGGGAATGGCGCCGAGAACGGAAATTCCTCTAACCGATTGATGGGAGTGTCCCGGCATTCCGGGCAAAAGACCAGCCAGAGATCCGGCATAAATAATTTTCCTTTTTTCCGTAGCGTTATTATAAAAATGTTCATTAGCCCGGGTAGTTAAAAAACATTCAAAAGAATGGACTGCTGGAAGCACGCCTTGAAGCGCTAACCCGCCGGCGAAAGAAACCATATCCTGCTCGGCAATGCCGCATTCAAAATAACGCTCTGGAAATTCTTTTTTAAACGGAATAAGACCGGTATCCAATACTAAATCCGCGTCCATCGCGACTAAATCTTTCCGTTCTCTGGCAATGCTTACCAACTCATTGCCATAAGCGGAAATCAATCGTTGCCAATTATCGCCAATTGATGAAACTGGCATATCCCTAGATTCAAACCGCAACTGTTCCAGGCCCGCTTCTTTCAAATTCTTATCAGCTCGGCCGCTTATTTCTTGAAAAGCTGCCAAATATTGTTCATAATTCGGAGCGCCGCTATGGAATTTATAAAATCCATCTTCTCCAAGTTTAGTCATAAAAGAAACTCCGGCTCCTTTTAAGGTGTCGGCAATAAGAATCTGCGGCCGATCTTTAACTTTCTTAAAATGCTCGAAGACCTTTTTAAGCGCGGCCAAATCATGGCCATCACAGCGAGCGACTTCCCAGCCGAAAGAACGGAGTTTGTCTTCTAAATTACCAAGACTGCTGGTATTTTTCAGCCAGGTGTCGGATTGAATTTTATTATGGTCTATAATGGCGGTAATTTCAGAAAATTTCCCATTAACGGCTGGCTGAAGCGATTCCCAAAATTGCCCCTCCTGAAGTTCACCGTCGCCGGTTAAAACATAAACCCGGCCGGATTTTCCTTTCAGCCGTTTTGCTTGCGCCAGGCCGCGAGCTTTGGAAATCCCCATGCCTAAAGAACCGGTATTCGCCGCAATATGCGGAGTCCCGATATCCGGGTGGCCGGGCAAACCGCCAAGCCGGCGCAATTTATGGATCATTTCCAGCGGCAACTTTTCCAGGCCAATCAATAAGGAATACAGCGCCGGAACATCATGCCCCTTAGAAGAAAAGAAAATATCGCTTGGGTCAGAATCGCTTTCATTCGGATTTTGCATTTCTTCCAGCCACAGCCAGGTCAAAATATCCAAACAGCCGAAAGTTGATCCCGGATGCCCGGATCCAGTGTAGCGGATCAGATAAAGAGCATTGAGGCGGAAAATGTCAGTAAGGATTTTCACGCGTAAAAATGGATCAGAAATTTTTTCCTTAATTTTCTTGATTTCTTCTGGAACAACATAATAAAGAGGTTGCCCCGCTTTAGTTGCGCCAGAAATATTAGCGGATTCTCCCATAGTAATGCAATGTATTAATATAACATCCTAATTAACCGCAAAGTTATTGACAAATTATGGTATTATAATTAAAATATCAGCATGAATAAGCGGGATATCGTGGTTTCGGGTCTTACCTTAAACTGCCCCGAGCAGAGACCCGCGGCAGTTTATTTTAATTTTAAAAGTTGCTATTTATGAAAATATCCTGTATAATATTAGCAGTTATTTTAACAATAGGAGGATAAATTGGTAAATTCTGGAACAGCATTACATCCCGCAATACTGATTAAAGGCATATCCAGGCGCGATATTGGAGGAGCAAAAACAGTATTTATTAATATGCCGCTTCGAGAAACCGCCGTGCCGTCAACTCTGCCGCAAGGACCGCTCTTACTCGCTACTAATTTAAGAAAAAATTATGACGTATACGCAACGGTCATTGACCTAAACGGCTATCGAATCAAGGACGAAAAGGCAAAAGAGCGTAATCTGCCTAACGGCAGACACCTCACACTAGACGAAACCTTTGCGCTGATTAAAGAACATTTTCGCGTCCATGGTAATCCGGATTTCGTCGGTTTTTCCGGAATGATCACTACGCTCCGATGGCAAGAACGGGTTGCTAAAATGATCCGGGAAATCCTGCCCGACGTATTCTTAGCGTCCGGAAATGGCTTGGCCACGGAATTAAAAACTGGATTGTTCAACTATATCCCGGAACTGGACGCCGTAGCCCGATCCGAAGGCGATGATGTCATCGTAAAAATAGTGTACGACGCCTGCCTTATTAAAAAAGTTGGCATTGAATCAGCAGTCGCATCAGGGAAATTAGCGCCGTATTATCTTGGAAAATTCAAAGGAAGGCATCGATTTCTCTATGAAGGCAATCGGCCGATGAATTTGGATGCCATACCTTTTGCGGATCTCGATCTCTTGAAAGAAGATGTGCGCGGCAATCAGTTGCTGGAATACTACATCAATAATCCTGTGTGGGGAATGGGAGCCAATAACAGCTCCGCAACATCGTTCTCCATGAAGAGAAGCACTACCTTCGTTTCTTCTCGAGGATGTCCGTATGCCTGTTCTTTCTGCTTCCGGGGATCGCAAGGGGAAAGAAATTATGGAATGCGTTCAGCGGAAAATATTGCGGAAGAGATGCGGTTGCATATAAAAAAATATAATGTTGATTTTATCGGCATGCCGGATGATAATTTCGGCGTCAACTATGAACGCATACGGGCCATGAAACCGCTGCTGCAGCCATTGAATATCCGGTGGGGAACGCATACGCGACTCGACGAATCAGCCGGTCTGAAGCCTAACCAAAAAACTGGCGGATATGTCTTCGAGGATCCAAAGCGAGTGGATATGATGGCAGAAGCAGGATGCATCTATATCGGCTTCGGCGCTGAAAGCGCCAGCCCTCCGGTTCTCACGGCAATGCACAAGGGCGGTTTTATACTGCAGAACGGAATGACCGAAGTGATGGTTGACGGCAAAACATACCAATTCCCCCGAACCATGATAGAAGGCATTAAAAATTGCGAATATGCCGGTATCCACGCAAACTGCACCTGGATTATGGCGTATCCCACAGAAACGCTTGAAGACTTAAAAACCAGCGTCGCTTTCATGAAATGGCAGGAAAATTTTTATGCCAGCCGAGGAAAATCTCTTGATTCAGTCAATAAAAGAATGTTTGTTGCCACCTGGTATCCTGGCACCACAATGCTGCAATACGGCAGGGTGCAAGAACTGCTGACGAAAGTATTCGGAATTACCTTCGACCCATTCACTAAAGAACCGGTCTGCGACGAAAAATTCCATCAGTATGTCTTAGAACTTGATGATGCAACAAAAATTATGCACGATCCAGTCAGTAGCCAGCCACTGAATTTCGGCGAAATGCCCATGGATGTTTTTTTACGGGCAAGAGACTATGTCGATCAAGGAGAGACGTACAAAATCCTAGAAATGTAATTATAAAGTCCCGAGTAATATCGGGGCTTTTTTATTTCTCAAAATGGATCAATGCTCACCTGTTTCCAATCAGAATAAAAATCCAGCGACTTTATCCCAGGCTCCCGCCAGCCATTACCGGAAAGGCCAACGCCGCCAAAAGGCATGTGCGGCTCACTCCCGTGCGTTGGGCCATTGACTCGCACTACTCCGGTCAAATGCTTTTTAATAAATTCTTCCGAGCGCTTTTTATCTTTAGTGTGAATCGCGCTGGAAAGGCGAAATTCGGATTTATTAGCAAGCTTAATAGCCTCATAAAAATCCCGCGCTTTATAAAGAACAACCACCGGCCCAAAAATTTCCGTACCAGAAAGTTCATCTTCCGGCGGAACATTTTCCAAAACCGTCGGTGCAAGAAAATAACCTTTTTCGCCAATCTGTTTTCCGCCGCTGAGCAAAACAGCCCCGCGAGAAACTGCGCCATCAACCGCATTCAAAATTTCCTTCATTCGCCTTTCATTTATAATCGCGCCATAATCATCGGTATCGCCGGTTCCCACTTTCAATTTGGAAACTTTATCAAGAAAAAGATTTTTAAATTCGTCATACGCTTTTTCAAAAATTATGATCCTGCTGGTAGAAGCGCAACGCTGGCCGGCATCCACAAATGCTCCGGCAGCCGCCAGTCTTGCCGCCCGTTCCAAATCCGCGTCATCGCAAACCACAAAAGGATTTTTTCCGCCGGCTTCAATGGAAACTTTGGCCAGGCGATCAGCGGTTGATTTTAAAATTCTTGCGCCGGTAGCGGCGGAACCGGTAAAACTCACGAATTTCACCCGCCGATCTTCCACTAATGGCGAACCCGCTTCCGAACCGAGTCCCTGCACGACTGAAAAAACTCCTTTCGGCAATCCGGCTTCTTTTAAAATCTTCGCGAAAATAATCGCGACATAAGGTGTTAATTCGTGAGATTTTAAAACTACCGCGTTCCCGCACAAAAGCGAAGGAAAGGATTTCCAGGCAACGCCGACAATAGGAGTATTATAAGGAGCGATAAGCGCTCCCACGCCAATACTCTGGCGAATTAACTTAGTTTCCCGATTTGGAACCGCGCTCGGCAATTTCAATTCTTGAGAAAATTCATCGGCCAGCCCGGAAATAAACAAGCCGCATTCCACTACCGCCCCAACTTCTCCCATGGCTTGTTTCTTAGATTTACCGCTTTCTAAAGCCACGATTTCCGCAATTTCCTCTTGCTGGCTTTTTACCGATAAAGCGGCTTTTTTTAAAATTGCGGCGCGCTCCGCTGCCGGCGTCCAGCTCCAATCTTCAAAAGCCGCGCTGGCGGCAGTAACAGCTTTTTGAATTTCTTCCCTGCCGCCGCTTGCGACTTCCGTTAAAACCTCCCCGGTGGCCGGATTAAATTTTGGAAAAAATTTCCCGGATTCGAATCCGATTTCTTCATTATTAATCCAATGAAAAACTTGTTTCGGGTAATTCATTTTATTTTCATTTTATTCATTAGCTGTTCGGCAATGGAAAAATCTACCTCATTGTCAATATCCACGGCCCGCTCCTGAGGAATAATATGATAACGGCACCGATCGCCTTGCAAAAATCCGCGTTTTATCAAATCAACCCTGGAAGCAATGATATTGGCCCTAAAATAGGCCTTCTCGTGCCGCTGGCGGTCAGTCGGGGTAGCGTCGGTTCCTCTGCCAGTAAAATAATTTACAACGTAATTACCGCCTTTCCCGTCATCTACTAACTTCAGCGCTTTTGCCGGATTTTGCCTGGCTTCCGCGATAACTACTCCGGAATCTGCCTCGGGATCTTTTAGCAGCTCTTCAATAAGGCAATCTATGTCTTCAGCGGTTTGAAAAGGAACCGTGGGGAGCATTCTTAAAACGATATCCGGAAAAAAACTTTCTTTTTGCCTAAGCCATTCCAAAGCGTGATTTATATATTCAATATCCTGCGATTTATCTCCGGCTATTTCTTTCGGCCGTAAAAAAGGCGTTTCTGCGCCGTACTGCCTGCCAACCGCGGCATACTCTTCGGAATCAGTAGAAAGTATTACTCGATCTAAGTATTTAGACGCTTTGGCCGCTTCGATAATCCAAGCCATCAACGGCTTGCCGCCGAGGGGCCGAATACTTTTACCCGGCACGCCCCTGGAACCGGACCGGGCGCCAATAAGACCGAGAATTTTTAATTTAGCCATAAAAAAAATTATTTCGCGGTCCAGCCGCCGTCAATAACCAAAGTGGAACCGGTCATATAAGAAGAAGCTTTATTGGAAGCTAGAAACAAAATTGCGGCGTTATATTCATTAACTTCCGCCATCCGTCCCAAAATAGTGCGCTTATTATATTCTTTGGCAAATGCCGGATCCCGATGCGGATTCACGCCGCCAGGCACCAGCGTGTTCACTCGCACTGGCAAGCCGGTTTGTCCGCAATATTCCGCCAGCCAGCGAGTGAAATTAAGCACGCCGGATTTGGCAACGCTGTAGGCAACCGGCTTATAAAATTCTTCGCCGCTTTTTCTCCGAAAATCATAAACTGACTGGTCTGGAGAAACTACCCCATAAGTGGAAGAAATATTAATAATGCTGCCCATTTTTCCAGTTGGCCGGATAATCCGCAGAAATTCTTGAGACATAAAATGCGTGCCCTTGAGATGGGAATCTAATACCGCGTCCCAAAAAGCTTCCGGATAATCCTCATATCGGCCGCCATCTTTTGATTCCGAGTCATACACCACGTTAATTCCAGCATTATTTACCAAAATCGTAGGCGCGCCATATTGCTCCACTACTTTCTGATAGGCCTTTTTTACTTCTTCCTTTTTAGTGATATCTGCTTGAAATTCGCCGGGCTTTATATCAAAGGCGGCTACTTTGGCGCCAGCCGCAGCCAAAATTTTAACATATTCGCTGCCCAGCTGGCCAAGACCGCCGGTCACAATCGCCACCTCCCCAGTAAGATCAAATAAATTTTCAATATATTTATTCATTTTTAACGAATAACTAAAGTAGTGATATCAATCCCTTTGGCTTCTAAAATCAAATTGGCCAGATCCCGGACCGCGCCGTCGCCTCCGCGGCGCGGCGTGACATAATGGACCATCTTTTTAATCACTTCCTCTGCCTGCGCCGGAGCAGCAGAAAAACCAACTGCTTGCAAAAGATCGTAATCGCTAATATCGTCTCCGATAGCCGCGCAATCGGATAAAGCCAAATTGTATCCCCGAAGCCAGGATTCAGCGGCAACGGCTTTCTGTTCGCGCTGCACGCCGCTAAACAGCTTCACCGGAGGCATTTTGCCCGCTTTGGCAGCTGGAAAATTATTCCACCTTTCCACCAATTTACCTAAAAAAAGGGCGTCAATTTCTTTTTCTCCGGTAATGCAGGCAACTGGTATCCCGGCGGAACGAAGCAGCGAAATCCCCTGCCCATCCGCATGGCTTCTTAATTTTCCCAAACTGCCGTTAATTCCTTCCAAAATCTGACCGGTAAAAATCACTCCGTCGCCATCCAGCGCCACTGCTCGAATATTTTTAAGGCGTTCTTTAAGCTTTTGATCCAACATATTAAATTTAAGCTTCCCATATAATCTGATCGTTGGTCAGAATAGAATCTTCCGGAATATCCGATTTAGCCCATTTCCCAACTATTTTAGGGATCAAATTCGGCTTTAATCCGTCTCCCGGACCTTTAACAGTAAGCATTTCAGCTTTAATAAGCGTGCCTTTGGGAATAGCAGAAACAGAAACAATGCTTTTAGCAAGCTTAACGCGCATCTTTTTTTCCATATCAGTAATCCTTTTAATACCATCACCCAGCGCCGGCTCAATATTATTTTTTATAAATTTAACCAACATTCTCAAGCCATCCGCCTCCAAAGAAGCCGCGTGGTCTGACCCCTTCGCAGCCCGGTTCAAAGTAAAATGCTTCTCGATAACCGCGGCGCCCATTGCCATTGCCGCGATCGGTATGGCCACTCCGCTTTCATGCCCAGAATATCCCACAATAGCCTCGTAACGGTCTTTTAAAAAATTCATAACCCGAAGATTAACCTTATCATTATCGCAAGGATAATCAGAAACGCAGTGCATCAAAATTAATTCTTTATTATGTTTCAAAATAGTTTCTACCGCTTCATCCACCTCCTCCAAAACGCTCATACCGGTAGACAAAATTACCGGCTTGCCTTTTTTAGCGATATGTTCAAGTAAAGGAAGATTAGTGAGATCGGCGGAGGCCACTTTATAAGCGGGAAGGTTCAGAGTTTCTAAAAAGTCAGCGCTCTTTTTATCCCAAGCGCTGGCAAAAAAAATAATTCCTTCATTATCAGAAAAGTTTTTCAATTCTTGCCAGGCTGATTCCGGCAATTCTAACTTCTTTCGATGCTCGCCGTAAGTTGCGGCAAAAGCATTTGGGCTGTCATAGGGCTTTTTCAAAGCTACTCTGGTCAATATGTCTTCAGTGCTCCGTTTTTGAAATTTAACCGCATCCGCTCCGCATTCTTTCGCGGCTTTTATTAATTGTTTTGCGATTTCAACATCGCCATTATGATTAATCCCGGCTTCAGCAATAATAAAACAGGGCTCTCCTTCGCCAACGTACTTATTGCCAATCTTAATCCGCTTAGGCAAATCTTTGTATCTGCTTCCTTGAGCCATAATAATTATAAAACTTCCTTTAGGCTATCTCGGTTACTTATCCGCCAATGCCTCCCGATATTTTGGCCATTTATTCGGCAGCACAAAAAGCAGGTCCTCGCTGGCATTATCGTAAATTTTATAAACTTCTTTTGATTTCAAAAGCGGGCCGTATTGCTCCGCTAGCTGATTTTGATAACGATAAGAAGCAATCAGCAATATATCGCAAGAAGCGCGTTTCAATTGACGGGAAGTTAGCACTTTATATTTTTGAAAAGGCGCTTCCCATTTTCCTGAATGATCCGCTTCTTTAATCGGATAATAAGCGCCAACCACGTTTAAATCAGCGAATTCATTAATATATTCATAAAGAAGTTTGGTTTTATTTTTTGATCCGATAATCAAAATTTTTGATTTATCTTTAAGCCACCGGTGCGCGGCTTTTTCCAATTCGTATTTAGACCGGTAATCGCGCCACCAATTGGCAATTTTATTATCCTCATCTACGTATGGCTGAATTTCTTCTTTTTTATATCCTCGGCAAAGCACCTTAGTAACAATATGACTGTAATCACGCTCCAGATCAGCGGCCCGTTCTTGTAAAAGTTCTTCACGGATCCCGGCGGCGCGCTTTTTATTTTTCTTCTTGCTGATTAAATATCCCTCTAAATAAAGATAATCAATATTAGTTCCCAGAAAAGTTATCAAGGCGTCTCTTGGCGTTTCCACAATCGGTTCCCCGGCTACGTTATAAGAAGTATTTAAAATTACCGGCACTCCGGTTAGCTTCTTAAATTCAGAAATTAAATCATAATATAAAGCATTTTGAAGGCGGTTAACGGTCTGTACCCGCGCTGTTCCATCGACATGAGTGATGGCGGGCACGACTTTCTGCTTATTCTTCTTTACTTTGGCCACCAGAAGCATATAAGGGCTCGGGTAGCCGTTCAGTTCAAAATATTCATCAGCGTCTTCTTCCAAGACCGCCGGAGCGAACGGACGGAATGATTCGCGATGCTTCACCCGTTCATTTAAAATTTCTTTCATTTTCGGATGGGTGGCATTAGCCAAAATGCTCCGCGCCCCAAGCGCCCTAGGCCCGTATTCCGAACCGCCGCGCAACCAGCCAACTATATAATTCTTGGCAATCAGTTTCGCAACTCCCGCTACCTGTTCGCCTATTTCCGTATACGAAAATTTCTTGGAATCAAGCAGTTGTTTAATTTCTTTTTTATTATAGGAAACGCCGGTATAGGCATTAGGCATTATAAATCTCTTTTTTGGACGGGACTTATCTATCATGTAGTAGGCATAAAGGCAAAGGCCGAGAGGCAATCCAGAATCGCTGGAAGCCGGTTGAATATAAATATTTTCAAATGGCGCCTGGTCAAGAATTTTTTTATTGGCCACACTATTTAAAGCCACACCCCCAGCCAAGCAGATATTTTTGCTTTTTGTAAGCTGATAAGCGCGCCTTGCTAAATGAAGCATCGCCCTTTCGCACTCTTCCTGAATCTCGTAAGCGGCGCGGGCGAAATAAGGTTTTAAGGCGTCTTTTTGATCTTTGGCGGATTTGAGGGCGCTGGGCCGGAGCTTCACATAAGGAAGGCGAGAAAAAAGTTCGGTATAATCCGTATGAATCCCATCGTATTTCGGCTGAAAATTAATAACCTTCATTTTATATTTTTCTCCGTAGGGAGCAAGCCCCATTACCTTTCCGGGCGCCTCATTTCTATCAAACGGCAGCACTTTACAGCCAATCCAGTTATACGCTTTTCCGATGCCGCTTTCCAAGCCTTTTTCAAGCGGAATAATCCGATCACCTTTCCCATAATAAATATTTTGAGTTTCCAAATCCGAACCAGTGCCGTCAACCGTAAGGATGGCAGCTTCTTTGAAACCGGAAGGGTAAAAAGCGCTCGCGGCATGCGCATCGTGATGATAAGGCACTTGATAAAATTTTTCCGGAGGAATATTCAACTTTAACTTAATGTAATCAAATTCGGCTTTGCGGTAGGCGGGACCAGAATTATGCCATCGCTTGATTCTCGCCCAATCGCCTACTACCATATCAATTTCCTTAACCGATTCAATGCCCAGCGCATCCATACAATACTTAATGGAATGGGCGGGAAAAAAGTAAGAATATTTTTTCCGATTTAACCTTTCTTCCGAAATCGCTACGTAACGTATCTCTTCGTTTGATTCATCAATCCGGAAAAGGCAGGCCCCGGAATCATGGTTGGCGTAATTTTGAAATCCTAAAATTATCAGTGGTTTTTTTGATTTCATGAAATTAACAATAAACAAAAAAGGTATTGTGTCCGCCAGAACCCATCTCAATAATAACGCGGCGAATCAGATTCTTTTATCAAATTTATTAACTCATTCTGCAATAACTTCGGAGCGTAATTAGATAGATAATGCTTGCTTCTGGCTTTAAATTTTGAAGCGTTAGGATAATTTTTATTATACTCCAGCCCGACAACTTTTTGCTGCGGCGTCAGAATATACATATTTTCAGTTTCCATCGCCATATTTAATTCATGGCCATTCAATAAACTTTCATGGTCTTTTTCTCCTTCTCTTTTGCCAATAAATTGAATCTTGATGTCCGCCGGGACCTTGCCAGCCAAAGGCGCGTAATGTTTAATAGCGGCTTTGGCTAAATCGCCCATTTTCACCGCTGGCATTTTTAAAACAAAAATTTCCTGCCCCTGACTTAAATTGGCCGCATTCAAAACCAGGTTAACCGCCTGGGGAATAGTCATCACGAATCTAGTCATTTCCGGATCAGTAACCGTTACCACTCCTTTTTCCAAAATTTGTTTTTTCATCAGCGGCAAAATGCTTCCGCGACTGCCGAGCACGTTGCCAAAACGAACGCAAGAAAATTGGGTTTTTTTATCGCCTTTATAATAATAAGAGGCGAGGATTAATTTTTCTCCCAGCAATTTAGAAACCCCAAGGATGCCAACCGGATTAACCGCTTTATCCGTGGAAATATTGATAACTTTTTTTACTCCTAAATCTCTCGCTAAATCAATTACATTTTGAACGCCAAGAACATTGGTTTTTATTACTTCAAAAGGATTGTATTCGGCCATCGGGACGTGCTTGAGCGCTGCCGCATGGAAAACAACATCCGCCCCCTCCATTGCCATCCGGAGCCGTTCCTTATCCCGGACATCGCCGATAATAAATCGGAGGTTTTGATGATTATTTTCCGGACTAAGGCCGAATTCCTGCATCATTTTATGATGCCGATCTTCGTGACGGGCAAAAACCCGAACCGCTTTCGGCTGCTGTTTTAAAAGCTGGCGGACGATTTCCGAACCGATAGATCCAGTGCCGCCAGTCACTAAAATAGTTTTATCCCTAAATTGATTTTGGGTGGGCATTACTTATTCAACAATTTTACTAATTTTTCACAAACATATTTTATGTCCGCTTTTTTTAATCCGATATAAAATGGCAAAGCGATTGCATTATTACTAACCATTTCTGAAATTGGAAAGTCACCTTCTTGGTAATTAAATAATTTCCGATAAAAACTGAATAAATGAATTGATGGCAGATAAGGTTTGGAACTAATCCCTTCCCTGGCCAACCTTTGAATAATTTCGTCTCTTTTCTTTTTTTTACTTTTCAAAAAAATTACATAGACAAACCAAGTGTGAGTATTACCCCTAGCAACTCTGGGAATTTGGATTAGGTCCGGATATTCAGCGAAAAATTTATTATAGTAACCGGCAATTTTCTTCTTCTCGGAAATAAGAAATTTAATTTTTTCCAGCTGCGCCGAACCGACCGCCGCACTCATCTCATCCAGCCGATAATTATATCCGAGGCGCTCATGATCCAGCCATTGCATATTTTCCGCCCGGCCTTGGTTCCGAAGGCTGCGGAATAAAGTATCTAATTTTTTATTATTAGTTACAATCACTCCTCCCTCGCCGGTAGTCATCTGCTTATTCGGATAAAAAGCAAAAACCGCCGATTCGCCAAAAGTGCCTACTTTCCGCCCTTTATAAGCCGCGCCGAGACTTTCGCAGGCGTCTTCAATAATTTTTAACTTGTGCTTTTTGGCAATTTTTAAAATCGGGTCCATATCGGTTGCTTGACCGAAAATATGAACTGCCAAAATCGCCTTAGTTTTTTTGGTGATTTTTTCCTCAATTTTTGCCGGATTCATATTATAGGTAACCGGATCAATATCTACAAAAACCGGTTTGGCGCCAACATACAGTATCACGTTAGCTGACGCCACAAAAGAAAATGGGGTGGTAATAACTTCGTCTCCCGGCCCAATACCGGCCGCAATCATTGCTAAATGAAGCCCGGCAGTGCCGCTGGAAACCGCGCAGGCATATTTAGTTCCGGCAAACTTAGCAAATTTCTTTTCAAATTCTTCAACTTTCGGGCCAATACTCAAAACGCCGGAACGCAAAACTTCCAAAACATATTGCTCTTCTTTTTTATTTAGATAAGGTTTTGCGATTGGGTATTTCTTAAATTTCATAAATTCATTTTGGTTTATTTTTTCTCGATTTCAATTTTTCCAAATATTTTTCAAGGGGCATCACCACTTTTGCCGGAACTCCCGCCGCAACCACATTCGGCGGCAAATCTCTATTTACAAAACTTTGGGCGCCAACAATGGTATTTTCTCCGACGGTAACTCCGGGCATTACAATGCTATGCGAACCGATTCTGCAATTTCTTTTTAAAAATACCGGCCCTTCTTTTTCGTCAATGGTAGAAGCAGAGTAAAGAGCACAATGTGAACCGATTTGCACCCCATCTTCAATCGTTACTCCATAATGAGCAAAAATGGCCGTAAAAGCGCCGATATCGGTTTTCTGGCCAAGTTTGAAATTTTCCGGCCGATAAACCACCCAATTCCACTCCGTCAACTTTCCATGTTCTATTTTTGGCGGTTGCCAATTTTGAAAACGATCATCCATATGGCATATAACCCTAATTTAACTTAATAAGTAATCCGTGTTCCGTGTTAACTTTTTAAAATCTTATCTATTTTTCTTGCAATCTTAATAAAATCTTTTTCTTTCTTGCCGCGGCTGGTTTCCGCCGGGCTGCCCAACCTAATGCCAGACGGATCAAACGGTTTTCTAGTATCGTAAGGAATGGCATTTTTATTTACGATAATGCCGGCTTTTTCCAGTTTCACCGCCGCTTCTCCGCCGCTTAAACCGCGGCCACTCATCCAAGTATCAACCAGCAATAAATGGGTGTCTGTGCCGCCAGATGCAATTCGCCATCCCAAATCTTGAAGAGTATCAGAAAGAGCTTTTGCGTTTTTCACTACCTGGCGGGCATATTTTCTAAACTCCGGACTATTGGCTTCTTTTAAGGCAACGGCTACGCCGGCAATTTGATTAAGATGCGGACCGCCTTGAAGCTGCGGAAAAACCGCCTTATTAATTAAAATCGGCAAGTTCCTCTTATCGTTTTTTGTAAAAATCATTGCCCCGCGCGGACCGCGCAAAGTTTTATGAGTAGTAGTGGTTACCACATCGGCATATGGAAATGGCGAGGGATACGCCTTACCAGCTGCCAAACCGGCAAAATGCGACATATCCACCATTAATAAAGCGCCAACAGAATCGGCAATAGAACGGAATTTCCTAAAATCAATAATTTTGGGATAGCTGGTAAAGCCAGCGACAATAATATTCGGGTTTTCTTTCAAAGCAATTTTTTTAATTTCCCGATAATTCAGCTGTTCAGTTTTTTGATCTACTCCATAAAGTATGGATTGCCACCATTTACCGGTTAAAGAAACTTTCTGGCCATGCGAAAGATGCCCGCCTTGATCCAAAGACAAACCCATAATTTTCCCGCCCGGAGGCACTAAGCCGGCATAAACCGCCAAATTCGCCGGCGAACCGGAAAGCGGCTGAACATTCACTTGCCAGCTTTTCGGAGAAAGATTAAATAATTTCAGGGCCCGATCCTGGCAAAGAACCTCTAGTTCATCCACGACCGAATTTCCCTGATAATAACGCTTTCCTGGATAACCTTCGGCGTATTTATTCATAAATTCCGAACCAACAGCGGCTAAAACATCCTTAGAAACAAAATTTTCCGAGGCAATCAAATTAATCACGCTCCGCTGCCGCTTTTGCTCTTTTTTTATTAAATTTTCTACTACTTTATCTTTCATTTAGTAATTCAATTGCTTAACCAGCAATTTATTATCAAATTTAAAATTTTCTAAAATTTTAACTACTCGCGGACCGGTTTTGCCATCGCCGTAAGGATTGGAAACTTTCCGCAATTTTTTCCGATAGCCGGCATCGAAAAGCGATTTTTTGATTGCTGCGAAAATTTCTTTCCGATTATAGCCGACATTAATCAAATTTCCTCCGTGCTGGCGGCCAAGCTGGCGAGTGCCCACATTCACTACCGGCGTTTTAAAAGAAGCGGATTCAATCATGCCGGCGCTGGAATTGCCGACCCAAACTACCGCCTCTTTTTCCAAAGCAAGAAACATCTTGTATGAAATACTTGGAAAAATTCTAAAAAACGGATTATTTTTTTCTTTTTCTAAAACTTTAATGATTTTTAAACCTCCGGCGTCAGCATGGGGATAAACTGCCACAGCCGGCAAATTAAATTCTTTAACAGCGGTGAGAGTTTCTTCCATTTGTTTGCCGGCTTCTTGATATTCTTCGCTAACCGGATGCTGGGTGATTAAAATAAATTTTTGATCCTTGCCAAGTTTCAAATAACCCAGTACCTTTTTTCGGGAAGGTAATTTTTCATTTAAAATCGTATCCATAGCCGGAGCGCCGACAACGTGAATCCGCCAAGCTTCTTCTCCCATTTTTTTAATCCGCTTGGCTGATTCTTTAGTCGCCGGAAAATGTAGGTTAGAAAGTTTAGTAATCGCATGGCGCGCCACTTCATCAACCGTAAAAGTCTTTTCTCCGCCATGAACCTGTGCTGTTGGAATTCCCAAATAAAGGCAGGCGGTGGCAACGCAAAGCATTTCCACCCGATCCCCAAGCGTAAGCACTAAATCCGGCTTATCTTTTTCAAATGCGGAAACTAGTTTGACAAGAAATTGGCCGGTAAATTTTGCCATTCCTAATCGGCTATCATTTTCAAAAACCGCTGGCAAGCGCTTGGTTTGAGAAAATTCTCTTTCCACCTCTTTAGCAGTTTCTCCGAATTTCGACATCAAATGAATACCGGTTGCATAAAGCAGCAATTCCAATTTATCGCTTTTATCAATCGCTTTTAAAATAGAAGTCATCAGCCCGTAATCCGCCCGAGTTCCGGACACGTAAGCAATTTTTCTTTTTTTAACCATAGTTTTTATTTTTAACTATAACTAGTTTTTACATCATTAAGTAGCAATACTAAAAATAAAAAAAATCACTCTCTGACACAGAGTGATTTTAAACCATGCCTTCAGTGATTAGGCTGTCTTTTTTAATCTTTGCTTTAGATTGCTTACCTAAAACTTCTTTCCAGCGCCTTGGGGAAATTCCTGTTCCCGGCCGCTTAACTGTTAAATTTTTAACTGTAAATTTCTCTCCTTTCCTAATCGCCCTGGCGGAAATTAAACTCTTCCTTGCCACTTTCACATACTGCTTTTCACAATTAAGTAGTCGCTTTTTTGGCGAA
>Ga0209542_10007620_pt1 | contig 20516 bp, 22 predicted proteins | sample RifCSPhighO2_01_FD_184028 | JGI IMG/M metagenome (GOLD analysis project Ga0209542, IMG submission 184028) | Soil microbial communities from Rifle, Colorado - Rifle CSP2_plank highO2_0.1 (SPAdes) (version 2) | ecosystem: Environmental > Terrestrial > Deep subsurface > Rock core/Sediment ...
ACCATCTGTAATCTAATCTAACCGGCGCCTCGGTTTCTTCCCCGCCCTTGAGTGTAATAATTGGTATAGGTAATTCAGGATTTGCAAGCGATAGAATTTCGAGCGATTCAATCTGTATCTCAACCCCGCCCGGCGCCTGCCCAGCTTCCACAACCTTACCCCCAATTCGCACAACACTCTCAAGTGACAAATCCTTAGCTTTGTCAAACAGCGGTTTCGCCGCTGTGTCTGCAGTAATTACGACCTGTACGATGCCCGTGATATCACGCAATATCAAAAAGATAATCTTGCTTTGCACCCGCAGTGCGTGAACAAAGCCTTGGACGTGTACGATTTCCCCCACTTTTTCCTTTAAATCTTTTGTATGTGTTGCTTTAAGCATATACTGGTGTTCTCAAGAACATTAGCTTTACCTGACTCCAATTAATTTCCTGACCTTTGTGATTGTTTCGTTTGCTTTGATTCGCGCTTTCCCACCACCAGATTTCAGCACGCTCTCAACTAGACCATCTTGCTTTGTCAATTCTTCGCGTCGCGTACGCATGGGTGAGGTAAACTTAATTATATTTTCAGCCAGCAATTCTTTGCTTTCCTTGTACCCAATCTCGCCAGATTTATACTTAGCGACAAGGTCACCAAGTTGAACTTGTGAGAATAATTTGTGTAAAGCAAACACGTTATCTTTTTCTGGGTCAAGCGTTTCGCCCCTTTGTTTAGAATCTGTAACTATACTCATGACCTGCTTGCGTATTTCATCATCACTGGCAAATAGGGGGATGTGATTGCCGTAACTCTTGCTCATTTTGCGTCCGTCTATGCCGGGCACTACCGCAACCTCACTCATGATAAGTGCTTCAGGAAGTGTGAAGACTTCACCGAAAATGCGATTAAATTTCTGGGCAGTGTCACGGGCATACTCAACATGCTGTTTCTGATCTTGGCCAACGGGTACGATGTTCGTGTCGTATAAGAGGATATCCGCCGCCATGAGCATCGGGTAATTAAAAGAGCCTACGCTAATCTCCTTATCTTTTGCTTCTGCGTCTTTATAAGCATGCGCACGCATGAGATAAGGCATAGTAGTGATAGTATCGAAGATCCAGCAGAGCTCTGTGTGTTCCGGCACATCTGATTGCTTGAACAAAATTACTTTATCCGGATCAAGGCCGATAGCGAGATAGTCAAGCAACATCTCATGTGCATATGCACGCATAAGCTTAGCTTCCTGCACTAGATTAAGTGCATGGTAATCAGCAATCATTATGTAGAAGGGGTTGTACTGCCCTTGCAGGTCTACGAATTGCTTCATGGCACCGAAGTAATTGCCAATATGTGGCCGGCCTGTCGGTTTCATCCCCGAGAGTAGAACTTTTTTATTTCCTGGCATGTTATAATAATAACTCAAATCGAGCTTTTTACAAAGTTAATTAAAGAGACTAAAAAATATGGACACAGGTGATACAAATAATGGCGAAGGCACTGGGGATTAGAGCCTTAGTCTTTAGTTTTGAAGCTAGCGAGTATTTGATTGAACAAATCAATACATTTTTGTTGGCCTGGAAGACTTGACCATTCTGTACCACTGCAAAGAATGTTTATATTGTATTCGGAATCATTATTATTGCAGTAGTACCCTCCCTCTACGCTATCATATATCAATGTTTTGTATGCCTCTCCATTATCTCCGACGCAAAATCTAGTAAAGACAGTATGCTCACTTTTGACTCCCACCCTACATCCGGTTTCATCATCCTTATCCGCGCTTGAGTAGGCGACGTAATTGAGTTTGTACTTGCCACTTACATCTACTGTCCCACTAGTTCGACAAGCAGGAAATAGGTCTGGTAAAAAGAGTGGCGTTGTCTCATCCAGTTGGTTCTTCTTCACTATAAGTTTGATACCATTACTCTCGAAGAAAGCTGAGAAGTAGGGGCTACTATCGGGGCTTGTGTTTATATTTGCATCTTTTGGTACACTCAATTCAAATTCTTGAGGATCATTAGTATATTTCTCCAGAGGCAGCACCTTCCGCGCCATTTGAAACGCGAAAATCACGCCAAGAACTATTAGCAAAACTATTATTCCAGTTTTGTTCATTTCTTGTGCTTTTTACTTTCAGTTGAGGATGGTGTTGCAACAGTAGCCGTAGAGAGAGCCTTGCATTCCCCAAGATAGTCACCGTGAGCAATGTGGGCCCTAACAGCACTTTGCGGAAGTGATAGTGTTTGGGCGTTTTGGGGATTCCCTGGTGGAACGTGGCATATTTTTGTCTTATTCTGGCCTTCATTCGTTGCCATAATTCCCCTTGATGAGGAAGTCATGACATACGCTTTTTGAGAAATATCAGAAATTGGTATATTTCGCGCCAAGTCGATCACTTGCCATGCACCGTTTATATTTGCTCGTGCAACTACGGAGTAGGTCTCTGTCGGCTGTGCTCCAGGCTTTGGCACTACTTGCACTTTATATTCTCCGATCTTCCTGTTGCCTGTTAGTACAATGTCGTTAAGTTCACCAGAGTCGTACAAGTCGTGTACCTGATACTCCATAGGGCCCTCCCATGGGTTGTCTGGGCTCACTACAAAGCCGTCTGGATCGGTAACTATTAGATACACTGGAGATTCTGAATTTATAACCAGTTCAATCCTAGCCTTCTTAATCCTTCCGATCTTGAAAGGAGTTAAGATACTTTTGGCACCCCCAGAATTAACGGTGGTCAACTTATTGGTTACAGGATCGTACCCTCCGTAGGCCACAGAGTCAGTGTGGCCGTTAGCATGGATAACGTTCTGCGAGCTCCCTCCCATGTAGATTGCTACGTGATCAATGCCCGCTCGTTCCGGAGTGTCGAAAAATAGAAGGTCACCTCGATTTATATTAGTGCTAGATATCACATCCACATTGTAAGACAGTTGCCCAGCTGCCCCTTCGTAGGCAATGACACACTTACCTGAATCCGGCTGGCCAACAGTAGCCAGACAGTCTCCCCACACAACTTTGTTGCCTGCATTTTGTACCTCATCAAATGACCACATCACCAGACCCGAGCAATCAATGCCAGTGCCAGTAGTGGTGCGCTTGAGTGTATCATTGTAGTACTTGTAGCCGTCGGTCTTAATCTTAGACACTGTTGCAAAAACTGCACTGGAATAATCAAACCCTTTGCCACCCCATTGGTATCTAGTTCCCAGTAAGCTCTCCGCATTGGCTATGGCCTGGTCAATTACTGTTCCAACCGGAGGCGTTGTTGTTCCACCCCCGCCTCCACCACCAGATGTTGGGCAAGTGATACCTGCTCGCCAGGCGATCTCGCAGGTCCACGGTGTCGCGTCTGTGCCGTCGCCTTCGTTGTATGAGTTAGTGCAGTAGTTAGGGTTAGTAGTATCTTGCGTGCAGGTGCCATTGCGTTGCCACCAGTTACCTCTGTCTGTAGCGGTGTTCAGGACAAACGACGTCCCGCTATTGAAGAAGTCATTATTGTTCTGCTTGAAGCTGTTGCGCGTGATGACTATACCATCCGTGGGGAAGCCATCAAACTGATCAACAAGTGAGACTCCGGTCTGGGCCACTACAATATCGTTGTCGGTAATTTTCAAACTCGAGACCCCTTCGTCGTAAAGGTTAAGAATATTGTCCGCCATCACCGATTTATCAACCAAGCCACCACTTGCAAACGTAAACAACGAATCCTGGTAAACAATACCTCTCGCGAAGTTATGTACTTCGATGTTGGTGACATGCACATCACTTTTGTCTGTATAAACACCGTCTCCAGTGTTGTCTCCGCGCACCGTCTTACCCCCGCCATTAAGAGTTATGCCATTATCCTCAATTGCGATTGTGTGACCGGATAGACCGGGGTTGTTGCCAACATCTCCAGTTAAGGTGCATGTGCGGGTAGTGTCGTTCCATGTTCCGATTGCAGAGCAGTCCCCTCCCTTAGCGAGGAGGTTCCAGATGTTACCATTAAGATTGATATGATACGTCGATGGTCGATCTTTAATTATGAACTGGTCTCCTGGCTCTGAACGAAAGGGTAACGTAAGCGTGCCAATTGATGTGGAAGTGGCCGATGTGTGGATTCGGTAGCCTTGATTATAGATATGCAGAAGCTTTAATTTTGGCAATCCCGAGATAGTAACTGTGCTTGTTGCTGACGTGTTGCCAAAAATTTGCCACCATGGTCGGTAGACGCTCATGCGAATTACCGCCATGCCCGGGAAAGATTCAAGTGTTGCCTCAACGCGAGAGTCTGTCGTGATAGATATCGGCCAGCCCAGAGGTTCGCTTACACTAATCTCTTTGCCCTTGTCACGCTCAAAACCCTTAAGTTTGGATGTTTTGGCCGAGACCAAGAGAGGGCTAACAAGTAGCACTAGAGAGAGGACGTATATAGCCCGTCTCATAATTAAGCTAATCGTACTCTCTTTGATTCAATAGTCAAATTACTTGTGGGGAGTACATTCGAACTACTCTGCCATAGTTGTATAATACTAGCAGAAAATTAGACTAAATTCTATAAATGGAGCCAGACACAACAAACAATGGCGAAGGCACTGGCGACTAACAGTTGCTTTAAGTGAAATGACAAACTGCCCGGGTTCCTAATCCGGGCAGTGCTTGAGAATCCACTCCGCAAGATCGTTGGCGACCTCGCGAGAAATGCTTTCGATGGGCAGCATATGGCCGCCCTCGTAGATCTTAACTGTGGCCTCGAGACGCTCTGCGAGCGCTAGTTGGCCATTCGGTGGCACAATTCGATCGTGCTTACCGATAGCGCACCAAACAGGACACCGATGTCGTCCTACGCGTACCAATCCGAAGGCTGTTTCGCGCAAGACTGTGCCCGAGTCGGGTTCTATCTGGTTTCGATAGCGCTCGGCGTTTTCTAGGCAGTTGAGCTCGAGCACAAGTATATCCTTCCAGTGCGGGATGAACTCTCTGCTAAGAGCAATCGCTGGAAGATAGCGCAGAAGCCGTAGGGCTGTGCGCACACGCAGGACGCGGATACCCGAGGGCAGAGCGGTTGCCACCAGAGCTAGCTTCTGTACTAAGGCGTTCTCTGATGCCACTACCTGCCCCACTAACCCGCCCATCGAGTGGCCAACAATAATGGCTGGGCCAATCTCGCGGAGTACCCGGTCGATGTCCTCGGCGTGGTCTCTTACTCTGACCTTGCCGATGTCGGTGCAAGCTGATTCGCCATGACCTCGCAGGTCAACGGCGATCGTTGACATTCCCTTGCTGGCCATGACAAGCTGCCACGGCCACCAATACTGCCGTTTCTCCCACATCCCGTGTACGAGCACTAGGGGTGGGAGCACAGATCGAACTTCATTTTTGGTGACCGCGAGGCCACCAATACACATTGACCTCATCGAGTCACCCCCTATCTATTATTATATCACATTACATAAAAATTGCAAGTCCTAATGCAAACTACTCGGAGGCGAATTCAAGGTTGAAAGTAGAGCCTTTGTCTAATCCCGGACTCTCTACCCAGACGTTACCCTTATGGGCTTTCATAAGTTCTTTAACTACATATAAACCTAGACCGGTGCCTTGTGTGTTCACAGTGTTAGCACCTTTTGCTCTTGTAAATTTCTGGAAAAGTATGGGCAGAGTTTCAGACGAGATGCCGATGCCGGTGTCGGAGATCGCTAGCAAGACTTTACGAGAGGTATTGTTGCGCGAAATATTTACAATGATGCCTCCCTTGGGCGTGTACTTAACCGCGTTATCAATAATGTTCGTAACCATCTGGCGCACTTTACCAAAGTCGGCGCTTATAAAGAACGGACCTTCTGATTTCTTTTCGAATTTAATTGTCAATCCGGCGCGCACAATATTTGGTTCAAGATCCTTAATCACACCAGAAGCCAACTCTTCAAGATTGACAGTGCTGAAATCATATTGCATACGTCCTTGTTCTATGCGCGAAACATTCAGGAAATCCTCAATGATAATCACAAGTCGCTCGCTTGATAAGAAAATGCGCTCGATAGCCTCACGTAATTTATCATTGGCGAATTTACCGAACGATCCTTCCAATATCATCGAAGAGTATCCCTTGATGGCAGTGAGTGGCGAACGAAGCTGGTGCGAAGCGATAGAAAGAAATTCCGACTTCTGCTGATCCAAAACCCGCAACCGATCATTAGCCGTAGCCAATTCCGTAGCCAAAGCCTCCATCCGCTCCCGAATCTTAACCTCCTTAATAACCGACCGTATGAGCAGAATCCCGATGATTATCGTCGCAGATAGAAGTGCAACATCTACCAAACGATCGAGGTTATTTCCTGAGAGTATTACTCTTCCAAGCATAAATGCCCAAAGCACGAACACAAATAATTCTGTAGTCACTACCTTTGTTTTGAAGAGATTATGTCTAGAAATAGAATAAAATATCGCAACTATCATGAAGATTACAGTTACTTGTCCAAGCCAATTGTAGGTGAAGATCCCCATTAAAGGGAGAAGTAAGTTAGATGTGACTCCGAATACTGTTGAAAGCAGTGTTCCGAGGATAACGTAACGTAGATGAGTTCTAGCTAGACTTTTCGAGGTGATAAACTTGCGTATTAAATTTATGTATATCCAGAGGAAATATCCATCAATGTAAGCCGCGTATACAAAATGCCATAATTTATCAAAAATTATTATGTGTTCACCCCCAGACACGAACCTAACCCCATGTATGAGCACTCCTGGAGCAAGCGCCGTTACGACCATGAGTAAGTAAGGCAACCAGATAACTGTGGATAATAATTTCGAGAGTTTCTTCTCCTCAGTCGTGAATATGAATGAGAAGTACAAAAAAGTAATTGGGATAGTGGCTGCGGCGACATAAAGAAATCTGGCCCAAAAAAAAGCAGTAGCCTGATCTGGCACGCCACGGTACATTATCATTGTAAGTATCCATGCGAAGGCAGCCAAAACAAAGTGGAAAAAGAAACGATTTGTTCGATTTTTTGTTTCAGTTAGATACGTGATAAATCCAAGTGCAAGAGTAACTGTACCAACAAAGGCGAGCGTAATATTTATGGTGTCGAAGCTAAACACGGGGTCTATTTCTAATTATTGAACTCACGTGCTCTATTTTAGCATCACTTATGACTTCTTTGAAATTTTGTAGCCGGCTAATACTAAATCCGAGTTTTCTGCCTCCCTCGGCTATCTCGTCTACCTGCTCTAAGGTTGCTCTATTTATTACATAGTGCCCACCTCTATCACTACTTGCAAGAATCATTACCTCACATAGGCAGCAAAAATTATCAGTTCTGCTCTTGAGGCCGAAGTTGAAGTTGGCGCTCACTCCGGGCGTGCTTACTATCCCCGCTTCTACAATCAAAACATCCTCTCTATCAAGAGCGTCTAGTGCAACATCTGATGGTTGTGCGTCATCTATGACAATTGCACCAGACTTAAGATCGCCTGCGTGAATAAGTGCTTCTGGTGCATTTGTGGCTGTAACAATCAGATCGGCTTCTCTGACGTCTATTATATGATGAGAGGTGAGGATATGAGCATTTGGTGAAAGTTTGAGCATTGCATCAATAATTTCACTAAACTTGTGCCCCTTGCGCTCAAGATCTATAAGTATGAAATTTATGTAACCATCTCTCGCGAGTAATTGAGCTGTGATCGAGCCTATAGAACCTGTTGCACCCACGATAGCTACCAAGCAATTTTTCTTATCAAGTCCAAGTTGTGACGTGAGATGTCTAGCGTAACTGAACACAGTATGCCCCGTATACGCATGCCCGGTTGTTATAGAAGTCTTAGTAGTACCAACTAAATCAAGTCCTCCCCTACTCATCGAAGATGTCAACGCCCCCAGTCCAACGATCTTGGCCCCATACTTCTCAGATAAGCGGACAGCTTGGCGAATCTTTTTTAATGCTAGCTCCCGGTGTTCGATCATTTGGTGGGCTGTAATTGGTAAACCAATAACTACACCGTGTAATTCTCGCCCACTCCCGTCTTTACTCATGAGCCCCGTAACACTAGAAACAAATACTGGCCACATATGCAAGGCGACAAAATTCACGAGGGATTCAGGAAGATATCTGGCAAACTTATATTTCCGATATATATCGCGAATGTCGCGCGAGTGAATAAGAAAAGCAAAATCGTATTTTTTACGACTTATCAGAATAACTCCAGCAATCAGATTTTTAATTACGCTAATCACTACTAATATCATAGCATTATTTTGTGCATGAGTTCTATCTATTAAAATAAGGATTGTGATATGATTGTGTTATGAAAAAACTTCAGATTTGCTTAGGGATTGCATGCGTATCAATTTTAACTTATGTCACCCAATTTTCGTTCTCCTTCCTATCTCTTATGGTCGGATTTGGTTTTAGTGATGCATCAATTATTAATTTTCTTGAATTTTTTCCAATCCTTATATCTATAATAGTAGTGCTAGTTACATGGAAGAGGTGGCGTACGTTTAGTGCTGTGTATTTAATATCAGAAGTTATTATTTTAGTGATGACCCTCATAATTGAATACCTAAGAATACATTCAATATAGATAGAAAGCGCCCATCCTTGCGGAGGGCGCCTTGCGAGCTTAGATCAGTGGAAGTAGCCACAGATGTGAAGATACTCTGTGTTGTCACCGGTGTTGGAGTCATTCGGCCCGAGGAAAATGTGCTGAGGACCGCCTGATGTTCTGGTGAATGTGGTCCCTAACGCTACGGGTTCGGGTCTACACCTATCTCCCACACAACCAATCAGACTACATAGGTTACCTAGTGGCACTGGCGCACTGTTCCCAGCTTTTGTGTTCGCGTAACCGACCCAACTGGTGAGGCCAAGGCTTGGATCGCAGGACCAACTTCCAGACAAGAAGTTGACTGTAAACGAGTTCTTGTCTGTGAAGGTGTAGTAGTTATCCTGAATCGGGAATGGCTTATCTGCGAATATCGAGAGGCAGAAGTTCTGCACCGGTTCGGGTTCGTCGCATCCAACCCCTCCTGCGTTTCTGCACTCGACTTCCTCCGATATCTTATCTATGTTGAACACGTAGACAAGTTCACATACGATGTTGTCGCGGATGAGTTTGGTGGTGCCTACTACGTCGCAACAGTTCCCAATTCGCACTTCGGTGAGAGGGGGCATGGTTTGCGGGATGCCTCTTTCGATCCTTGCGTCGCAAGCCGTTACCAAGGCTCCGTCACAGCCTGTGGCTTTGCTCTGGGGAGTCCAGATGCACTCCTTCTTCGTGATGCAGTTTTCGGTATAACAATGGTCATGCCAACAACAGGCATCGTTGAGGCACTCCGACACATTGCCTACCTTATCGAATGGCTTGTTCTTGTCGCGCTTTACCTTGCCCTCGCCACAGAAGTCGATCGCCAGTGAACGTTCCGGGCAGGTGAGCACGGGAGCGCAGACGCTCGACGGGAGCCTCTGCGTAATGGGCAGGCTCTCGAGCTTGCATCCAAGGCCTGATTCGACACTCGCCCAGAAACGCTTGCTCGTTTCCTCGCTCGTAGCGGGGTTACCTTCGCGCAGATACGCTTGCCTTGCCACGAAGCTGACTCTCGTGCGCGAGAACTCGAGGTAGTCACAACTGCGCATTGCAGTGGCGCTAAAGCCTGGTTTACTCGCGTTACCAGCGAAGCTTGTTGTCGTGTTAAGCACGATGAACGTCGCGAGAAAGGTGAATGCCATCGGTCGCATGAGTAACTCCTCCCTTTCCTATCTTTAATGAGATCTGTCCGGCTGGAATAGCCAGAATTCAGTCGTTATTATAACCTAATTAGAATGCTAGGTGTGTATAAGCTCACCTACCTTCAACATTACCTTCTGGGCTGCTTTGTGATAGCGAATTTCAGGGGGGAGACTTGGCTCGTCTATTTCACTGAAATAAATCGGGTTGCCAAATCTGATGATAACTTTGCGTTTACACATTAAGAATTCCCACCAACGCACATCATCAAGGCCTATTATTGCTGTGGGCACTATGGGTGCTCCAGACACATGTGACATATATGTCATGCCACCCCTTGCCTCTCCCAGTTTGCCTCCGTGTTGCACTCGGCCCTCTGGAAAAATTGAAATAGTTTTGCCTTGCTTAAGTAATGGAATATGGTTGGCTAATGCCAGTGCGTAATCCTTGACTCCCCTCTGGATAGCATAAGCTCCCAGTAATCTGAAAATTGCGCCACCATAAATATATTTACCAATCGGAAATCTAAAGTATTCTTTTTTTGCAAGGGCAACATAATATATAGGCGCAAATTTAGATAACGGCGGGAGGGCGCAGCCAATAGCAATGGAGTCTAGTTGTGATACATGATTACTTGCAAGAATTATACCCTTCGATGTATCAATATTATCTAGGATTTCTAATCCTTCAGCCTTAAAATCAGCGCAGATTATGAGTAATAAACGTGTGGGGATGGAAAGAATAAATTGCGCAAGTTCCGTAATTAGTGGGAGCATTTATGCTGTTAGTTTAAATCCCTTCCTTACGTAATTCCTCTAGGGCCTCACGGGCTCGTTTTGAAAATTTGGTAGGCATTTTCATATGCACTCTCACATACAGATCACCCGACGGACCGCCACGGATAGCCTCCCCTCTTCCGGCTTGCTTGATTATCTCGCCCTTTTCAATTCCTTGTGGGATATCGAGATTTATTTCATCACTCATTCTCATGATGCCGGCGCCCCTACACGTGTGGCACTTGATTTTGGGCCTTTTACCTGTGGCATCACATTCGCGACAGGGCAACTCGACGTTGATTGCACCAAAGATACTATGTTGAGTTTGCTTGATAGCTCCATTGCCATTACATACAGAGCATTTCTCCAGGTCACTGCCTACCTCTGCGCCACTGCCCTTACACGATTCACAATTTACAAACTTGTTTATACGAATTGTGCGTCTAGCGCCGAGCAGAGAGTCGGTTAGGGGCACCTCTAGATCAACGGTAATGTCCTCTCCCCGACGACTAGCTCTACGCCTTGAGCGTCCACCGAAGAATTCGCCAAATATATCGCCGAGGTCAAACTCAACACCCCCTTGATTTGAGAAGCCACTGAAGTCCCAGCCTTGAGCATTGAAGCCTGCCCCTGGCCCTGCGCCACCGGCACCCGAACCCGCACCAGAGAATGTCTGTCCATATGTGTCATATTCAGTGCGCTTTTTTTCATTGCCGAGTACTTGATATGCCTCGTTTATCTCTTTAAACTTGGCCTCATCTCCACTTGATTTGTCCGGATGATGCTTCTGCGCAAGACTGTGGAACGCCTTCTTGATTTCGCCACTTGACGCGTCCTTATTTACTCCTAATATTTTATAGTAATCTTTATTCACAAATGATTCGTGATTTAGGATTTGGGAGTTTCCGGATTTGGAGTTTCCTCGGTTTGAGATGTTTGATCAGTTTGTGAGGTTTGGTTCTTACCCATAGCCGGTCCGATCTTTTGCATTTCAACAGCTAGTTCATCAGAAGCTTTCTTAACTTCGTCTTGCGAGCCAGTATCTTTAATCTTGCGCAAGCTATTTATTTTTTCCTCAACTGCAGTTTTAAGTTCAGGCGTAATTTTGTCTCCCGCATCTTTCAGCGCTCGCTCGGCCGTAGCAATAAGCGCATCCGCCATGTTGCGTGTTTCTACTGCTTCTTTCTTCTTCTTGTCTTCATCGGCGTGCGCTTCAGCGTCAGCCTTCATTCGCGCCACCTCATCTTTTGAAAGGCCTCCCGACCCTTCAATACGCACAGACTGCTCTTTACCAGAAGTTTTATCTTTTGCTTTCACGCTCAATATGCCGTTAGCATCTATGTCAAACGTAACTTCTACTTGAGGCATGCCTCGAGGGGCTGGCGGTATACCCTCTAATGTGAATCTGGCGAGAGTCTTGTTGTCACCCGCCATCTCACGTTCGCCTTGGACAACGTGTATCTCAACAGAGGTTTGATTATCTGCAGCAGTGGAGAATGTTTGCGAACGCGATGTTGGCACTGTCGTATTCTTTTCAATAATTCTTGTTGCCACTCCACCCAATGTCTCAATACCCAAGCCTAGGGGCGTGACATCGAGCAAAAGCACATCTTTGACGTCACCTTGCATAATGCCGGCTTGCAGTGCAGCGCCCACGGCCACTACTTCATCGGGATTGATCGAGAGATTTGGCTCCTTGCCGAATAATTTTTTCACTTCACTTTGTATAAGTGGCATACGCGTTTGACCACCAACCAAAACAATTTCGGCAATATCACTGAATTTGAAACCAGACGCTTTCATAGCCCTACTCGTAATCTCAATCGATCGGCCAATGTATGACTGGCAAAGCATCTCAAGCTTCGAACGATTCATCTTCATTAATAAGTGCTTAGGCCCTGACGCATCGGATGTAATAAAGGGAATATTAATTTCTGTTTCAAGTGTTGTCGAAAGTTCGTGCTTAGCCTTTTCAGCCGCTTCTTTCAATCTCTGCAATGCTAGAGCATCCTTGCGTACATCAATGCCACTCTCCTTTTTATATTCTTCGGCAATCCACTCAATAATAGTTTGATCTATATCTTCACCTCCCATGTGAGAATCTCCATCTGTGCTTTTCACTTCAATTACATCGTCACCCACCTCGAGTACCGACACGTCAAATGTACCTCCGCCGAAATCGTAAACCACAATCTTTTCATCCTTGCGTTTATTGAAGCCGTAGGCAAGAGCCGCCGCAGTTGGCTCGTTGATAATACGCTTGACACTAAACCCCGCGATCTCTCCCGCCGCCTTAGTTGCATTTCTTTGCGCGTCGTTAAAGTAGGCCGGCACGGTGATCACCGCCTCTGTAATTTTCTCACCCAATCTCGCTTCGGCATCACTCTTAAGCTTACCTAGAATCATAGCCGAAACTTCTTCCGGTCTGTAATCCTTCCCTCCCATTTCCACCACTACACCATCACCTGATTTTTTAATTTTAAATGAGACATTTTTAGTATCCCGAGCCACTTCCTCATCTTCAAATTTGTGACCCATCAGACGTTTGATGCCATATATAGTATTGGCAGGGTTCGTCACAGCCTGACGCTTAGCAAGTAAACCCACCATTTTATCTCCTGCTTTAGAGAAAGCGACGACGGATGGCGTGGTGCGATTACCTTCGGCATTTTCAATAATCTTCGGCTGACCACCCTCAATTATGGCCATGGCCGAATTTGTAGTTCCTAAATCTATTCCTAATATTTTAGCCATAATTTTTTAACTAATTTCTAAATCCTATCTTTACCTTTGCCGGCTTGATAACTCTATCAAGAAATTTATAACCCTTGCTAACGATCTCATGTATTATATTTTCTTTTTCCTTTTCTGCAACATTCACTATGCCTACTGACTCATGCATACTCGGATCAAATTCATCGCCTACTACTCCTACTTCCTCCAATCCCTCTGCCTTTAGAACTTGTCTCATTTGAGAGTAAACCTGATTCAGACCCACATCATCCGGACTATGTGCCAAAGCAATCTCAAAACTTTCTAACACTGGCATCAGGGCCTCTATTGCATTACGAGCTCCCGTTTCTCGAGCCGTTTGAATCTGTGCGAAGACATCTCTCTTGTAATTTACGAAGTCAGCTCTTTCGCGTTGCCAACCAAAAAGATTGATTGTCTTCTCCTCCTCGCACGCAGAAAGCCTGATTTTAAGCTTCCTTATTTTGTCGACAGCTTCACTCCCCTCCTCTGCATCGGGCTCGATGATTGTGTCATCGATATTTGTCATTAGCGTTTAGACCATTGCGGAGCCTTACGGGCTTTCTTGAGACCGAATTTACGACGTTCTTTTATTCGTGAGTTTCTTGATAATAACTTTGCCTTCTTGAGAGGTTGGCGGAGATTCGGATTTACACTGGAAAGTGCTCTTGAGATACCCAGCGAAATAGCTTCAGCTTGAGCTCTCACTCCCCCTCCTCGAACCACTACGTTTATTCTGAATTTTTCTTCCGTGCCGGAAACACTTATAGGCAATTTTATAACATGTGCTAATGCCATGCCTGGGAAATATCTCTCGAGGGGTTTGTCATTAATCAGAAAAGTCATCTTGGATGCAGGATAAATACGGACTCTCGCTATCGCAGATTTCCTTTTACCCACAGATTCTGTATATTTCTCCTCTTTATTATTTATGGTTGCCATCTTGTTCTCTTTGATTATTTATTCTTCAATAACAAGGTTCCTCATTACTACAGCACGTAGCTTATTCGCTGGTACCATACCGTATATAGCTAATCTCAAAGGCTCCGCGACCCCTTTCTTTGTAATTATTTCCTCAAGGCGCTGTTTTCTCAGGCCTCCAGGATATCCAGTGTAGCGCACGTAGCCTTTTCCTGTTTGCTTTTTTAGAGGTATGTGCATTAATTTGGCATTTGTAATTTTAACCTTGGTTGTGCGCGCCGTGTGTCGCTCAAACGAAGCGCTGGTTTTACCACACAGAATTTTTGCGGCCTCACTGGCAATTCGGCCAATAGTTCTTCCTTTGGCATCAACTATTTTAGTCTCTTTGTTCATGATTTTAATTCTACGATACGAACTCAATAATAGCCATTTTACTCCCATCACTTTTTCTGGCCGGCAATTTAATAATTCTAGTATATCCTCCGCTCCTAGCCTCGAATTTCTTGCTTATGTCGCTTACAAGACGTTCTACATTCTTATCTGTATGTAATCTTGATTTTATCATTCTGGAACTCGATACATCCTTTTTCTTTCCTTGCGTAACCAATTTTTCCACCATTGGCCTCAATTCCTTAGCTTTTGCCTCGGTGGTTCTTATTTTCCCGTGTGCAATTAGTTGCTCAGCAAGCCCTTTCATGAGAGCCTTCCTCTGCGCTTTTTCTCTACCAAACTTTCTGTTTTTATCTCCGTGTCGCATTTTAACTCTTTAGATTTAAGCCGTATTTAACTAACGCATCCCTTATTTCGTCCAGTGCTTTTGTACCCAGGCCTTCAATAGCAAGTAGGTCCTCCCCGCTTTTTCTCGAAAGTCCTCCCACCGTCCTAATTCCTCCACGTGTTAGAGCATTTGCTGTTCTTGATGATAGCTCCAATTCCTCGATTTTCATCTTACTTGCTTCTTTGCCAGCAACACTATTATCTAGATTGTCACCATGCTCACTAGTATCCTTATCTAGAGATTCCTCTTGGAAGCCTACTATGGCTCTCAATTGATTAATCATTATTGAGATCGAGGTCTCAAGAGCTTCACGCGGTGTTGTAACCCCGTCCGTCTCTATGTATATTCTTAATCTGTTGAAATCGGTTCTGTCTCCGACGCGCATATTCTCAACTTCATAATTCACTCTTTTAATTGAAGTGAACGTTGCATCCAGTGCGATACTACCTATCTCAACTTTATCCTTATGCAGTATCTCTTTCGGCGTATAGCCGATTCCCTTCTCTATAATCATTTCCACATCGAAAGTCACACCCTTATCGGTAATCTCTGCGATGTGTTGTTTTGTATTAACCACCTCAACCTGCCCGGAAGTCTCTATATTGGTGGCGCTCACTTCTTTTATACCAGAAATGTGAATCCTAGCTTTTTGAGGTTCGTCCGTGCTCATGCGAAAACGAACTTTCTTGAGATTGAGTAATATCGTAATTACATCTTCCTTAACGCCCGCAATTGTCGAAAATTCATGACTTACACCATCAATTTTAACCGAGGTTATTGCCCCTCCTGGCAATGAAGATAAAATTATTCTTCTCAAGGAATTACCCAAAGTGTAACCGTATCCGGGATAAAGATTCTCGATTTCGTACACCCCCGTATTATCCTTCTCGGAGAGAACTTTTGGCTTCGATGGCAAAATTACGTGAATATTTGGCATAATTTTTTTAATTAAACTCTACTATAAAATTGGACTACAAGACCAAAATTTAAATTGCTCTCATGCTCACCCATCTTCGGCAGAGACTTAACGGTACCAGTGAGAGTTTCTGGATCAAGCAATAGCCACGATGGAGTACTGTACTCCTTCAGTGCTTCTTTTCGACCTCTTACGAGTCCACCTTCTTTGCTCTTGGCTTTAACGCCCACAATTTCACCTATCTTCACTTGATAGGATGCTACGTCCATTTTTTGCCCATTAATTGTAACATGGCCATGATTTATCGCCTGTCTTCCAAATTGCCGCGTTGGAGCTATGCCTAATCTATATAACACATTATCCAATCGTAACTCTAGCATTCTGAAGGTCTCTTCAGTGGGTGAGCCCTTCCTGCTTGTTTTAGCCTTTGCTACGTAATTCGCAAGTTGTCGTTCGGTGATTCCATAGGAAAAACGAATCTTTTGCTTCTCGAGAAATTGGATGCCATATTCTGTGAAATTGCTCCTGTGTTTCTTGCGTTTCTGTATATTCGCTTTCTTTTTACCTTCAACGAGAGCGTAGCGCTGAGTTCTTGTCTTCTCGAATATTGAGTCACCGAGGCGTCTTGCGATTTTATATTTAGGTCCAATTCTCATAAATATTTAAGTATTTGTATTTTAAAATTCTATACCCGTCTTGCTCTTGGCGCTCGTGGACCGTTATGCGGAACAGGAGTAATGTCGCTGATAGAAGTAAGTCCTATCCCTTTGGCCAAAAATGACCGAAGACCGGCTTCTCTTCCAGCCCCCACACCCTTAATAGATACAGAAATTTCTTTTACACCGAATAGGCTTGCTTTATCTGACATAATTTCGCCCAGCTTACTCGCAGCAAAGGGTGTCCCCTTTTTTGCCCCCTTAAATCCCAGTGCTCCACTTGACGACCATGCTAGGGCATTACCAGTTGAATCGGATAGAAGCATTTTTGTATTGTTATACGTAGATTGAATATGCAAGACGGCACTCGCGTGACGTTTCCGACTACTTAGTTTGGCAGAAACTGCTTCTCCTGAATTCTCCGAACCTTCTTTTGTTGCAATTCTTTTTTTCCCCATAAATTACTTCTTTTCTAATTTACGCCTACCACTGCCCATTGTCTTTCTTACGTTACCTCTAACAGTTCTGGAGTTAGACTTAGTTCTTTGCCCCTTGGTCGGCAGACCTCGCATGTGACGTGTTCCTCGGTAACTTTTAATATCCTTCAATCTTTTTACATTAGAGCTTATCTCTCTTTTCAAATCACCCTCGATCTTGAGACTTTCAAGACTCTTTTTTATGCTGGCCTCTTCTTCAGCCGATATTTCAGAAACTTTTTTCCCGTACGAAACTTTAGCTTCATCAAGAATGCTGTGCGCCAAATTTCTGCCTATACCATAGACGGATGTCAATCCTATCTCAACTCGTTTATTATCTGGTATTGTAATCCCTGCGATACGCATAAATTATCCTTGTTTTTGCTTATGTCGCTTCTTGACACAAATTACATAAAGACGTCCATTACGCCTTACTATCTTGCACTTTGGGCAGCGCTTTTTAATTGATGCTCTAACTCGCATTTTATAACCTTTTTACTATTCGACCTCTCTTCCCATACTCATCAAGTTCTACTCCCACCTTATCTCCAACCAATACTCTAATTCTGTGTAATCGCATTTTCCCCGCAAGATATGCCTGGACTAGAGCGCCTCCCTCCATAGCTACCTTAAAATTTGTATCTGGTAAGGCCTCAACAACCACACCATTTACTGCGACTACATTACGACCTCCACTTATCATGTAAAGGACATACTAGCAGATATTACTTAGTCTCGTCAAGCACTACCCTGACGCTTATCCTCTCGATCTCATCTGGAAAGGTTTTTCTCCAGAATGGGTGTATTTTGACCTCAGCTCTATCGATACTAGAATAATTTAGAAAAATTTCAGAGTACTTATTCTTAGCCACACTTGCTAAACTACTTTTCAAATCCTGCTCGTCTATACGCCATACAAATTTCGCTGTTCCCGTAACCCTAATTGTAAGTTCAGAAATCTCCATCATATTATCGTAGTGGCTGAGATCAATCGCAAGCTCCTCCCAATTACTTATGTATACTCCTGGTTCACCGACTCCAGCTAATTCTCGTCTCGCAAGAGACTTTGCTAATTCATTCCCATCAAAGACCACTGCATAGAGGCTGCCTGCCATAGAAACTTTTTGTGTTTTACCATCACCTACTGCACTCTCCGCGACAGTACCTGCATCAGCGAACTCGTTAAACGAAAATGATGTAACGTATGAATCAGGGAAAAATATTTGATCCGAATTTAATTTCGTAGCAACTTCTGTCAATAGTTTGGCCGTCAACTTACTTTCGAGATTCGTTTTGGCTTTTGCAAGATCTGATTCACTGACCACGTTGACATCTCCTCGGAATCCTCCGGTAAAAGGTGTTTTTGACCTAGCGTAAACCTTATCGTACATGGCCCCGCCTGCAAGTCCCGGTAATGTAAAGTTACTAGGGGCTACATTGGAGGCTTCCCCGGGACTATCAGCGACCACATTTATCTCCACACTTCCTTTACCAGGGACTACGATTGCATTGTATGAACGAAAAATTTTACCATCGGAACTTTTGAATCTCGTATTCTGAATCAGACGTAGTGGAGAGCTACTGTAGTCATTGTATACCGTAATTTTCCCTCCTGCCTTTCTCTCCACATATTTACTTCCTTGCGCAGGAAGAGAATCAAGCTCTTCTCCGTGTACTTCTAGCAGATTGTAGACGAGTAGGTGTGGTGCCTCCGGACTTCTATATGCTTTAACTGTACTATCTAATTTTATTACCTCAACTTTTGGTGTAATGGTGATTGAAGCACTAGCGAAATGGTTAAGCAATACGACTCCTATGATTATCACTAGAATAGCACCTAGCACAAACCATCGCGTATTACCTTTAGGCTTTTCCACACGTGGAGCTTCCATGGAAATTAAAACTTTTCCTTTTCTTTCATCGCGACGCTCGCGAGAAAGAAAAGAGGGTCTCGGTTCACGGGGGATATTTTCAACCACATCTCTTAAAATTTTTCTCTCCATTTGTTTAATTATACGTCAAGTCCTTTAATTTTTCAATGGCGAAAATCTCAGTCGATAAGAAAAGATCCAGTCTACCAGTCCCAGGCCTCGCGTAGAAATCTCTCAAGAGATCCTTCGGCTCAGGAATTATCGTTCTTCTCTCCGTTTGAGCAGAAAATAGCCCGGCAATTTCTTTTTCATCCAAAATCTGGGAAAAGAGATGGGAGGTACTCTTGATTCCAAGGATCACGATGTCTTGCGGTAAAATATAGTTCAAGGCTATTTTCTCTAGGATTCCTCTTGTGTAAGCTGTCCATTTCACCTGAATATTCGACAATACGTGTTTTATCTTATCGCTTAATTTCAGACTTATGCGTTTATCTAGGAATGCTTCGTACATCGATTCTGCTTCATCAATATTAGATTTAAAATTCTGAGCGATCTCACGAATCACACTGTGCGCTCCGAGCGGAAACGAGAATGCATTAATGATGATCCCATCTCTGATAAGAGAAGCCTCGGAGACTTCCCCACCGATATCAATCATGAGATATGATGGTACTTTCCCCTTCATGATTTTATTTCCTGCCACTAGGGCTAAAATAGGAAAAGTATGGAAGTCGATTTTTTTATGATGAAAGGCATGCTGTGCTCTGTTCTCGATTGCTTCGAACAGATGCTTAGATATAGCTGACAGATACGAGGACAATTTTAGTTCCTTAGCCAACTTTCCCATAGGCTTATCGGTTTTGTACCCATTCAATTCTATAGAAATAATTTCCTGTTCTATTATTTGCGCGTCAATGTTTCTAAAGTTTTCCGCCTTAAAAGCGTCTTCCTCCTCTAAGAGAATTTTCTTTGCAAAATTTTCATCATATCGAAAAGAGGTTTCGCTTGTATTCACCACTAATCTCGTTTGAGAGATTTGCCACGGTGCGCCTATCGTGATATGGACTTCATCCGGTCGACGGATGTTCGCACTATGTAGTTCGCTAAATAATTCATTAAGCTTTTCTAGAAGACTGGATTGAAGCCGATCTGCCACAAACTCCATCTGTAATGGCAGTCTGAGGCGCTTACAAAATAGAATCTCCGATTTGGTTTCGCCCGTGGAGTTAATAAGCGCGGCTCCGATTGATCCACTGCGAACGTCTATAAAAAGCTTCCTTTGTTCACTCACTAGACTATTCTAGCACGGCTTTGATACGGCGGACGCCACTACTAACAGCCTCCTCCCGCATAATGCGAAATTGTGCGGGAGCCCCGAGCGGAGTCGAGGGGTTGGCTAGTTCGGAAGTATTACTAACGTGTGGCCCGCCACAGAATTCAAGGCTAAACGCCTGCCCTGAGGAATTTGAAGGGCCGATTTTATAAACTCTGACTTTATCCCCATATTTCTCCTCGAACAATCCTATCGCACCCAATTTTTTAGCCTCCTCCAGCGATATGTTGCTATATGTAACGGGCAAAGCTAGCTCGATTTGCTCATTCACAATCTCTTCAACTTTTCTTTTTTCTTCATCAGTCATTTTCGCATTATGTGAGAAATCGAAACGTAAACGTTCCGGCGTAA
>Ga0209542_10007621_pt1 | contig 20515 bp, 23 predicted proteins | sample RifCSPhighO2_01_FD_184028 | JGI IMG/M metagenome (GOLD analysis project Ga0209542, IMG submission 184028) | Soil microbial communities from Rifle, Colorado - Rifle CSP2_plank highO2_0.1 (SPAdes) (version 2) | ecosystem: Environmental > Terrestrial > Deep subsurface > Rock core/Sediment ...
CATTCCCAAAGAATGATCCGGCTTCATCGCAATCGCGCCGGGTAATGCTTTCCGAAAACTAGGCCATGCCGTGCCAGATTTAAATTTCGCATCCGACGGAAACAAAACATTCCCGCACTTTTTGCACGCATACATCCCACTCTCGAAGAAATCAGTAAATTTTTCCATAGTGATTAAACTCGCAACTCCCTAAAAAATCCTTAATCTCTATTTAGTATACCTTTTCTTCCTCCACTGGTTCGAATAGTCTCTAACCTCAAAAAAACAAAAAGGACTCCCTCTAAAGAGAGTCCTCAAAACTTCTGTCACAGCTTCACAGCGGAAGATACGCCTTCAAGCGATCAAACCCTTGGATAGTCTGAAGCCGCTCAAGAGCCCGCTCCTCAATCTGTCGTATTCGCTCGCGAGTCAAACCAAAATCCTGTCCTATCTCCTCAAGCGTATGACGCGGGGTGCCAAACAACCCAAAGTGCATCACAACAATCTGCGATTCGCGGCCGGGTAACTGCTCGATGAGTTCCTTAAGCTCATCGACAAGCATCTCGTGCTCCGCAAACTCTTGAGGAGAAATCATCCGCTCATCTCTAAGAGCTCCCAGACGATCCGCAAAGTCCTCATCGGATTCTGATCCGAAAATTCTGCCAGCCAAGGTTTCAAACGACGTAACTTCCCTGAGATCAGAAAACCCTTGAAGTTCGTAAACTTTCTCGATCGAGATGCCCATCTCAGCGGCAATCTCGTGCGGAAGTGGCGAACGCCAGAGTTCCTGTGTAAGCATCTGTTGCGTCCGGCTGTACCTCGAGAGCTCCTCAATCATATGAATCGGGATTCGGATCGCCCGTCCGGTATTGCTAAGGGCACGAGTAACCGCCTGCCACACCCACCAGTAGGAATATGTCGAAAATCTATACCCTTGATCAGGATCAAACTTTTCAACCGCGCGAATGAGTCCAAGAACTCCCTCTTGAACAAGATCAATAAATTCGAGATACGAAAAGCGATGAAAAGACCAGGTAGTAGATGTATAAGGGATATAACGTTTCGCTACAAAAATCACAAGCCTCAAATTGCTGCAAATCATCCGCTCCCACGCTTCTCTGTCTCCCTCTTGAGCTCTTCGTACGACCTCTGGTTCTTCTTCAGGAGTAAGAAGAGGAATACGGGAAAAATCGTGCAAACACATCGTCGTGCAATCGAAAAATTCTCTCCTAAGAACTCCCCAACCGTGAGGAGTCTTATGTCGCATAACCCTCCCGGGCAACACCTCGTCTGGCCGAATAAAAAGATCATCGGACTGAGGTTTCCTCATAGAATCCAGAACAATATCGAGAACGCAATGTTGAGCTGTCGTCTCTTGTAACTGTGACATAGAAAAAGAATGTTAAAGGCCAGTAAAAATCTATTGGGAAAAAGAGCAAACAGTATCAATCGTTTATTCATTCGATAGATACCGGAGACTCATATACTACAATAATAGTATCTAGAAGTCAAACAAAAAATTGCAAACTCAAAACAAAAATCGTCTAAAGCGAGATAAGAAATACAATTTAATCTCACTGAATTTTAGCTTTATCAAAAACAAGATTAGCAAGCTCTAGAAATTCTAATCTCGTCAATCCGGATGTATAAAGAGAATACTGATACCGATAATATTGATAAGCGGACCCGGATTCATCGACGAACCAAGCTGACGAATAAATTTCCTTCCCGTTCTCAAATCTTTGAAAAATCCCGATAAAAGAACCATTTTCAAGCTCAACCGTTTCTCCACCCTCAGGATCGCTCAAATTTGCGGTTCCACTCAATACAAATTCTTTTTCACTTTCTCGATATTTGATAAACGTCTGTCCAAGAAAATCACTAGCTTCCTCTGCTCGATGAACTTCTATTTCGTATAATCCATATCCGTTCGGCAAGGTCTGAGGATATATAACAGGTATCTTTACCATTGTTCGGATGTTTTCAAAAACTGCAGTGTATCTATCCGATTCCAAATCCAATTTGATAGACGGATCAAATATTTCGGAATATATCTCACGTCCAACCCCCGATGATTGGTTGTTCCAAGGATCAACATTCGATTTGGTGTTTTCCAATGGCTGAGCCTGAAATTCAAAAAATATGAAATAACTTAAAATAACCACAAAGATAAATACAATGATTAACAACACCTCTCTCTTAGACTTCGAAAGAATCTTCATCTTTAGTTGTTATATTCCTTTTCCTTCCACCAACTTGGATACTCCCTTGTTCACAAGGGCCTATTACTTGTAAACATCTATCTTGACTAATAGCTAGAATCTAAGTAGTCTATTAGTATCACCATGGAAAAGACCCTTATGGGATTTCGTTCCCACCGGGGGCTTTTTCTTTTTAGGATCGCTTTTTCAGTTTATCTTTTTGTGTATCAAGGTAGACAATAGGAATATCAAGCTTTCTCAAGAGATAAGAACACTTATTGCTGGGAGAAATAAGAGATTGAAAAGAATCTCTTTCTCTCAGAAATTTGACGAGTCCAGCATAATCGCCATCGCTTGTAACAAGAGTCGCCTTGCTAAAACGTTTCTCGTAGTAGTCGACAACTGTTTTAAGTACGAGATCGGCATCGCGGTTACCCTTTACTTTTCCCGCCCCGTCGTACGTTACTTCTTTATAGACAAGGACATACCCCATTTCCTGTAAACGCGTATATAAGTCTTTATTACCTGGCACTAAACCGATAAAAAGATAAGTATTTTCAACGCCGTATTTGTCCCTGAGCCACACACGGAATCTCTTATAGTCGAGTAGCCAACCTAGATTCTCAACCCCTTATGAAGGTTGGCGGCATCAATGTACGCAAAGTTCTTTTCTGCAGAAACCATACTAATTCCGCATTATATCTCTTCTCCACCAGCTCGGATACTCCCCTGTCCGAAAACAAAGTAAGTCGTAAATGAGCATCAGTCCGATAATCCACGGCGCGAAAGAAAAAAGCGTATCACTCACTGAATGCGACGTGCTATCAATCCGACAAAAGATAAGTACCGCGAAAACAAAAAGTACAATCGTAACAATCCACCCTTTTAAATTCACAGGATAATAAAACGCGAACCACTTCCAAAACCGTTTAGGTTTGAACCAATAGTTCATACTATTCTACTTTACTTTCATAGTATTCAAAAAGCGCCTTAATACCGGCCAGGTTCTCCTCCCACTCAATAGTTTCGTGAGTTTTAAGTTCTACGGTAATTGCTGGAATACCTATCGAAGCAAGCCATCCCTCGGCATCGCCCGTAACCTCGTACTGGCCGAATGACTCAACTGCTGAATACCCTGACGCGCGCGCGTACTCATTCATAATCATAAGCGTCTCCGGAAGAATACCCTCCTCACACTCCGACGCGTAAACCGCGTTAGCCTGACTATGCCAGAAAATAACGCTAGCCGGATTATTTTCTAAAACAAAATCTCGGATAGCCGCGGCTTCCGGCTCAAAAAATGGCGCCGAGCCGGCGCTTACCGGATTTTCCCGCCACACACCCTCCGACTTCCATTTGCAATCAAAGTTGCGATTAAGATCAACGTCGTGCGCGTTCAATCGCCCAGGCACTGCAGATTTATTAGCCGGCACATGCGCCTCTGTGAAACGGCCTTCCTTACCAACTATTTTATAGAGCCCATCGGGATTGGCGGATGGGATCACAGTAACAGTTAGATTTTGAGAAATAACCTCGGGATGCGCGTCCAAATAATCCATAAACGTATACGCGAGAAGTACGCTATTCCATTCATAACCGCCGTGTATGCCGCCGATAAACGCAAGGTGTTCTTTTCCATTCCCATACGTATACGCTTCTATCTCACGTCCTTCTACAGACAAACCAATGACACTACGTTCTGGACCAAGTCCGGGTTCCACCACCGCTGATTCCGGCGTAACGGAATTCCATAAAACAAAAAGAAGCAGAACGCTACCGAGCGCGACACTAACAAGAAGTACCGTAATAACACGCTTCGTAAAAAATGATCGCATTACTGAGCGTAGTGAAGAAGAAGTGCCTCTATACCTGCCTTATTTTTGCTCCATTCGGTATCTTCGTGCGTAGAAAGAAGAACGCTGATCGCGGGAATCTTTTCTTTGGCAAGCCAATTTGGCATATCGCCGGTAGTTTTATAGAAATCAAAACTTTCGTACGCCGGATAGCCGGATGCTTGCGCGTAAGTATTCGTGATCGTGCGAGTTTCAGGAAGAATGCCAGCGCCGCAACTTGAAGAAAACACCCCACCAGCGGCGCTATACCAAACAACAACCGCGCTTGGCTTACGCGTTACGACATAATCTCGAAATGCTTGACTCTCAGGTTCAGAAAAAGCTTCGTTTCCACCGCTTACAGTCGTGTTCTGCCATGTCCCGGTAGATTGCCAATCACAATCAAAATTACGATTAAGATCTACGTTGTGCGCGTTAAAACGTCCCGATATTTTCTTATCTTGTGAGGACGGCACATCCACTTTAGTAAAACGACCGGCAGTACCAAGAGTCTTATTCTGACCATCCGGATTTAATACTGGTATAACGGTTACTTCAACGTTACTAGGAATAGCACCAGCGTTCGCCTCTAAATAATCCATCAATTCATAAGCAACAAGAGCTGTGTTCCATGAGTACCCGCCGTGAATACCGCCGACAAACAAAATTTCTTTATCACCAGTACCATAGTGATAAGCAGTAATATCCCTTCCTTCAACCGATTTTCCGATAACTACCACGTCCCCCTCGTCTTGCCCTGTATTAACTGCATCCGTCTGCTCATCGCCCGACGGGGTTGTATCAATAACCACGTCCGCCATATCAGACGAGCTCTGGAACAAAAAGTACGCGCCAACACCGACAATAACGACTAAAAGTAAAATTATTGCTTTTTTCATACTCCTTTAGTTTACCACAAAGCCGGGTACAGCGCGTATTACTCAAAAACCTATCATGCTCTTATCCTTAATCTGAATGCCTCTACCTCTAGAGATAGTTTAGTAAATCCAAACTAATAGTTCATAAAGTAATCGATCAAATTATTACTCAATTCGACAATTCACAGCAATCTTGACTCCTACCCGCCAAGCGACTAGCATAATAATATCACCAACGGAAAAGAGTGCCCCCTAAGGTTTCGTCCTTATGGGGTCTTTTCTTTTTTATAGGCTAACTTCCTCTCAAAATCATTCATAAATCTCAAGTACGACCTACAAATCTTGAACTTAAGTAAAGCGGAAAATTTAAACCTGTTTGGCACAATTACAGCTTCGAGCTTTTTTTGTTCTATAAGATATTTAACGAGACAATAAAAATCTCCGTCTCCCGTCACAATAATCGCCCGATCATACTCCGTATATTCCACCATTGTTTGCAAAACAAGCTCGGCATCACAGTTGCCCTTCGTAGAACCATCCTTATATTTTAATGTGGGTTTAAAAATACAAATAAAACCCGCGTCCTGGAGATACGCGTAAAGATCGTTATTACCCTCAATATATCCAATAAATAGGAACGCTTTAGTAACTCCATACTTATCCGTAAGATATGTGCGAAAACGTTTAAAATCTAATTTCCAACCTAATTCACGAATGCTTAAGTTGAGATTCTGACTATCAATAAAAGCGTAATTATTCTGGTTACTAACTTTTTTCTTCATATAAGAATTACTCAGTCGCCATAATAATATCCCCGCATGCTACGCTATTTTCTTGAACAACCTCAAAAATATCATCAATCATCGGCTCAATTGTATAAAATTCCTTGCCGTCTTTCCGTTCAAGATAAATTGCAAGCGAATGTGCCTGACTTACCTGACGAACATTACATTTTCGAATCAGCGTTTGCGCGTCCGCCCACGAAATAAACAATCTGCCCGGCTCCGGCACAAAACGCAGATCGTTTTCACCGAAAATTCGTAAAACCCGAACCGCGACAACGTCGCCATCAATAATTCCTTCAACAACCGCCTGTTTCCCGTGAAAAGCAACATCCGGCGAAACGCTCATCGCAACGCATGGCAAAGAGCCCGTCCCCGAAACACAAACACTCATCTCACTAATTACAAGCTGTTGAGTAATCGCCGGCTTCCCAGGTTCTTCATAAACAAGATACGGCACCCCAAGCTCAAGTCCCGGATTATTAACAGTAATAACGCCCGCTTTCGCGAATGTAATTGTTTCGCCATCAATCGCTTCTTCACCACTTCCGCAACCGAACATCGGCATCGGCGCGCTTGGATTCCCGTGCTTAACCCAATTCCCATCAGAGCAAACCCAACTATCTTCCGAACTCCCCTTAAGAACAAAAAACGCGACAATGATAAGTAACGGAATAATAACTAAAAGAGGTTTCTTCATACCTTCAGTTTAAACCAATGTCCACTAAAAAGTGAAACACTATTGATTTGCTTCCTCCGCCGGATCTACTTCAGAAAGTACGCCATTCTCTACAGCAAGCCATTTCGAAACTCCGATAGACGGTTGCGCGCTCATCGGCTCGTCCGCCGCCCGATCGGCATAATTTACAAACACAACGCCGTTTTCAATCGAAATATTTTGCGGTGCGATTCTATCTCCCAAAAGTACAGCGTTCGTTCCGGTTGCCCCTCCGCTCTCTAAGTTTTGAAGAGCTGTTGCGACATAATAAAATGTTCCGCTCCCGCCTGGATTATAAACAAGAATCAAAGCCGCGTCCTGCGCCCCATCACCATCAAGATCGCCCATCGCCGGCTCTCCAAAAACTGTCGTCTCAATTTTTATCGCCGAACCCGGCTCGCTCTCCTGCTCTGCCCTGCCATTCTCAAGCGTAATCAACTCCCCCTCAATCGAATACGTGGCATTAAGGGGATTAAAAACAACCTTCTGAATTGGCTCTTCAACAACCTCCACCGGCTTTGTGTAGTAGTTGTAGGCAACCCATCCCCCAATAGCCACGGCAAGAAAAATAATGATGATATTTTTTAAATTCATAATTTTTATTATACCACAGCGGGTGGTTCTAATTTGGTAATCTGCCTTATTAATTGTATCCGATAATATTCAAAAACTTTGTTATAAGTTTCTAAATACTCCAACACCTCGGTCTCTGTAATACCATTTTCAAAATCTATATAGTCCAGATCGCGATAATTTGCTTTAATACGATACCAAAAGAAAAAATCAGCAATCATTAGGCGTTCTACTCCAACAAACGATTTCTGCTCGTCTCGATGTTTCTTTGTACGCAAATTCCATTTACGACCAATTTTTACATCGTGCAATTTATAATCCATCAATTTCTTTGCAACTGAATTTATGCAATCGGTTTTCTGCCAATAATCAGAGCGTGCATTTTGTCCCACGTTTATAGCAGGCAACGCGCGTATCTGTGTAAGTTCATAAACACGATTGAGTTCTGCAACAGAAAATACTATAAACCCCATATCTACAAGTGAATAAATTTTCTTCCTTATTCCGGCATGACCTCCTTTTCCAAATCCCTGCACACTCCCATCTAACAAATGTGTCAAAATGCTCTCCAGATAATAAAGTGCGTAATAGCACTTAACTGGAAACCATGGCGCCGCAATAACTGCAAATGCTGAATCTTCTCGTGCTAGTTCAATATCTTTCTTGATACTTTTTAGGGTGACTTTATAGAGTTTTCGAAATCGTGTAATTTCTACGTTTCGCTTTGTAAATATGCCCGTCCGAGATACTGAAAGCGTACTACTGGCAAATAATTTTTCTAAGCATTTGATGTAATTAAGGTGTGTACGAAAAGATGCTTTTGCAAAGTCGAGAGGTGTTGCTCTTATGGACAAAGCCATTTAGATTTATTTCATCTCAAAAACTTCCCACCCTTTCATTGAAAAATCGTAAGAGTATTTTGCACTTCGATTTATTTTCCAGATTTTGTTCGGTTATCTTGCTTACATAGCATCTGACAATTTTCTGCAGTCGTCTTGCCACCCTCGTACCAAGGAGTAATGTGATCTGCCTCCATTTCAGCAATATCGTACTTTTTCTTACAGAACGGACAGATACCATTTTGTCGCTCGTAAGCCTCACGCTTCATTTTGTCGGTAAAGGCGCGGATCGAAAGGTATTTTTCCTGCCTCGTCAAAACATACGGATAAATGCCTGACTTTTTGGTTACATCTTCGTCTTGCATTAATTCTTTGATTTCGGCTTCTAGTTTGCCAGCGTTCAGTCTCTTATCTTTAAACTTGTTATACAGCTCACCCCATTGCACACTATTCATTTCTCGGCGATAATTTGTAAAAGTTTTTCGTGCCCATGCAATCACGTCTTGAAAGTACTGCCACAATTCTTCAGCATTCTTATTATGCTGATGCTTGGCCATATAATCTTCTATTTTGCCGTCATTTATCCACGAAAGAGCGGCTTCTAAATATTCCTGCCGGATTGGCGAGCTACTAATCAATTGTCCGCCATCGTTTGCTAAAAGATATGCGACACAATTTGATTTACTAAACTTAAATTTCGCATCCGAGAGCCACGGCCCCGTGTAAACCGCATTACGAATTTCTTGATCGGTCAGTTTTTCCCCGGCAATGTTGATAATCCTAAACCAGTCAAGCCGTTCTTTATCCGTACCTTCGCAAAAGTAAATCATTAGTTCATAATCCAAAATTTTATTCTGCTCCTCTTTGGTCAGATTATGAAAAAAGCGATCATTCAATGAGAAATCGCCATTAACATATTGCCCAATACTAATAGTGCGTTGTTGGCCGTCCAGTACTTCGTAGCCGCCATCCTCTCTGATCATCCAATACATCACATTCAAAGGAAAACTGTTTTTTATAGTTTCAATCACAGCATTGCGTTGTTTCTCTTTGTACACAAACTCACGCTGATATTTGGGGCGAATATCAAGTTTACCACCATAAGCCACTACGCCCTCCTCGGCGCTATCTTTATAGCCGACTATCACTTTACGGATTGTGATCTTGTGTAAATCAATTTTCATATTATTTCATTTTACGAATAAGAAGGCGCGGATAGGTGTTTCTAAGACCTGTTGAGGTTTTTAGAACCGGTCCGGCATTTAGATCACTATAATTTTTTGCATCCTTAATTGTATAAACTTTACTTTTTAAGGCAGGATCCCCCGCTCCTCTTTTGGCCATACCCACAATCTCGAATTGATCTGGATTATACTTATCGAGAAAAGTTATCGGTACACCCATTATACCATCATAATCCATAGGAATATCTACCGTTTTAGAAACTTCTATTGCATCGTAATTATCATACTTAGGATATTCATCGGAAGTATATTTTTTATAAAATACAAAATTATCATGTCGCTCATCATAATCCAAATTTGTAAACCAGCGCACTCCTTTTACACGAATATATTTATTTCCGTCGGCATCAATTCTAAAACCCGCAGCCTCTAAAGGGTAATCATCTGGTACACGAAACTCACGATCACCACTATGAATACTTATTCCGAGCCACATTCTATTTTCTTTTATAAACTTGAAACAGTCCTTATAGGTAATCGAATTTACATTTCCAATAATCAAAAACTTCTTGTTATATTCCATTAGCTGCGCGACATATTCACGGAATAGAGAAAAGGGTGGATTAGTAACAACTATATCGGATTGTTTGAATAGCTCGATGCACTCGTCGCTACGGAAGTCGCCGTTACCGCGTAGGGAAGTTGCGATATTTTTGTCGTGTTTTAGTAAATACTCTACATCGTCAAGGTTTACCGCACCATCGCCATCAGTATCCGGTACTTCTTCGATTTCGATTTTAAACGGCTCTTTGCCCGATGGTTTCAACCCTTCCACCTCAAACAGCGGTAGCTGCCCACCGACAATCGGCGATTTAACATAGCTTGTAGTAATAAGTTTCTTTAGCTTTAATGGTTTAAAATTAGCAGCAAAATACTTAAAAAAGTTACTCTCAAATGGATCATCGCAATTGCAATAAACAACCTTGCCATAAAATTGTTCTTTGTAGTGTTTGAGCTCCTTTTCAATATCGGCAAGCTGAGTATAAAACTCGTCTTTCTTTGCTTGGCCTGCCTTGTGTAAATCTTTATTTGATGATTTCTTTTGCATAATTCTCGTGACATCTTTGGTCCAAAATGACCTTATTTTGCTTGGGTTCAAACTTGGTAATCTGGTGGAAAGGAAAGGATCTAAACTCCAGTAGTATCCTTCATCGCTTGTATCGCCTCATTCTACTACTCCCCAAAACAAAAGAAAAATTGCCCACCCATACCCAATTCTTGCTATACTTAACCCGTATGAATAGAGATAGTATCCTCACTTTTTTGAAGCAATGGGGGTTTACGCTCCTCATTTTCCTTTTGCTTATCGGGGCATCTGTATATGGCTATGTACGCATTACTAGTCTCAATCAAAACATCGCCCTACTCTCAAATCGTGTAAACTCGCTTGAAACAACGCTCGACACAACCGCGAAAACCCTTGAAGGGAGCATCAAAGAAACCCATACCTCGCTTTCAAAAGAACTAAGCCAGGAAAAACAAAAATCTTCAGCAATTGAAGAAAAGCTTGGTGGCGTTGAACAGGAAGTCGGATCAATTTCCGGAACTGTCGGTACGCTCGAAAAGTTGAGCAAAACCGATCCCGAACTCCTTCAAAAATATTCAAAAGTATTTTTCTTAAACGAACATTACGCGCCGGAGCGCCTTGTTGAAATCCCTGTAGACTACACCTACAGCAATACTCGCGCCGAAAAAATTCACGCGTCAATTTCGCCTCGCCTCTTAGGGGTTATGAACGCGGCAAAAGCACAAAACATAACACTCTATATAAAGTCCGCCTACCGCTCGTTCGAGGAACAAAAATCATTAAAGTCCGTCTACTCCGTGACCTATGGAAGCGGAACCGCGAACCAATTCTCTGCCGACCAAGGATATTCAGAACACCAACTCGGCACAACAGTTGATTTCATAACAACCGGTTTAGGCGGGGAGCTCGCCGGCTTTGAAACAACAGGAGCGTATCAATGGCTTTTAAATAACGCCTACAAGTACGGCTTTGTACTTTCATATCCGCAAAACAACAGTTACTACGTTTTCGAACCCTGGCACTGGCGATATGTCGGCGTTGAACTTGCGGCGTATCTCAAAAACCAAAACAAGAACTTTTACGACCTCGACCAACGCGACATTGACGCGTATCTCGTGAAAATCTTCGATTAAGAACACCCCTCCTTCTGTCTTCTACCTTCTATCTCCTGTTTCCTGCCCTACAAGCGCCGCTAAGTACGACGCGACAATTGCGGCTGTCTCAGCGCGAAGTGTCAGGGCTCCGAGGCTTACAAGTTTAAACTTACTCTCGTGCGCTCGTTTGATTTCTTCCTGATCCCATCCGCCCTCCGGTCCGATAAAAATACCAAGCCGTCCGCCGGACGAAACCCGAAGCCGATCAACTTCAAAAACCTCTCCGTTCACGTCAAAAAACAAATTAATCTCGTTTTCTTTCGCGTGCTCGATCGCTCCCTCAAAGTCCATCGGTTCGTGAAGCACGGGTAGAAATCCTCGTCCCGACTGCTCCGCCGCCTCGCGAACAATGTCAGAAAGACGCTCTTTATCAAGGCCTAGTTTCACTGTCCGCTTCAAAAGAATCGGCGCAATTTCCTTAATACCGACTTCCGTTGCTTTCTGGACAACAAGCTCAAAATTATCGCGTTTCAAAATCGAACAATACAAAATAATTGTATGCGAAAGTTCTCGCTCATTCTCAGAAGTTTCGATAACCTTAAATTCCGCCCAATCTTTCTCAAGTGAGGTAATCTCACAAAGCGCCTCAGTCCCCTTCCCATCGCCGATAAAAATATGATCGCCCTCATGAAGCCGCAAAACGTGCGACAACTGGTGCAAAAGCTCCCGATCCTCGCTTCGGATAAAAATCTTACTAAGATCAAAATCCCCAATAAATCTATATGACGATTTCATATGTGTACCCTCTTATCTTACTACATTCTACATTCTACTTTCTACATACTTCTTCAAATATGTTTTCGAACGCCAAAGTAGAGAAAAAGTGGAATCTCCGCGCGCGCGATATTTTCCGCTTTCGCCCGCAATCCCGGCTCGCTTTTCTTATGTGAACTCCATTCTTCAAGCCGAGCCACAAAAAGCCCCGCCTTTTGGATCGCCTTAAAATAATACTGAAGTGGTCGATGAAACGACGTTGTATAATCCTGTGGCTTAAGCGTTCGTCCGGAACTCGCCGAAGGGTGCATCTGTATTTTTTCCTTCGATTCCGATAAATATGAGTCAATCCGCCGATACTGTACGCCTTTTTCGCCTGCCTTGAGCGAAGTCGAAGGAGCTTGCCCTGAGCTTGCCGAAGGGTCCCATCCCCAACTCGAACCCTTGGGAACACGAAACGCCGGATGATTCATCACGATGTGTAATTCCCCATCTGGCTTTAAAACTCTTTTACACTCATTCAAAACATCCTGCACATTCTCAATATTTTGAAGCGCCAAGATTAACGTGATCACATCAACGCTCCGTTCCGACACAAATGAAAGTCGATCCGCCGCCGCGAGATAGTAGGTAATCGTTTTCGACGAATTCTTTTTCGCAATCGCGATAAGCTCTTTTGAAATATCCGCGCCAATGACTCGCGCTCCCTTCTTTGCGAACTCACGACTAAAAAACCCCTGTCCGCACGCAAGATCTAAAATAACTTCGTTTTTCTTAGGTTCCACAAGCCGAAGTAAGTTCGGCAAAATCAAATCTTTCTGGTACGTTCCCTCGCCTTGAAGAAGCGTGTCGTACCACTGCGCAACCCCTCCCCAGGAGGTTTTCGTTTCATGAACTGCTGGTTTTTTCTTTTCCATTTCCTTATTCATTATAGTTTAACTTCATACAAAACTTCATAATCCGCGCCTTGAGGTGATAAATGCGACTCCATGAGCACGAACGATGTTACATATTCTTCCCACATCACCCGCTCGTCAAGTTTTTTAATGGGAAACGAAGAAAATATTTCCGGACGAAACCGGGCGAGTGTTAAATGTAGCCGAAAAGGTTTTTCATCAATCGGAAGGGCGAGACATTCTTCGACCGCGGTCTTAAGTTCAATAATCGACTGCGGCGGATTTCCTTCCGCCCAAACCAAACGGGGCTCGCGAGAGTTCGACCCATACGCAACGTGTTCCAAAAGAAAAGAAAACTGTGGCAAAGTTCCCCGCAAATTCTCAAGAAGCTGGGCAACTTCTGAAGGGTTCGATTCTTCCCATGGTGGCACAAGAGTAATGTGCAAATTCTTCCCCGAAAGCCATCGAACCGGAAGTTTTTGAAAATTATCCTCCCACGCTAAAATCTCCTTCTGTAATTCAGATGAAACCGGAATTGCCACAAAAACCCGTGCCATAAAACTATTATAGAGAGAAGCAGCAAATAAAAACAAAAGGCCCCGCAAAAATGCGGGGCAGTAAGAACCTCTCTCACTAACAACCATATTGACCACTGTACGCGTCGTAACGATGAACAAGCCGTGCGGGTTGCAAGTCGTACAAGTCTCCATCCTGGAATGATCGCAATTCCCTACGAAACCATCTGATAAAATCCAGTTTCGATTTCACCATGGTCAGAACCATCGCGCGAGGATCGAATTCGGAAAAATCAGGACGAACAAAAAAACGAATAATGATCTGAGGATCGGAGGGAGAATAATAAACTTCATTCGTTCGAATCCCGAATTCATAGAGCAGGTCATCCCATTCTTTTCGCCGAGGGCCGCTAATCGCGTCTACAAAATTCTGCGCAAGCTCGTCACGCCCCTGTTTGATCCGAATAGGAAAAACGAAGAATTGATACATAAAAATAAAGTTAGGATATAAAGTTTTCAAAGACCTTTAAAGAACCGCGCCTAGCATAGAACAAAAACAGATTGCTTGCAAGACTTACAGAAATGTGGTGATATCGAGATAGTAAAATAGTTCCAAAACAAAACTACTATCCCTGAAAGGAGGGATGCTCTATGGCAGCCGTAGCCATCAAACAGTGCAAGCGATGCGGCAAGGTTTCATCGTCCATCAATTCAAAATGGACTTGGGTCAGTCCGGAATTCCTCGATAAGGCAAAGGCGTCTCCACACGCTTACACCTACGAGGAAGTGGACGAAGCCCATGAAAATTGCGACTTCCCTGTGGTGAGTTTATCGAATCCACCAAAGGAGTCGCCAAGCGAAACATAGCGTCATAACGCCGCCGCATCCACCACCCGCTTCGCCAAACAAGGCGAGCCTCAAATCCCAAAGCCAAACACGTTACACCGGCTTTGGGATTATTTTTCAAAAAAATAAGCGCCGACTACATAGTCGGCGCAAACAGAACAACAACCTACTTTTTCCGTACCTGCCATGGCGGTATAAGATACGTTTCTCCAAATTCAAACTCCGCTTGATTGATCCCCCGAATACCCTCCAATTCCACCTTAAGTGATTTGAAAAGATCATGAAAAAAAAGCTCAGATGGTTCATCTTTGTAGCGCACAGGAAACAAGGCAATGAGACGATTGGAAGACGGATGAAAGTTAATCTGGGCACGCGGATGTTTCCGGACAATCCTCAACCTTGAAGGTTGTCCGTTAAATTCCGAACGATCATCAAGTTTGTCTTGAACTGAATAAACGGCGCCCTTAAGCTTATTCCGAAAAACCATTAAGGGATAAAGGCGAGGTTCCCGAACAAGACGGATGGAACACGAAAGTACTTGTGACATAGAAGAAATTTAAAGTTGTTAAGTGACAAAAAAGACCTTTGAAATCTCAGTAAGATTCCACGATTGGAATACCACAGGAAGCTAAAAATAGCAACAAAAGCGAAAACTCGTGGTACAGTAAAGTAGTTCCTTCAACTACCCAAAAAGGAGGTGCGTTATGAAAACAAAAGTTTTCGAATGCCGCTTCTGTGGAAAGGTGCGTACACGCGACGCTCCTCCAACATGGTGGGTCGCTATCGACCCGATTTTACTCGTTATGATGAAGCTCCGCCCTGAGCTTTATCAATTTAAGAAGACAACATGTACTGGTTGTCTTCTGAAACTCAAGTACGAAGAAATCGAACCACAACCACCACTGAGGAGTAAGCAACAATGCGTCGCCGAATCCGCAACCTGACCACAGCCGTCAAACCCGAAGCATTCGTTCTTTTTATTGTATTCCACACCGCTTCGGGTTTTTCTTTTACTTCGCCGTAACTTTTAGTAAAGGCAAGTCTCTTCATTGACAAAAAATCCATTTATGGCGCATTATTAGACGTCTCCAAAAGACATATCAAAGGTCTCGTAGAACCTTAACAGCTTAATAAAGTACCTATGAATAAAGACAAACAAACCAAGGCGTTTCAAGAATTACTTGGCGCAATCTCCCGGGCCCATGGAATCACCCAGAACATGAAATCTCTCACGATATGCAAAGATGCGTACAATGAAAATCTCGCAAGTTTCGACGCCCCAAATAAACCAAATCACATACTGGTCAACTACCTTCTCCGGGAAAGAGCCCCAAAAACAAACAGAGAAGATATCGACCTCTATGGAGAAGATATGGGTCTTTCGCTTTTTAAATGGCACTTCAACCTCCTCGTAATGGGCATCGGAAACTACCCAATGACCGATCCGGTTCTCATCGAAGATGAAATAAGAAAGATCAAAAAACTTACTAAGGAGAGAAAGGAGAAGGAGGATCTTGCCCTCTTAAAAAAGAAGTGGGAAAAGAAAAAGAAAAAAAGAGTAAGCAAAGAAATAAGGCGACTATGGGGAGATGATCGTTTTCACCACCTACACGGAAGCGGTATAGGGCTTTGGTAAGAAGAACCGCCGAGTCAAAATCGGCGGTCTTTTTGTTTTAAAAACTTATTTCCCCTGTGAGAAATTCCTGACGTTGTTAATCGTTCCGTTCGCGATGTAATACCGGTTTCCCTCATCATCTTTTAAAACTGTTGATCGCATCGTCACCCGATAAACAATTCCTTCAAAGTCTCCTATTTTTACCCGATCCCCAATCGAATACTGGTGTTCGAAAAAAATAAAAAGCCCTGAAAGAAAATCTTTGATAAGCGATTGTGCCCCAAAACCAAGCGCGACACCAAGAATTCCCGCACCCGCGAGAATCGGCTTCGCGTCAACCCCAAAAAAGCCCAAAACAACAATAAGAAGAACAATGTAGATAAGAATCCTCCCTGTTGCGATAAGAAGGCTCGCGAATGTTTTTGCCCTCCGCGCCCGAATTGTCTGTGAAGCTTCTTTCGTTCGATATCGCGCCCTGACTGCCTTCACGACAACCCATTTCAAGAAAAATTGTCCGAAAAAAAGAAGGATAACAACTAAAAGAAGATCATTCTGGTACTCACGAAGGAAATTTAAGGAAGTCTCAAGAGAAAAATTCATCTTTTTTTATTGTAACACAATCCCTCTGAATAAAGTTTCTTATAAAGGAAACAGTGATTAAAGAAAAAGAAGAACAGCTGGTTACATATACGTAACCAGCCGTTATCTTTTGTAAGTATCACGTCACTTATTTTTTCAAACCCATTTTAACAAGCCGTTTTTCTTCATTCACATCGAGAATTCGTTTGCGGATACGCACATTTTTCGGCGTCACCTCAACAAGTTCATCGTCCCCGATATATTCAAGCGCCGCCTCAAGTCCCATTATATGAGGCGTATCAAAGTGTTCCGCCGATCCGTCGTTTTTAGAACGCATATTCGAAAGTTCCTTTGTTCTGCAGACATTCACCGGAATATCGTTTTCACGCGAGTTCTGTCCGACAACCTGGCCTTTATAAACCTGAACACCGGGCCCCACAAACATCGTCCCCCGATCCTGAACATTCAAGAGCCCATACAAAGCAGTTACGCCAGTTTCGTGCGCGACAAGCGATCCCTGCGATCGCTCGCGCCACTCGCCGATATCGCGCTTATAGCCGTGAAACGTCGTATTCATAATCCCCAATCCTTTCGTATCAGTCATAAATTCCGTGTGATACCCGAAAAGTCCGCGTGTCGGAATAATAAATTCTAAGAACGTAATACCCGCGTCGCTTTCCATAGTCCGCATCTCCCCGTGTCGGCTTCCCAACTTCTGAATAATGGCACCCGCGTACGCGTCCGGAACTTCAATAAAAACTTGTTCGTGTGGAGCTAAAGTTTCTCTATTCACTTCCTTCATAATTACCTGCGGTCGTGAAACCTGGAATTCGTATCCTTCACGCCGGAGCCGTTCAATAAGAATAGCAAGATGCAGTTCTCCTCGTCCCGAAACAATCCATCCACCTTCCTCAGCCTCGTGAACCCGTAAAGCAACGTCTGCCTCGAGCTCTTTATACAACCGCTCGCGAATTTGCCGTGATGTCGTAAATTCCCCTTCCCGTCCGGCAACCGGAGAATCATTAACACTAAACGTCATCTTGATTGTCGGTTCTTCAATTTGTAAAAGCGGAAGCGCGACTGGAGTAATCGAATCAGCAATCGTTTCCCCGACAGTTACTTCGGGAATTCCAGAAAGAGCGGCAATATCCCCGCATTCAACTTCTTTCGCGTCCGGCCGCTCAAGCCCTTCAAAACTCATAAGTGAGACAAGACGATACTTTTTCTGAACACCGTCGCGGTTGATGTGAACAATATCCTGCCCAACCTTCAACGATCCGGCATACACGCGTCCGATTGCGATGCGTCCCTTAAAATCATTCGCCGAGATAGAACTGACAAGCATCTGAAGTGGTTTATCTGCCGCAACGTTTGGTGCGGGGATATGTTTCACAATCGCGTCAAAAATCGGCGTAATATCTTTCATTTTTGAAAGATCCGCTTCCAAACCAGCCAAGCCCTGCTTCGAGGAAGCATAAATAATCGGAAAGTTAAGTGTTTCATCCGGTGCCCCCAATTCCACAAAAAGATCAAAAGTTTTATTAAGCGCGAAATCCGGTCGTGCGTCTGGTTTGTCGATTTTATTAATAACAACAATAATCTTGTGCCGCATCTCGAGCGCCTTTTTCAAAACGAATCGCGTCTGCGGCATCGGTCCCTCTTTCGCGTCGATAAGTAACAAGCAACCATCCGCCATCGAAAGCACGCGCTCAACTTCGCCTCCGAAATCAGCGTGCCCCGGCGTATCGATGATATTAATTTTCATATCATTAAAACGTACCGAAGCGTTTTTTGAAAAAATCGTAATCCCCCGCTCTTTCTCAAGTTCGTTCGAATCCATAATAAGATCTTGCGGAGCAAGATCCTTTGAAAGCTTGGTTTTTGACTGCCGCAAAAGCGCGTCAACCAAAGTCGTCTTTCCATGGTCAACGTGCGCGATTATGGCAATGTTACGAATATTATTCATAGATAAAAAAATCTGCCCGATAAGGCAGAAAACAAGCCTCTATCGCAGATAGAATAACAGTTTTAGTCACATTTTGCAAATAAAACCCGCGCCAAGCGCGGGGTGTATAAATTCTCACTGCTACGGCGAATATTGTAGAAGCTACCAACTCGCCCCTTCTCAAGGTCGAAAAAGAAAGGGTGCGTTGCCTTATTTTTCGGCAACATCCAGCAATACATCGCCGCAACGGAAAAAATTCAAAAGAACATTATACTAGAGATATACTATAGATTGTCTAATTTTTCCAATGAATCGAAACGTAGGTCGCAACCTCACTCATCTTAAGCGGCGAAGTACTGTTACCCGTCCTAATATAAAACTCCTCAGTGTTATCAAATTTGAGATACACCGGTTTTGTGCTTGGCCGAACATCGATAAGGCAGATTTCTTTATCATCAACCAATTCAAAACGAAGTTGAACAAAATGGCGAAACTGAGCGCCAAGCGTTGTGTTAAAAACTTGATTGAAATGATTTTCAAAACTATCAGAATTCCGTTTCGGAAGCGTTTTGTAATCGTGTTCAAGACCCAAAACCTCGCCCGTATCGGAAACGCCGATAACAACAACGCCCCCATTCGTGTTGAGAAATCCCGCGACGGTCTTCATAACAACCCGTTCAAGCTCCAAACTCGTAATCGCCTTCCGAATATCCCACCGAAACGTTGACTTGAATTCGACAAGTTCATTCTCCCGCCCCTTAAGAAGCGAGGTAAAATCCTTTTCACGTATTTGTTGTAAAGAAGAAACAGGGATATCGCGAATAAGGTTTTCAAAAATAGTAACGTAGAATCGAGGGTTGCTTATCTCCTCTATCACGATTTTATCGTGAGAGTTAAAACTCTCAAGCATGATTGTCCCGTAATTCAGTTTGCGCTCAAGAAAATCCTGGGAAAACGAAATAAATCTAATCGAATCAAGAAGATAAACCTTTTCTTCGCGCTTCCAAAGGCCCCTACGAAAAACAAGTTCCCGCTGGCGAATCTCATAATGTTCTCGCGTCCACTGAACAAGCGCGACAAAACTGATAATCGCCTGCAGAATAAGAATAAGAAGCGCCGCGAGAACTTCGTATGAAAGAACCTGAAGAAATGCCACGCGCCCGAAAAGTTCTTCATAATCGACAAAAAGAATGCTGATAAAGAAAAGGGCGATGAGAACAATATCAATTGAAATAATACTGCGGACAAGCGCGGCGGGACTTTTGCGAAATATGATTGGATATTCGATCGCCATGGTTAGAAGGCCAAGAAACTCCCCAGCTGTTAAGTATTCTTTTTAAACTCCTCGACCATCGGAATCACTTCTGGATCAAACCCATACTCTTTCGCAAGATAATAAGAAACCCAATCCGAAAAAATAAGGGAAGAAAAAATTTTATGAAAAGGGTTCACGCCAGCAATATCTAAAACCTGAACGCGCAACCCCCGATCCTTAAAAAGCCTCTCCGTAAGTTCCATCCGTTTTAAAATCCGTGGATCATCGTTCTTATCTTTCAAGAAAACAAAATAAAACTTGCTCGACAAATCTTTCGTCGCCTCTTTCACGTCAAACCCCGTCATTTCATTGTGATTCAATTCTGGAAAAACATTAAAGAACGCCGGAGTTTTTCCTGTCTCGTTAAATTTTATTTTCCAGTTATACGCAATGGCGCTATTCACCCGTGACGAATAAATAATCGGCACAAATCCCTTAAGCTGTTCCGCAAGACATTTTCCCATCTCCTCGTATTCTTCTGGTTTCAAAATTGCCGTAAGTTTTCCAAGTTCTTGAAACGCGTCCTCTTCGTGAAGAAGGTGTAAAAGCGCCCGCGTCACATATCCTAGTCCAAGCCGCGGTTGAAGATGTTCGTCAGGAAGTTCGACATAAGGAACCTTTTCTTTCTTTGCTTCCTCCAAAAGTTCTCCGCCGGTCGCAAGAACCGCCATCGCGTAGCCGCGTCTCAATGCCTCGCGGAATCCATCAAGCACCTCGGCGGTATTTCCTGAATACGAATCAAAAATCAAAAGACTTTTTTCAAAATCATCCCTCGAAAGCGCCGGCAACCCATAATCTTTATGAACCGTAAGCCGTATATACGGATTCCAAACCCTAAGAAGATCCGCCGCAAGATGCGACCC
>Ga0209542_10007622_pt1 | contig 20515 bp, 37 predicted proteins | sample RifCSPhighO2_01_FD_184028 | JGI IMG/M metagenome (GOLD analysis project Ga0209542, IMG submission 184028) | Soil microbial communities from Rifle, Colorado - Rifle CSP2_plank highO2_0.1 (SPAdes) (version 2) | ecosystem: Environmental > Terrestrial > Deep subsurface > Rock core/Sediment ...
GATTGGAAATTGTGCTATTCGCTGCACGAGCTGCAATCAAACGCAGAGAAGCGGATGCGGTGAATAATTGCTTTTGATTGGAAGAATAGCTTTCTGTAAGCAAAAGAATTTTCATGATTTTGGCTGCTTTTATAATTGCGTAATTTCTTACGGAAAAAGGTAGGAAAATTGTATTTTTCTCTACATAATAGGGTAAGCTTTAAATACTCCTTTTTCTTATAATAAACATGAAAGAAGAAATAAAGAAAACAATAATGAAATATAAAGAAAGTTTGCCTAACAATATTTATTCTAGGGAGTTAGAAATCCAGAAAATGAAATTCGATAAGGCGATAGTAATAGTAGGTCCTCGAAGAGCCGGAAAATCTTATTTTTTATATAGCCTGGCTAAGAAAGAAGATTATCCAATTATGATAAACTTTGAAGATGGCTTAATTAGCAGTATTAAAAGGGATAATTTGAACGAAATAGTCGAATGCTCTAAAGAATTACATGGGGTAAAAAAATTTGTTTTTTATTTTGATGAAATACAAAATGTCATTGGATGGGAGAATTTTATAATTTCTTTATTAAATGAACATTATAAAGTTTATATTACTGGCTCAAACTCCAGGCTTTTAAGCAAGGAAATAGCTACATCATTAAGGGGAAAAGCCTTAAGCTATCTTATGCTGCCTCTTTCTTTTAAAGAATATTTAAAATTGAAAAATATAGAAATTGAAAAAAACTTAGAATATGGCAATAAAGTTTTTGAAGTGAAAAAGCATTTTAATATTTTTATGAAAGAGGGCGGGTTTGCTGAAATTGTGCTTTCTGATTCAATGGATCTTAAGAATAAGATTATTAATAATTATAGAGACTCTGTATTGTATAAAGACCTTGTTGACAGGCTCAACCTTAAGAACATAGGCCTCGTCGAAGTAACTATAAATTATTTTATGAATCTTTTTGGGAATGTATTCTCTATATCAAAGTTTGAAGATTATCTGAACTCAAATAAAATAAGATATAGTCTAGAGGATGTCTATAGAATCATAAGAGCTTTAGAAGATGTTTTTCTCACTGGCTATGTTAAGCAATATTTTAAATCTTATAAGAAGAGGGAAATATCTAAATCCAAAGTTTACTTATTTGACACCTCTTATATAACTTTTTTATCAAAGGAGTCTGAAGATTATGGAAGGATTCTTGAAAATGTGGTTTTTATAGAGCTTTTCCGCAGACAGAAGGATATAGAAAATAGGAACATTTTCTATTTTATGTCCGAGTCTAACAAAGAATGTGATTTTATAGTAAAAAATAAGGAATTTTTAGAAGCGATACAGGTGTGTTATAATTTAAATGATAAAAATAAGGATAGAGAAATTAACGGATTAGTTGATGCTCTTGAAAAATTTGAATTGAAAAGCGGAATTATACTAACCCTTGACCAGCATGAAGAAATAAAAGTAAAAGATAAAATAATAAAGGTCGTTCCGGTTTGGAAGTGGCTTTTAACTAATTAAATCTAATAGCCTAAATTTGCAAGTTAATCCTCTTCTGGCTATTCACTGTACAAGCTGCAATCAAACGCAGAGAAGCGGATGCGGTGAATAAATATTTTGAGATTGATTAATTTTAAATAGTGTATTATTTTTAGGTGTGTAATGGAATATAAAGAATTCTTAAGGATAATGGTAGAGGATAGACTTGAGATGATTGATAATAGAGAGTTATATGAAGATGGAATAAACATATTGTATAAAAAATTGAATAGAAATAATTTGGAAGAAAAAGAAGCTAGGAATATTTCTGAGGCGTTTCACACAGGTTTTGCTCTTGTTAAATCGATAGAAAAAGGACTCTGTGAATATTTAGACCATCCCTTTCTTAGATATGGATAATTCTTTTGATTACTCAGTATAATTTCACTACTTATTTTTAAAAAATTTTGTGGAAATGTTTAAATAAATGTATTTAATAGATGATACTGTAAAGTTATCGTGAGTTAAGCTTAAATAGTATGTTTTCCTCCTGATTTTAAGGAGGTGAAAACATATGAAATGTCCTAAATGTAAAAGTAAAACAACAATAAAAAGAGGGAAGAGATATAATAAATCTGGAACAAAACAACTTTATTTCTGCAATAATTGTGAATTTACTTTTATGAAAAAAGATGGATTTGAAAAAATGAGATATAAAAAAGAAGATATTGTTAAAGCAATTCATTTACATAACGAAGGTCTGTCTTTATTTCAAGTTCAAGATTATTTATGGCAACATGAAGGAGTTAAAGTTACAAGACAAGCTATTGGATATTGGTGTAGAAAATATTCTATTTTTTTAAAATCAGATAAATTATAAAGTTACTCCAATAATAAAAGGTAGCATTCATTATGATGAAAAATACACAAAGGTTTTAGGAAAAGATAACTATGATTTGAATGCAATTGATGGCATAACAAAATTTGTTTTAGCCCATTTATTCGTCGAGAAAAGAACAAAAAAGAAATGTTATGAATTTCTAAAACAAATAAAAGATACTTGCTACCAACAGATTTTAGAGATCTATCAAAAAGAAAGGCACAAAAAAACAAAAAATAGAAAACTGATCTGGTTTGTTTGCGATAAATTTGCGAATTACAAGAGTGCATTTACAAAATTATTTGACCGAGTTTGTAAGTTAAGTTTTGGAGTTCCAATTGCATGCAAAAAATATAATCTGAAACATAATAACAATGCAATTGAGAGATATAATGGAAAAACCAAAGATAGAATAAAAAATATTCGTGGTGGCTTTGGAAGTTTTGAAGGAGCTAAAGCTTTTATGGATTTAAGAAGAGTGATTCATAACTTTGTTAATCCACACCAAGAACTTAAAGGAAAAACGCCTGCAGAAATGGCAGAGATAATCCTACCCTTAAAAAGAAACAAGCTGTTAGATCTTATCAGATTCCTTGCAAAATTAGGGAAATGACGATAATGTTACAGTATCTTTTAGCAGTAAAGCTTAAATATACCACATTCTAAGAATAAATATTCAGATTCTTAAGGAGAAATAAAAATGGATACAGTAAAATCACAGATTTTAAGCATCCAAATTAGGATGCAGGAGAGCAGCTAATTTGGACATGCCGACAGAACTACAGCATCAGGCAATGGGTTACGACAGAGCTGCGACTATGTTTTCCCCAGATGGGCATTTGTTACAGGTGGAATATGCTGAAAAGGTAGTTAAATTTGGAAGTGCAAGTATTGGACTTAGATGTAAAGAAGGCGTTGTTATTATTGCAGACAAAAGAATTAGGGATAAGTTAATTGCTTCTGAGTCATCGCATAAAATATTCGAAGTTGATGTACATATTATTGCAAGTGCTGCAGGAATATTATCTGATGCGAGAGTGCTAATAGATCAAGCACAGATATTGGCTCAACAAAATAGAGTTACTTATAATACACCTATAGAACCTGTTGCAGTTATTAGAATGATTGCTGATAGAAAACAGATGTCTACTCAGTATGGCGGAGTGAGACCTTATGGAATCTCTATAATGATGGCGGGAGTCAATAAAGGAGAGGGTCATTTGTATACTACGGATGTTACTGGAAACTATACGGCATATAATGCAAATGCTATAGGTGAGAATGATGAAAAAATACGAGAAATATTGAGAAGAGATTATAAGGAAACTTTGACTATTGAAGAAGGTATAAAATTTGCTTTAAAGATATTCAAGGAAATTCTCGACAAAAACTTTGATATAAATAGATTTGAAGTTGCTTGTGTAAAGATAGATGAAGAGAAAATTATAAGAATGCAGGGTGATTCTTTGAAGAAGTATGCTAAGTAAAAAACGGTTGGCTATGCTTTTGACATGTATGGTTGGATTGGAGGGATGTTGTTCTTATTGTAAATTGCCTGAGCTTGGAGAAGGAGACAAGAATAAAGATGAGTCGAGAGTACTTTATAGAGATTCTGAATATATTTATTTTAAAAAACAAAGAGCGGAGGATATTGAGATTGCTCCTTTAATAACGCTAGAATTTTAATTAGGGCAGCTTGAACACTTTTCTAAATATCATTGAAAAGATTATGCTAAAAATTAAATACGCCCAAAACCAAGAGAGAAATCCGAATATTTTTACTGGCGGATCGAAAGAAGCAAAATAATCACTAAACCACCTAAAGAATAAGATTACTGGAATAGCAGTATATGAAAAAGATTTCATTGAAATGGAAATCATTTCGCCTGCTTTTTCCATACTTTCTTTTTGAAGCTGTGCAAATCTTTCTGGATGATCTTTGAAAGATTTCATATCAGCCTGTAATTTTTTCTGATCCTGCTTTAATACCTTGAGGGTTTCGTTATCTACTGTGTATTTTTGTATAACTGTAATAAAAAGAGAAATAATCCCTGCAACTAGAATCATTCCTATATTTAAATGATAATTAAGAAGTTTGCCTGCTGTAGGATCTAAAATGGCGTGCGCTGTTTGTTTTATTATGGGAAAAGAATTCCAAAATAAAGCTATTCCTGAAGAAACCAGCAATACCAAAAATATAATTTTTAGAGTTTTCATTTTCTTTTTGAATTGTTAGGAAATAGAATACAATGTTTTTAAATGTTGGTAATCAACCCATCATTTTTCTTAAAGCAGGATGCATATCTACTGCGTGCTGCCTGGCGATATCTTCATACATCTTGTACATAATCATTACTGCCAAAAGTATGGCTGTGCCTGAAGTTAGGGCTCCTAATAGATCTGCGACTGAAGAGAATAGGCCTATTGCTAAACCTCCCATAATAGTTAGAGGCATTATATATCTCTTTAAAATCGCCTCTAAAACTCTTGGATCTTTTCGGAAACCAGGAATTTGCAATCCTGAAGCGAGAATATTTTTTGCTTGGGAAGATTCATCCATACCTGAAGTTTTAACCCAGAATACTGCAAATATAGCGGAAAGACCTACATAAAAAAGAATATGGGTTAGAGCTTGAAGTAATAAAGAGCTCTGAAAACTGCCTCTAATGATAGATTCAACTAGATTTGATGAACCTATCCAATAAGCGAAGCCTGAAACAGGCTGACCTTGTGAGAAACCACCTAATAAAGTTGGTTTGCCTAACCAATTCTCTAAGAGACCTCCAAATAGCTGGATATTTGCAGATAAGGCTGCAACCAATATTACAGGAATGTTAGATGCATAGAAAAATTGCAGAGGCCATTTTACGCTATATCCTCTTAGCCTTTCATAAGAAAGAGGCACTTCTACTTTTAGATTTTGTGCCCAGACTACGCCTAAAAAGATTAATGCTGTAAACAAGATAGCGGCTACTGCAGAATAAAGTTCTGTAGGTGCGCCATTAATAATTGATTGAATTATTACTAAAATTTTTCCTGCGCAAGGAGTATTTGCGAAATCTAATAAACAAATTTCTCCGTTAGTACCTATAAATTGGAATAAACTTGTAAAGAGGCGCCATGCAACTCCTGCAACTATAAATAAAGATACGCCTGAACCAAATCCCCATTTTTGACATACTTCATCCATGAACATTATTGTTAAACCTCCGAGCATTAATTGCACGATGACTATGCCTGCAAAACCTGGAGATGCTTGAATGCCTCCCATTAGAACATAAACGGATGCCTCGAAAACTATGAATATTAGGACACCTAATTTTTGCAAGCCTTGGAAGAATTTTTTTCCTTCTTCAGTTTTTGTATCTATATTTAAAATTCCTGATCCTACCAATAATTGAAGAATAATAGAAGCCATAACAATGGGACCTATACCTAAGCTTATTATACTGCCAAAATCAGTTCCTAAAATAACTTCAAGAAATTCGAATCTGTCCAAAAATCCTTTTGAGACTCCGTAGAGAGAAATATTGGCTAGCAGGAAAAAACCAAATAAAACTATAATTGTCCATTTGAGCTTTATATTAAAACTTAATTTCTTTTCTAAAGGCTTTTTTACTTCAGGAAGATTGTAAAATATGTCTTTTAAACCCATGCTGTTTTTAATAGAAAGAGGTTTTTAAAGATTCTCTTTTTGTCTAATCTTTCGAGATTATATGCGGCATTATAAAGAGAATTAATAGAACTACTATAAAAGCTATTACTAGAAGCATTATAAGGGGGGAGAATTTTCCATCTAAAAACTTAGCGGAGGGAGATAAAAGAAAGTTTTGATTTAATGAACTGAGGAGAATTAAAACTAAGCCTATAGATAAAATTATCAAAGTTAAATACTTAAAAAGTTGTATTTTTCCTTTGTTCATATTAAATTATGTTAATCAAGGTTTATAATCATTTCTGGAAGATTATAAAATATTCTTACTTAGACTGATTTTTTTAATCTTGAGATAAGAAATAAAAAATTAGAAATACTGTTAAGACTGAGGCTACAAGAGATATTAATAGGAAAATAAAAAAAGATGTGAATTTTTCTTGAACGAATGCGCCAGAGGAAGGGGATAAAAGTATGCTGTCTGAAGGAAATGAATTAAATAAAATTAAAGAAGATATCCATAAGAGAAAAACTAATGAAATAAACGCTAAATAATTTTTTTTCAGTCTTTTTTTAAACTTAACCATTGAGCCATTAGATTTGTGAGTTTAAAACTTTTTCTGAATTAAAATTTCTCCGCCCGCTTTCTTGATTTTTTCAATGGCTGACTTTGAAGCTGCCGATGCTGTAATTTTTAATTTTTTGGTTGTTTGTCCTTCTCCTAAAATTTTATATCCTTTAAGATTAAGCTCTGTTAAATCTTTTATTTCTTTAGCTTTTCCTGTTTTAATAAAGGAAGGTAATTTGTTTAGTATAGTTTGGATATTTATTACTTTGAACTCCATAACGGGTTTCTTTCTTAAAGTTTTATTTTTTCCAAAATAATTTTTTCCGTAAAGATTTAATATTAAAGTCTTTCTCTGATCTCCTCTCTTTCCTGTTCCTGCTAAACCTTTTCCTCCTCTATGGCCTGAACCTCTTGCCTTTTTCTTGAAACCACGGCCGTGAGTGTGAGATCCTCTAAATCGGGATGATTTTCTGCGTTTTTTTAGTCTCATTTTCCTATTACTATTCCCCCAATATAATCCTGACTGAAAACTTCTTGATAACATTCATCTGTTCTAATCATTATCTTTTCATGCCCTTTGAATCTTTTGATGTCTCCTTCAAAACTATTTTCATAAATCCATAATCCATGTTTTGCTTCTAATTTTTTTGGGCCTCTAAATGGGCTAGATTCTTCAACCGATCCTAAAGCTGATTTTAAGAAAGTAAATGTTTCCTTTGCAAAATCTTTACTTTCTTGATAATCTCTTAACATTCCTCCGGAATAAGCCATTGTCCATATTGCTTTTCCGTTTTTATTATTTAATCTTACTTCTTCCATTCCAGGAGCTTGAAAAAAACCAACATAACTATCCATATAATAAAACTCGCCATCAGAATATTCTAATTCATCATGCAATGGTCTTTCTGGATCCGGTAATTTTGTAGCGAATTCATTTGCATAAGTTGCTTTTTTTGCTATCACCAAGAAATTAGCTAATTTTTCTAAGTCCATCATAACATTCTCCTTACCAAATCATTTATTTTATCTTTATTATCTCCAAGGACTGCTTTTTTAGAAACTCCAAAATGCTTTTTGCTATCAATTCCGCCTCTTGGAGGATGAAGCCTAAAGAATGGCTTTATGTCTGAATTTAAAGGGTTCTTCTCTAATTGATCCATGACTTTTTCAGGATTTATTTTTTTAGATTTATCCAAAGAAATGCCTCTTTTTTCAATTAATTCTTTCATAGTCTCTTTATTTATTTCCCCGTAGGCTATATGATTTCGGAGTTTTTTCAAAATTTTTATATTGAGAACTGTAGGTTGCATTAAAACAGCAGAATATTTCCTTCTAAGCCTAAACCTAAATAACATTTCCTCAAATTCTCTTGTCATGTCGACAAGCCCGCCTATTCTTATTACCAGTATCATTTTAAGTTAAAATTTTAGTTGTTTTAGATAATGCATCCATGCACGCTCGTGCTAAATTAAATGTCGTTCTAGTCTGGCCTCTGGTCCTGCTATAAACATCTTTTATTCCTGCAAGCCTTAATATTTTTTTACATTCATCTGCAATGGCTAGCCCTGTTCCTCTGGGGGCTGGGAGGATAGTGATTCTTACACTACCGCATTTTCCATGTATTTTAAAAGGCACGGTATGCGGATCATTCTTAGTCGTATCTGAAGGATCCTCAAAACCTCTTTGAATCTTTATTATGTTAATTTTCGCTTGTCTTAGTGCTTTCTCTTTAGTAGGGAGTGTCTCTTTTGCTTTTCCGTAACCTAGACCAATATGTCCGTTTTTGTCTCCTACTACAGCCATGCTTGAAAATGTTAAGATGTTTCCTTCTTTAGTTTTCTTTTGTGTTTGTCTCCAGGCACGCCTCTTTCCTCCTCCGAATTTTCCTTTTGCCTGCCCAATTAATAAGAGATCGGATTCGATATTAATGAGATAATCTACTATTTCAGGCTCCAGGATTTTCTTTCCGGTATCCAGGATATTGTCTATATCTTTTTCTTTTCCAGCTTTAACTGATTTGCCTAAGCTTGTTTTTGGAAGCCAAGAAGCCAAAGAATCTTTTGTAAAATTTTTTCTTTCTTTGTCTATTGGAATTCCTTCTATTTTGGACACTTCTAAATCTATTTTTTCCATTTCTTCTGGAACTGCTTCAATCAAGTCCTTCGGATTATTTTTTGTTTCTTTCTCTGCCATTTTATTCTTTAGTTATTCTATTTTTTAACAATTTAAATTTTTCATCAGCCTCTAATTCCTTGTCTGAGGGCAAGATGTCAGGATTATGAGGTACGACCAGTCCTGAATCTATTGCTCCTTTCAAGAGAGCGTATAATCTGGATTTATGAACGTTTCTATGCATCCCGATATCAAACATTACGGTTTTTACATTATTTTTCTGAGCCATTTTTCCTATTAAAAAACCTATTAGGTAAGCTGCAATCTTGTTTTTAAGGCTTCCTTCTTCTGCCTTTGGCCATCCTTTTTCCAGGAGCGCTTTTGACGTTAGGCCTACTATTACTTTATCTTGGGCTAAACTGGTTTGGATTATTTGAACAATTAAATAACGATTGGTTCTTCTTGCTACAAGTCTAGGATTGTTAGATTTGAGTAAGGAAAATCTTGACTTGTAATCTGTTTTTTTCTCCAGCCTACGTCTTCTTATTGTTCTCATTTTGCCTCCTTTAAGTGAGATATTCTCTCTTTAATTTGGACAATAGATTTTATTGTTCTGGCCCTTATTTCTTTTCTTAATTTGTAATAAATATCTCTTGAAATTAAGCCTTGTTTCTTTGATAAGACTAGATGCTTACGTAGTTTTCTAACCGCAATCATATACTCTCGCTTTTTATTTATTACTTTTTTTCTTCTGCTTCCTTGCCTTATTCTTGTTTTTCTTTTAGGCTTTATTTTTCTACCTTTAATCTCTTTAATTAAAATCGCTTTAGAAGATATTAAGTCTTTTATGTCTTGTTTTGTTATCGCTTCTTTTATCTCTTCTAATCTTTGAATATTGAATATTATTCTACTCTTCCCGACTTTCAATGTTCTTGCAGCCAATTCCTTTTTTTTATTTAGTTTCATTCTTAACTCCGGGGTTTATATTTAATATATTGAGATTCATTTCTCCTGCTTTTTTGATTATTTCAATTCTTTTCTTTGCTCCTACTTTCCTTGAAATAATAATGATATTATGCTTATTTGTTTTAGCGAGATCGTTTAGATTATCTATTTTAATAGGATTATATCCTTTAATTTTACCATATTCTTTCTTTGGAGTCTTATATCCTACTGTGGGGGATGCAGGATAACCTTTTCTCTGCTTCCTCATCTTACTATGGCGTCCATTTGGCCTTCTCCATTTAAGAAGTTTCTTTCTATTTCTTCCAATTTTAATATGCCTCATGTAATCCTGTCTTATGAATTTAGGCGCCATTATTTTTTATCTCCTGGTTTTTCTGTTATATATATCCCGTCTTGGAAAATACGCCTATCTCTATTGCTGACCTTGGTAGCTTTTTCGAAGTTGGCTGAAGTTTGGCCTGCAGCCTCTTTATCGTGAGAAGAAATAGATATTAAAGTGCCTTTGATTTGGACATCTACATTTGAAAGAATTTCTGCATATCTGGGGGTTTTTTCGCCTAAAAAATTATTTATGATTAATTTATTTCCCTCAATTTTAAGAGTCATAGGAAAATGAACATTACAGGCTTCTAATTTATAAACGAATTTTTTTTCAAGCCCTTCAAAAATATTTTTTATATGGTATAAATAGGATGTTATGGTCTTTCTTTCCTTTTTGGCGGCTTTTTTTGAAGTAAATGTTATTGAATTATCTTTAAAGGTTATTGAAACATTTGGAATATTTATCTTTCTTTTTAACTCTATGGAGTTTTTTCTGCAAATTAGAGTCTTGTCCTTATATTCACATTCTATTCCTGAAGGAATATCTATCTTTTCCAAGAAGAGTGTTTTCATTTTAATACATAAAAGCGATTAAGCTTCCTCCTAAATTTTTCTCTCTGGCAGTTTGATTTGTCATTAAACCTTTCGATGTTGAAATTATTAATATTCCGAAATTTTGAGCTGGAAGATAACGTTTTTCATATTTTTCTATGTCTTCCACTTGAACTGAAAATCTAGGTTTTATAGCGTTGCACTCATTTAATTTTCCTATTTCAATTTTTACGATTTTTCCGCTAATCTTATAATCCTTGATGTAGCCCTTTAATTTGGCCAAAGCCAAAACAGAGGTTAGAAGCCTAGATCTATGAGATGCTTCTAGGCTAGACTTTCCAGATCTTTTAGCATTCATTATTTTGTTCAATGTGTCTGCAACAATATCCTGTGACATTTTAACTGTATTTCTCAAAGCCGATTTCTTCAGCTATTTCTCTGAAGCACTGCCGGCACATATTTAGATTATATTGGCTAAGATGCGCACCGAATCTACCGCAGCGCTCACATTTTTTTCTCGCAATGCCTGTAGTCCTGTCTTTTGGCTTGTTATGCTTGATGAACTTCAGCATCACTGCTGGTTTTTTCCTTAATTGCCTTAATAATTTATTCCAATCGCTTGCCGTCATCTTACTCTCCGTGTCTCCTTAACATTTCATCTTTCCTAATATAATTGCAATGTTTCTCAAAATTATCGTTAGGAAGTAAACCACACCCCCAATCATCTATGGTGTCTACAACTATAATTGTTCCACTACAGCCATTAATATCTATATATTTAATCCCCTCTTCTCTTTTGATATGAAAATATTCTACTCCTATGGAGATATTATCAAGCGATCTAAATAGAAATTTTGCTATACCTTCACCTAAATCTGGTCTCTGATTCTCTGTACCCTCATATATTCGGTGTACATTATATTTTCCGTCATCCAGATTAACAGCCTCTCCTTGTACTAACTGGTCTATTGGCACCCTACCATTTAATATTTTAATATCTTCAGCCATATTAATCAATACTCGTTTGAAAGTTTTCCTCCATAAAGTTAATTATTTCTTCTACTGTAACCTGCTGTTTTTTTGGAAGTTTTCCTGATTTTATCTTTTTTCTCTTCACTCTTACTCCATGCCTTATAAAATCTACGGTAATATTAAATCCTCTAATTCCTATGTCTCTCTGATATTCTATTCCTGGAATCTCAATATACTCTTTTATTCCGAAAGAAAAATGATTTTGCGAGATTTGCTCTTCTGATAGAGTATTGTTTATTGCTACTAGCAACCTTTTTAATAAAGCTAAAGCTTTTTCGCCCCTAATTGTAACCATTGTGCCTACTTCCATACCTGGGCTTATATTAAAATTTGGAATTCTTTTGCTAGTAGTTAGAATTTGAGCCTTCATATCTGATATTAGCTCAAGAAGTTTTTTTGCTTTATCTAATTCTTTGTCTCTAGCTCCTGCACTTAAGACTATTTTCTCTATTTCTATTTTTCTTGAGGGGTTTTCTTGAACTAAAGATTTTTCTTGAATCATTGTACCACCAACTGTTTTTGGTCGATAATCGTGGATTTATCTTTGAGCTTAACAGTCACTTCTTTATTATTTATTGACTCTATCTTTCCATTATGTCCAAGATATTTTCCTTTTATTATGAAAACATCTTTTCCTTTTTCCAGAGAAATATGTTTTCTTATTTTTCCCGAAAAATCAAGATAGATTGAGTCTCCAACATAGATAGGCGTTTTTGAAACGAGGTTAGAGCCATCGTGAAGGTTTAATTGGATTGTGTTGTTTTTAACTAGAGTCTTATTAATTACTTTACAAAGTCTCATATCTTTTTCTTTTGCAACTTCTAAAGAAAACTTTCCAGTTGGAAGAATTGTTAAAATATATGTTTTGTCTGCTTCAAATAAATTCAAAAGTTTTATACTTTCTTTATGGTCTCTAACTGTTCTTCCATTTATTTTTAATTGTTTTCTGTGAATCATCATTTTGACTTCTGCGGTTGTTCTGGCTAATTTAAGCATGTCTCTTACAGCGATCACAACTGGAACAGAATGATTAAGGTGCGATCTTGGCCTAGCTATATATTTAGTTCCTTTTCTAGGTATGGGCCAGTTGGTTGCTGCTTCCTGTCTCTTTAGGTGCATTTTGTTTCTCCGTTTTATTTTTAATTGTTTTTTCTTTTGATTCTTTATGCTTCTTTCTGTCTAAGACTGCCAGACGTTTTTTATCATCTAGAGTTAAAGATTGAATTTGAAGGGTACTAGGATTAAAGTAAACATTTACTTTTGTGCCGTCCCTCTTTGAACGTTGAATATTCTCTAAGACTATAAGAGAATGCTTCAAATCAATAGAAGTGACTTTTGCCTTTTTCTTTCTAAAATTACCACGCATGACAAGCACTTCATCCCCTTTCCTGAGGGGAAGATTTCTCTTACCATACTTCTGTCTTAATGGTTTGGATAATTGAGCATTTAAAAATTTATGCCTTGTATGCAAAGGGGCATTAATTCTGTATTTTCTTTGTTTTCTGGGCTGCGTAGATGATAACCATGAGGTTGAAAATTGGGATTTCATTGTAATAAATTGCCTCCAAAGTTTTCTGATGCTATTTCTTTCACTGTTTTAACCGCTTCACTATATTTGCCGCGCGCTAAATTAATTAATTCTTGTTCTGGATATCCAAACATGTAAGCTGCACAAATCATATCTAAAGTTGATTTTGCATCTTTTAGACTTTCTATGGCACTCTTCACATCATTTGATCCTGCATAAAAAAATGCTTCTTTTTTTAAAAAACTAATTCTTGCCAATGATGCACAATATTCTCCGAATCTTTCGCTAATTAATCCTTTCTCAATTGCCTTTTTTATTTCGGAGGTTCTATTTTCAAGAATTTCTAATTCCTCATTCAAATTTATTTTAGAGTATTCAAAACTTTGTGATTCTACGTTACTTTTCATATTACAATACATATTGAGCGATTTTTGCCACTGATTGCCATCGCTCTTGAACCTCCCTTGCTACAGGCCCCTTAACTTGAGTGCCTTTTGGATTTCCTTTATCATCTTTAAGAAGAGCTACTGCATTGTCTTCAAAAGCTACACGTTCACCAGTTTTTCTTCTATAAGCTTTTCTTTGCCTGATTATTACTGCATCGAAAACAACTCCTTTCATATCGGGCTTTCCTGCCCTTACTGATACCTTAACCCAATCTGCAACCTTTGCATATTGCTGCCTTCCTTTTTTGGATTTTCCATGCACAACTGATGTAATCTTTACAATTCTTGCTCCGCTATTATCTGCAGCTATAACATAACTTCCGATATTTAATCCACGTGTTACTTTTGCATTTATTGCTTTCATTTTGTTTTTTCTCCTGAAGAAATTTTTTCGATAACTATCGAATTAATAATTTTACTTAGGGGTCTGCATTCCTGAACTTTAACCATGTCTCCAACTTCTACATTTAAGCCTTGAGGAAGACGTGAATGCAAACGTGTTTTTTTTCTATAATATCTTTCATATTTCGGAATGTAAACTGTTCTTTCAAATTCTACGACTACTCTAGTAGGGAATTTTTTTGTAATTATTCCTTTGAATATTCTTCCTCTAGTGGAGGGCATAGTTTCAGCTATGTTTTTTTCTTTCCCTAATTCTTTTGACTTTTGTTTTTCCATTTTTCTCTCTACCTCTCTATATCTAACAGATTATCGACTTAATCGCTTATCGAACCTTCTGGAAATCCTAATTTAGCCAGAATAGGCCTAACCTGTTTCTGGTGATTTCCTTGCAGTTCAATGACGTCAGCTTTAACTGTGCCGCCACAAGCGAGCTTTTCCTTAAGAGATTTTGCAATCCCTTTGATATCAAGGCCTTTACTAAATCCAGTAACTAACGTTATGCTTTTACCGTAACGCCGTTTTTCTGTTGTAACCTTGATGTGCTGCTCGCTTTTCGCAATTTCTTCGAATACATCTGTTTCGACCGGAAGGCCGAAGTTTGGGTCTATGTTCATTGTTTATTTCTTTACCTTCAATACCTCCTTTTTATTAGAGGTATTGAACTTTGAGGTTTTTGCCTTTAAACTTTCTAAATTTTCCAAGCTGCGAAGTGTTAATAAGCGTGCAATAGCCCTTTTAATCTCTTTGGTTTTTGAATTTGCCTTATTTGCCGTAACATTTCCTTTAGATAAAGAAAATTTCAATTCTTTAAGTTTCTCTTCTCTTTCTTTCTTTTCCATTTTTTTTATGTCTTTGAATCTAAGCAATGTCATTTTTTTCTCCAGTATTATCTAATTTCTTTTTAACGGGCTTTTTAGTCTTTTCCTTTTTATTTGGAATAACAGGAAGGATGTTTTCTGATTTAGTTAGAAGATTATTTGCCGACATTTTTATTTTTGACCTTAAAGCGTCGTCAATAATTATTCTATCATGAATATGCGCATCGGGATGAAGAAGATTGACATCTATGCCTATAATCCCCGATATTGTTTTTGCTTGAGACTGTGCTCGATCCACAACTTTTGAAGGATCGCCTGTTTTTTTCATTAAGCCTTGGGCAAATCTCCAGCTTCTTGCCCTGTCGCTTGGCAGTTTTCCTGAAAGAACAATTTCTACGCCTAGTGCACCTGCTCTCATAATATCTTGAAGCATTCTATAAGCTATAACTTTGAACTTTAATGATCCTTTTCTTTCTAAAGATATTGCTATTTCGTCTGCTACTAATTGGGCATCTAATTTTGGATTTTGAATCTCCCTTATTTCTATATGAGGATTATCTAGTTTAAATCTTTTTTTCAAAATTTTTGTTAATAAGTCTATCTTTTCTCCTCTTCTTCCTATAACAAGACCAGGTTTGCTTGTTGCAATTATAATTTTTTCGCCTATAGGCGTGTATTCTATAGTTACGTTGCTGATTCTTCCTTTTCCCAATTCTCCTTTTATATATTCTTTTACGCCCAATTCTTCTTTCTTAAAATTAACGAATTTTTTTGCTTCCATATTATATTTTTTCTCCTAATTTAATTAATAAATTCACTAACTCTGGGTTCTTTTGTGCGCTTATTTCATTTCTATTAAACATTGATATTATACAAGGTGCAATTGGAGAGTGTCTTATAACTTCTCTTACCTCAGCCATGTTATCCTGAACTATAACATAACCTTTTTTATCCGCTTCTCCAAAAACAAATAAATGGTCCAGGCCTTCATTCCCTTTATATTGACAGTACAGTAAGCCATTTTTATCATCATATACATCATAATATCTTCCTACTTTCAACTTTAGTCTTAATTTCTGTTCCATTTTATTCTTCTTTCATCTCCATTGCCTTTATTAAAACATGTGTCCTTTTTCCTTTTCTCCCTTGTCCCCTCATAGGGCGAGAAGCCCAATTTGAAGAACTAGAAACTATTCTTGTTTTTTCTAAATCTAATCCATTTACTAAGGCATTTCCTCTTAAACCCTTAAGTAACTTAATAAAAAGCGCTGAAGCTTTTATAGGATATCTTCCAGACATCATTCCTTTTCCTTTTCTATGAGGTATTTCTCCTTTAAAAGGCACTATCTTCTTAAATTTGATAACTTCTTTTAGATCAGATATTGCGAGATCTATTTTTTTATTTTTTATAAAGGCGGAAATATACATGCATTGTCTTTTTGAGACAGGCATACTATGTCCTTTAGCTATGGCGGCTTCTTTTTTCTGAATTTTAGCAGGGGTGCTTTTTGGTGTTTTTGCTGGAGGAGTGGCTTTTTCTTCTGCTTTATTTTCTTGCTTTGCTACATTAGTTTCATGCTTTGATTCATGGGCCTCATGTTTTGTCTCGTGAATTTCATGCTTTGTAGATTCATGGATCTCGTGCTTTACTTCATGCTTTGGAGTTTCGACTGGCTTTGTATCTTCTTTCTTTTCGTGATGTTTTGTTTCTTCTGTCATTTTATTTCTTTAATGCACGCGAACCTTTAGTTGAGCCTATTCCTGCCGCCCCGTGAGCTACCTTAGATCGAGTCATTGCAAACTCTCCCAATCTATGGCCTATCATCTCTGGCAAAATTTGAATATCTTGAAAGCCTTTTCCATTATGAATGCCTATTGTCAAGCCGACTATTTTTGGAACTATGACCATTTCTCTAGAGTGGGTTTTTATTCTTTTATTTTTAGCTATCTTTTTTTCGCATCTTTTTATGAATTTTTCTACAACATCGAAATTCTTTAAGATATATCTTCTGCTTCCCGAAGGAAGGTATTTTGATGATTCTCTTACATCTAATGTTTTTAGATAATCTAGATTTTTTCCCCTATACAGAACGTCTTTCTTAACTACTTCTTGTTTTTTATTTCTTGCCATTTTATGATAATGCCTCCATTAATTTAAGAGTAAAATTTCTTTCTTTTTTTCTTTTTTCACTTTCATTTTCAGAAGGGAAAAAATTTCTATGGCCAAAAATGGCACCTGGCTTTGAAATAATATCTCTTTCTTCAATTCTTTCCAAATCCTCATCCCAGACATTATATCTTTCAAAACTTTCTTCAGATAATTTGTTACCAAAAGTGTGTATTACTCTATCGCACCATGAATAGTATGATCCCAAGTAGGTTAAATCTTTACTTCCCATATTAAGCCCTATCCCTGGAACCATTTTAATATTCTTTAGAGTATATCTTTTTCCTTCTGTTAAGTTAAATTTTTGTTCGTTCATTTTACTTTCTCCTTCCTGTTCTTGATGGCCTTATATGGCCTACTCTATTTCCTGCTGGAGCGTTTCTCTTAGCTATTTTAGGCTTTATACGCTTTCCTCTGCCTGATCCGAACGGATGATCTATAGCATTCATTTTTACTGCAGAAGTTCTTGGCCATAATTTGTTTCTAGCCTTCATTTTATAGAATTTCCTACCTGCTGTAATAAATGGTTTTAGATTCCTGCCAGAACCGGCTATTCTTCCGATGGTAGCGCGACAATCTCCACTTAATATTACTTCTTTTTTATTTGGCATCAGAATAGAAATTTTGTTATACGGGTGTTTCTTAAAAACTGCCGCAGAAGAACCTGCTGTTCTGATCATTTTACCGCCATCTCCAGGGTTTCTTTCGATATTATAAATTTTTGCCCCTATAGGGATATCTTTTATAGTTAAAATATTGCCATTTTCTATAGCCTTGCCGATAGAGATTTGTTGTCCAACTATGGCTCCGTTGAAAGCAGGATTATAAAATATTTCTTTTTGTACCAAGATTTTAATTAATGGGGCACTATGTCCTGCTGAATGTATGAGATCTAAGATTTGTGCCTCCCCATCTTGCATAGGGTAGCCTATCTTATATTGATATGCCTTCTTTCTAACTCTGTAAGCGGGGCCTCCGTGTCCTCTTGCCTGCGATATTATGTTTTTTCCCATTTAAATCATTCCTATTTTAGTTGCCAAATCTATTGCTAGATTGGCCTTATTTAATCTAACGTATGCAAATTTTTTGTTAGCCTTTATATGAGTCCTTATATCTGCTACTTTTACTGAAAATACTTTTTCAACCTCTTTTTTTATTTCCAACTTTTTAAATCGGCGTTCTGTTTCAAATAAAATAGTATTATCTATCTCTATCATCTTTACTGCCTTTTCTGATGTGACTGGTTTGAGGATCATTTTTTATCTCCTAATTCTTGTAAAGCTTTTTCTGTATAAATTGTCAATCTGCCTAGAGGATAAAGATCCGATATTTTTATTTCATTTAAAGATTTTATGTCTATGCCTTTCATTTTAATAGTTTCTGAATTGGACTTTATTAAAAGAATTCCTGCGTTTGATTTGTATTTTCTTCCTCTTGATTTCCCTTTTCCTGCCCTTACTGATTTTTGCTTTAAAACTAAATTTAATGCTTCTCCAAATACTAATTTCAGAAAATGAATCATGTCTTTTGTTTTAATATTATTTAATGATTCTATTACAATCGGGAATTTGTGGTTTTGTTTAGAGAATGTGGAATATCTTTTTTTGATATAGCTTTCATGTGCTGTTGCTGCAAATGCTGAGTTTAATGCAATGTTAAGTTCTTTTTTGTTAATTTTTCTTGGTCTTTTATTTAATTTAGGAGGGTGTGCTCTTCTACCGCCTCTTGTACTTGCTACTTCTGCGCCTATCCACATAAATTGAGTGCCTCTGCGCCACATGGTTTTTCTAGGTGTTCTTGAAATTCCTTTTCCATAATGGCCTTTCCATTCATGTCTTCTATGAGAAATTGTTCCTGATGCTGAATGCCTCTTTCCCGCTTCTTTAAATGGGGCGTAAGGATGTATTTCAGCAAATTTTGAAGCCTCGTAATATTTGGAAACAATATCTTCTCTGACTTTGGTATCGAATATATTTGGAAGTTCTATCTCTTTCTTTTTAGTGCCTTTGAAATCGTATAATTCTGCTTTCATTTTAAAGTCCTGCCCCTTTCAATAATTTATCGAGTGTTTCATAATTTCTTGAATCATTTTTAATTTCTTTAGAAGCAATATATTTGTCTGTAAGTGCGCCTTTTTCATATTTTTCTATGAGGATATTGTCATTTTCTCTAGTCAGGATGAGTATTTCATTTGAGTTTGGATTTTTTACTATCTGATTGTCAAGAATAGGCTGATATGAGTGCCCCTCTAGAAGTAATTCTCCTTCGTCCGATCTTGCATGAATTTTATATTTCATTTTCTTTCTCCTACCAATTCTATAAGTTCATATTTTTTCTTTGCCTGAGATTTTGTTGGTCTAAAAGATGGAGTAAGAAGAATTTGTCTCTTTGCAGGGCCTTGAACAGAACCATTCAAAATAATGTAGGCTGTTTTTATTTTTCCATAATTATTATATCCTGATTTAGGATTGATATCTTTTTCTTTTATGTTCCCTGAAGAAATTATTTTGCTATTATAATGCACTCGTGTAAACATTCCTATCTGGCCCGCCATAGGTGTTCTAAATGTGACTCTTGCAGGATGCCATGGTGAAAGACTCCCAGGACGTCTCCTGCCTTTCTCGCTTTTATGTGCTTTAAGAGTAATCCCGAATCTTTTTACAGGACCTTGTAAACCTTTTCCTTTTGTTAGACCGCGAATGTCTACTAAACTAGATTTTGTAAAGTCAGCTAGAGTTATTTCTCTATTTAGAAGAGATTTAACAAAGTCTAGTTTGTTTTCTGATTGGATAGCTACTTCTATTAAATCAGGTGTTTTTTTAATAGAGGTTTGTTTTGGAATTGAGTAAATAATGATTCTTAGGTCTTCATAATGTTGAGGTATTTTATCTAAATTGGAGTGCTGTTTAGGAATTTTTAATTTACGTTTTAACTCTTTATCATTTGATACAATGATTTCTTTTACTACTTGATCATTTTTGTAGAATCTCACTGAATAAACTTTCATATTTGGGACTTCAAGAATTGTAACTGGAATCACGATTCTTTTTCCAAAAGTCATTGATTTGTCAGTGGTGTTTTTAACTATTGCACTTGCCATTCCCACTTTATAAGTTATTAAGCCCAAAAGGCCTGGAGAATCTGATTTTATTGTACTCCAGTTAACACTAGGAAGAAACTTAGATACTCGCTTGCGTGGATAAAACTGCAAGCTTCCAAATCTTGGTCTTGATAATCTGGCCATTTATTGTATTTAACATTGTTGTTTGGCGCAACCCGCCGAATATTTATTTGTGAACACTCTAAGTACATTTGATTTTTGTACCTTTATTTTCAATTAGATTCCAAAGCCTAGAGAAAAATAGGGTATTTAAAGATTGCGGGGGCTTTGGCTTGTGTAATCCACAGACATATGTCATCCCCCTAAAATAACTTATCGAATGCGAAATAAATGTCTGCTGGGGCTTTTCCATGCAGACTAGAATGGGGCCTGAAATGATTATACCTCATTCTAAATAGCTCAGAATTATTATTACAGAAAGGCATTTCTTTATCCATTGTTTGAAATAGTCTTTCTACTTTTCCAGTTGTAGTTGGAGAATGAATAG
>Ga0209542_10007623_pt1 | contig 20514 bp, 15 predicted proteins | sample RifCSPhighO2_01_FD_184028 | JGI IMG/M metagenome (GOLD analysis project Ga0209542, IMG submission 184028) | Soil microbial communities from Rifle, Colorado - Rifle CSP2_plank highO2_0.1 (SPAdes) (version 2) | ecosystem: Environmental > Terrestrial > Deep subsurface > Rock core/Sediment ...
CTGTGGTTATAAATTCCATCGTTTCAATGGCTGGAAGTTTGCAGTTAAGACCGGTACCACAAATGATGGTTATGACGGTTTGATGGCCAGCTGGTCCAGCAAGTATGCTGTCGTGTCTTGGGTGGGGAACCATACCAGACGCGTAAATCTTAATACCACTATGGAAACATTAACTGAACCGCTAACCCGACCGTGGATGGAAGCTGCCCATGCCAATCTTAAGCCCTCCAATTGGACCCCCCCTCCAGGGCTTAAGACACTACCTGCCTTTGTGATGCGTACTCACATTCATTATGGTGATATAGTTCCTAGCCCCACCAATGATCTCTTCCCTTCTTGGTATCAGGCACCTGCCAAAGTCGGGAATGCCACTATTGATAAAGTTTCCAATAAGCTGGCCACTAGTTGTACACCTAACCTTGCTAAAGAGCAAACAAAAGGGGGTGATGCCAGCACATTTTCGGTTGATGTTTTCCTAAACGGAGGCGTGAGTGGCGGTACCGCCAACACAAATGCCAATGATGATGTTCACCAGTGTAGTGATAGCCCGCCCAATGTAGCATCTTTCTTTATTGACGGTGAGGATGCCTCGCAGGGTGGAACTGTTGTTTGTACCGGAACCTGTGTGGTCACTAGTACTGTATCGGCTGGTACTCATCCACTAAATGACCCATCTCGCGGACAATTCCCAGGTACTGTCAATCTGATAGTCAATGGTCAGGTTGCACAAAGTAAACAAGTTTCAGATTCACCAAGCACCGTGCAGTTTACAATATCCGGGTCCGGATCTCAGTCGGTTACCATTCAGGTCATAGACAGTGTGTTGTATACAGGAGCGAGTAGCCAAGCAACTGTTTCATTTGCATCGACAGGACCTCAAGCATTTTCTGCAAACAAAAGCGGAGCCCAGACAAGCTTTTTATGGTCTGGCGGTTCATCACCTTTTACGGTCTATAAATCGAATGGAACTGCGGTTGGCGGTAGCTGTAATTCAACAAATTCGCACAGCTGTAGTGTCAATGGGTTAGCCAGCGGCTCATTCTACGTGGAGGACGACAATGGCGATAAATCTTCAGCTGCTAGTACCTAGACGGATTCGTGAACCCTCTAGTCTTTTTCTAGAAACTGGTTGAGTGCAGAACGAATATCATTAATGCCGAATAATCCTGAAGGCTTTTTGCTGGTTTTAACAATAGGACCAATGGCGCCGTCAAAGCCCAGTTTTTTGGCTTCTGCCACTCGTTTGTCTATAAACGGCACATGACGTACCTCCCCGGATAGCCCTACTTCACCAAAGACAACAGCGTTCTTTTTGAGTTGCATGCCTTTGGCGGCAGATGCTACGGCCATGCATACAGCCAAATCAGCTGCAGGCTCAGCTATCCTTATTCCACCGACTATGTTTACATAGATGTCTTTGTCGCCCAGATTTAGTTTGGTTCGGCGCTCCAACATTGCCACCAGCAAATTTAATCTGTTTAGATCCAGCCCACTTGAGGCGCGTTTGGGATAGCCATAGCTCGTTCGATTGACTAGAGCTTGAACCTCTACTAAAAGAGGCCGTGTACCTTCCATAGTTGCCAGAACAACCGATCCATCGCTAACTTGTCGTTCGGCCAACAATGCGGCTGAGGGGTTGCCAACCGGTCGTAAACCACTGTCAACCATTTCAAAAATGCCTATCTCGTTGGTCGAGCCATATCGATTTTTCATTCCTCTGAGCAGTTTGAATCCTCCATAACGATCGCCTTCCAGCTGCAATACTACGTCAACCACGTGCTCCAGCACCTTTGGGCCAGCAATAGAACCCTCTTTAGTGACATGACCAACTAGCACCAGAGCCGTATTGGTCTGTTTGGCTGCAATGCTCAACAAATGCGTACTGTTACTAATTTGACTAACTGTGCCGGCTGCAGAGCTTATGCTGGCCACAGTGATGGTCTGGATGGAATCGACAATGACCAATTGATACTCTCCGCCCATAATTGTGGATGCAATGTCATCGGCACTGTTACTAGTTGTCAGTTGTAGATTACCTGCCTTAACACCCAGCCGTTCAGCTCTGAGGCCAATCTGATGGGCTGACTCTTCACCGCTGATATATAAAACTGATTGGCTTTTAGCTATAGCATTTGCAATCTGAAGCAAAAGTGTGCTCTTGCCGATCCCCGGCTCACCGGCAATCAAGGTGATGCTTCCGGCCACAAAACCGCCTCCCAAGACTGTATCCACCTCAGACATATCTGTTGCAAGCCGTTTGACTCGCTCTGCCCTTGTCACATTCGTGATAGATAGTGACTTTAGGATACGGCCTTGTTTGGCAATAGAACCCGGCTCTACCACCAACTGCTCTTGCAGAGTATTCCACTCACCGCAGACGTGGCAGCGGCCTGACCATGTTGCAGCAGTTGCACCACAATTACTGCACTCATACCTCACTACACTTTTCTTTGCCACTTGTCCTCCTACACCCGACTCGATCGTCAGTTAACAAATTATACGATAGATTGACTTAGGACTACAGTTTCTTATCGTACTAAACTTGCGGGTTTTTGGCGTATGAATATAGTTTAACAGATCGGGCTAATGGCGGTTCACCGTAGAACTGCGGCTGTCCAGCTCTTTGATCAATTGACTGGCTTCAACGGCAATGCGCTGATAATCAGCGACCAATTGATTATGATCAACTATAAGCTGATTATAGAACTCTACTCGGCCTTTATATTGTCCAAGCTCATCATTGTAAATATTTACCTTTGCATTGTATGCATCGACTTCGGGCTGTGTTGAGTGCAGGCTAGACTCTAAATCCTGTCGCCTGTTTTTCAAGTCTGATACTCGATTGTCAAGCTCTGGCTGTAGAGCATCAAGCTGCTGCTTAATTGCATTTATCCGCTGCATAATTGAGTCTGCGCTAGCTTTTCGGCTTGAAAATGCCGACTCGTATTGCTGTGAGTAGCTTACAACTTTGGTGCGATTACTAAAATACTGTGCGTAGTATGTCTCTAGGCTGGCTGGCAGTTTGACCACCTCGGTGCCAAATATTGAGTGCATCTCGTTGAGCAGATCGTTTGGTTCGCTCTTTTGATAGGCTGCAATTGTAGTTAGCAATCTTGGATCTTGCAAATCGTTATCGTAATAATCCCTTAGTAGCCGATTAATATAATTTTTCTGTTTTGGGCTAAGACGATCATAAATTGCATGGAGCATTTCGTGCGCTGCTGTAACTTGCATAACACCGTTTAGCTGTGGGTCGCTAACTGTAAATAGAAAGATCCCCGTCTGATGACCATGGTAGCAGCCAAGAACTATAGTTTGCTCGCCACCATTATTTGGACATTTGGTATTAAAGTTATCTTTGTCTAGAATCTTTGGATGATTGACATAAAATAAGCGACTGGCGGGCGGTGTCATAGAAGTATCTGCTGCCAATTGCATGACCTGGCTTGGTGGCTGATAATTACGCAACCTCATCCAATCATATAAAGCACTACGTTTAAGCCATCCCCCTCCTACTACTAAGAATAAAATAATGAGAGTTACCAGCCCGCCACGATGAGACTTCTGCCGCATACAGGCAGTATAGCAAAAATGCTAGAATCTATTCTTGGGCGGCGGTGTAGCTGAGTTCTTTGTTTTTGACACCGACTTCCACAATATGACCCTTGTGATATTGGTCTTCTAACATTTCAAGAGCAATATGATCCTCAATGGTGTCTTGCAACAATCTGCGAAGCGGGCGAACACCATTATGGGGATCATAGCCATCTTCCAACAAGTGTTGTTTGGCAGCTTGTTTTATTTCTAGTCCCAGACCGTGCTTGACGAGCCGTTGGCGCAATTCTTCAATCTGCAGGTCCAAAATCTTGAGTGCATCCTTTTTGGTAAGTGCTCTAAAAACTACCGTCTTATCAATTCGGTTAAGCAGTTCAGGGCGCATGGTCTTTTTGAGATCATCCAGCACCTTGTCTTTGTTAATTTTGTGCAAAATGTCCAGATCCTTCATATCAGCCTGATTAATTGCCTGAAAGCCTAGACTGGCCTCTTTTTGCAACTTTTGGGCACCAATATTACTAGTCATAATGACAACAGTGTTGGTAAAATCGATTTTGCGACCCTTTGCGTCTGTTAACACACCGTCTTCCAGAATTTGCAGTAGCATGTTGAAAACCTCGGGATGAGCTTTCTCGATCTCGTCGAACAAAACCAAGCTATAGGGCTGGCGGCGGATCTTGTCGGTCAGCTGGCCGCCATCGTCATAGCCGACATAACCGGCTGGTGCGCCAACCAAACGAGCTACCGTGTGATGTTCACCAAACTCGCTCATATCTATCTTGACCAGTGCCTCGTTACTACCAAAAAATTCACGAGCTAATACTCGGGCCAATTCGGTCTTGCCTACTCCGGTCGGACCAAGGAAGATAAATGAGCCAATGGGGCGAGTTCCACTGCTAATACCCAGTCGGTTGCGCCGTATAGCTTTAGCAACAGCGGTAACCGCTTCGTCTTGCCCAATGACGTATTTCCCAAGCGTTTTCTCCAGATTCACTAAATACTTGGCTTCAGCCCTAATAACTTTCTTGACGGGCACTCCTGTCATTCTGGCTACCACCTCGGCAATGTCTTCACTGGTTACCGTTAATCGGTTTACACCCTTGCCTGAGGACTGTAATTTTTTGAGTTCGGCATGGATTTGACTGGCACGTGTTTTATACTGTGCCGCTTTTTCATAATCCTCAGTGTCAACGGCATCATCAATACGGGTATTAACCAGCTTCATTTCTTTCTGTAATTTACGGACTTCCGGCGGAGTTTTGCCTTTATCGACGCGCAAATAAGCCGATGTTTCATCCAGCAGATCAATGGCTTTGTCTGGCATAAAACGGTCGTTAATATAGCGCTTGGCCAGTGTTACTGTGTCCTCCAAAACCTCATCGCTTATGGTAACGTTATGGAATGCTTCATAGTGCTTGCGTAGACCCTTTAAGATAGACAAGGTCTCCGGTACGGTTGCTTCTGGAACCTGGATAGGCTGGAATCGACGTTCTAGAGCCGCATCTTTTTCGACGTGTTTGGTGTACTCGGCCGTAGTAGTAGCGCCAATCACTTGGATTTTGCCTCGGGCCAGAGCCGGTTTGAGTATGTTACCTGCGTCCATAGCGCCTTCGGCCGCACCAGCACCTACAATTAGGTGCAGCTCATCAATGAAAACAATTGTCTTTTTATCGTTCTCCAGCTCGGTCAATACTTTTTTGAGCCTCTCTTCAAACTCACCGCGATATTTGGTGCCAGCAATCATAGCTGCCAGATCTAAGGTTACGATTCGTTTATCAAGTAAAGCATCCGGCACGTCCTCTGCCACTATTCTCTGAGCTAGACCCTCTACGATAGCGGTCTTGCCAACGCCTGGCTCGCCAATCAATACTGGGTTATTCTTGGTGCGGCGGTTCAAAATAGTTATGACGCGTCTGATTTGCGGCTCACGGCCAACAACCGGGTCAAGTTTTTTGTCTCTGGCTTGAGAAGTTAAATCCACCCCGTAATGATCGATTGCCGTTTTGCGTTGGCGTTTACCTCGCTGCCGAGTATTGGTAGCTCCGTCTTCATACTGCTGACGGTTTAAGAATTGCTCTAGTTCATTCAAAAGATTATCTACATTGATGTTCATATCACGCATAAGAATGGTAGCGCGGGCGTTCTTTTGGTTCAAAATACTGTATAGGATATGCTCTGTGCCACAATATTCCTGGTTATAGTCCTGAGCAACTTCATAGGCCATTTTAAGTGTCAATTTAGCAGTCTCACTCAACCCCTTGGCGCCCATGTTGATAACCAATGTTTTAGGGGTTAGATTCAGTGCCAAGCGGGCCCGATCCAGTGTTACGCCCGCGCCACCTAACAGTTTGGCACCCATAGAAGAGTCTTGCGCCAAAACGCCCAAAAGTAAGTGTTCCGTTCCAATGTATGCGCTGCCAAACCCTCTGGCTATTGCCTCTGCATGGCGAATGCTCTGATGAGCATTGTCAGTTAAATGATTCATAAACTCTTGAAAATCGGGGTTGTTTGGCATCATACAATTATTATCCCACTTATGCTTGATAAATTCATGAGAACAATTAAATAATACCTAAACTGGCACTCACATGTCAAGAGTGCTAATTCAACTGTTCTACTCTACTTCAAAGACCAAAGGCAATTTATGCATGCCGTCTACGCCTTGCGCATAGGCACGTCTTTCGCTCGGAGATTTGTGCCCCATTTTTTTTCGAACTGATGGTTCTAAAAGTTCAAAAGAACCCTTCATAACTGCGCAGCCCATACCAATTGCCAACCAAGACTTTGGAATGTGAGCCAAACGATCAATGTTATATTTGTCAAACGCCTTTTCAGAAAGCACGAGACTACCTGCATATAGTGCGCCTGACGTGGCCGCAGCGCTTGCTATCACACGGTGCCCAAAACGTTTTTGGGTTCTCATCACTTCAGGATTCTGGTAATCAACTACGTGTTGTAGCTCATGATAGGCTGCAGAATCTTCTGGACGTATAAATCTGGCTTCTATTCGTAAACGTCTTTGGATAGCCTCACGAAGCCCAGGGTAAGCATCAAGTAGTTTAATTATCTCTTCCTCAGTGTCGCGGCCAGCCACAACCATAGCTTCATGAGCAGCTTGGAAGTCATGAATTGCAATAGAATGCACATTCAACTCTTCTTCAGCCCTCTGTTGTACGATTTCTCGCACATATAGGGGTTTGTTGTCAGTTTTTAGCCTAACATTAACTTCCGAACTATCTTCGCTCAATAATTTAGCATGACCGTCAGCCTTAGGGCCTAGGCGTTCTGTTTCATCTGGATGAAAGGCCGTAAAGTAGACAATCCTGGGCGGCCCTTCCGGATTAGGATCAAGTTGCTCTAAGATAGTACCTATAGCATCTCTCCTGATACCAATATGGCTAATCTCGCCCTCGCGTATTAAGTCATAAACACGATCGTCAACATCTGTGCGTACTTCCCACCGGCTTGACGTGACATCTGAAGCTAAGCCACCTTCAGCCGGAGCTGTTGGCATTACAAGATTGTCAGTTATTGGAGCTTCGGTTATAGCCATTTTGTAATCCTAGCTGACTTGAGTTTGACCGGCATAGACAGAGCTTGCATCTAACCCGCAATGGTCTAGCGTGGACTGATCCAAATATTGACCAAACTCACTTGCATCTATCAGCTTAGGCTTCGTAGCCTGCATGACTCTTAGTAAGCTGCTGGCGTCCAGGAAAATACTCGTATTTGGATCTGCAACTAATGTCGACTCTCCAAAGATAGGAGGTGAATCTACGGCAACACCCTTCCAAACATCCTGCTCCTGGACATCATCAGATACAAAGTCAGGCTCACCCTCGCCGGAGCTTTGACCAATGTAAGTTTTGCCATATACTGCTTTGCCTTCATCTGTTACGCCAGCAAAGACCGATGCCTCCTTACCTGATCCATCATTTGCTTGTGCCGTGAGATATGCGGGCCTAGGTATTGTATAAGCCATACCTTCCCCGTTGGCTGGGCCAATTATCACACAACCATTTACAAAAAGTTTTCCGACGTATTGACCATGGGCTATTTGGCGTTCATAACTAGACTTAACCTCGGCCAGATGCTGAATAAGCTCAGTGTCAGACTGATGATCTCCATTTACAGTAGTAGTAGGACCTTCAAACACCTTGGGTGCTGGCATCTGTGTAGTCGGTGCCTTTTCGGCGCTGTTGTTCGATCCGGCACAAGCTGCACCAGACATTGTCATCGCTGCCGTCATAAATACAGCAGTACCTTTTTCTTTAAATCTCATTAAACAGACTCCGTTATCAAGAGTACTATAGCATCTACTTGTTCTCTGAGCAACTATGATTTATTGGTGTCAGTTCCGTGTTCTTCGATAGCATCGAGAAGCGAGCTCTCTAACTGCTCCTTCTTTTTAAGCCGTAGCGCTGGTTTACTTGTAGTCCCAGATTCGTCCTTGGTACCGGTAGTTTTTGATTCTTGCTCAGATACTATGTCAATTTCGTAACCGCTTATCTTGCTGGCCAACCGTACGTTCTGCCCGCTCTTACCTATGGCTATGCTTAGTTGATCTTCTGGCACCATCACGATCGCCTTCTTGTTTTTATCATCTAGCGTAACTTTTGTGACCTTAGTCGGGCTCAAAGCGTTAGTTATGAAGGCTGATGGGTCGTCATCCCAAACTACGATGTCAATTTTTTCTTGCTCCCCAACTTCACTCATGACTGCGTTGACACGAGTACCGTGTCCACCCACAAATGTGCCGACTGGGTCAACACCTGGCACAGTACTGCTGACAGCAATCTTGCTGCGCACACCAGCTTCACGGGCTATACCTTTGATCTCAACTGCTCCATTTTCCATTTCAGGCACTTCGGCCCTAAATAGCCATTCAATAAACTGCGTATTGCCACGGCTGACGACAAGTTGCGGACCGCGAAACCCTCGTTCAACATCCTTTAAAAAAACTTTCAGACGCTGTCCCGGATAATATCGCTCGCCCTGTATTTGCTCACTCTTGGGCATTATTCCTTGGGCTTTACCCAATTCCACTCGCACGATATTCCCCTCAACCCGTCCAGCGATTCCATTGATTACAGTGCCTATCTTGTCCTCATACTCGTTCATGATTATTTCGCGCTCTGCTTCTCGCAGTCTCTGTAATATAACTTGCTTAGCAGTCTGTGCAGCCACACGACCAAAGCTGGAAACGGTTTCTTCTATCTCAATTGTTTCACCAACCTTTGCGTTTTTTCGTATTACTTGAGCTTTTGCCAAACCAATCTGTATAAATTCATCGGTTACATCTTCGACAATCTCTTTGGTAATGTAAGCTTTAACCTCTCCGTTGTTAAGATTCATGGTAACGCGAACTTCTTGTTCACGATCACCATAATCACGACGATAGGCTGCTGCCAAAGCTTGCTCTACAACTTCTTGAACAGTCTCTTCTGGTAGGTTCTTTTCTTCAGCAATTGCCCGGACAGCCGTGGCCAGTTGTTTCATATCTAGTTCCATATCATCTCCTTTTTATCTGTTTCATAAATTGAAAAATCCGACCTGCCGGCCGGATACTACATCATTATATTACCGCAATTCTTAAACATATGCAACCGTCAGCCAGACACTACATGCTAGAATGATATTCATGAGTAAAAAGGTAACCCGTCTATACAAGCAGTTTAGGCCACAGCATTACCAACTAGATATTGTGCCTGATCGCAAGTCCATGACATTTGCTGGGCATGTCACTATTACTGGCCATAAGATCGGGCGACCCAGTAAGCGCATTACTCTTCACCAGAAAGGGCTTAAAATTATTAGCGTAAAAATAACCCGGCATGGTAAAAATGAGTCTGTGCAAGTCAAGATTAGCCGCGTAAATATCCATGCAAAATATCATGAAGTTCGCTTGCATAGTGATGAGCTGCTATACCCAGGTAATTATTCTTTAGAACTAGAGTTTAGCGGAAAAGTTAGCAAGACCATGCTAGGTCTATACACTTGTCACTTTAAACACGAGGGCAAAGACAAAATGCTTCTAGCCACCCAGTTTGAAAGCAACCACGCCCAGCAGGTTTTTCCATGTATTGATGAGCCGGAGGCCAAAGCCACATTCCAACTTTCCATTACTACCCCCAAAAACGAAGTTGTTCTGTCAAATACGATGCCAGAAAAACAAACGGTCAAAGGAAAGCTAGTTAAAACCACCTTCGAAACAACGCCTAAAATGTCAACCTATCTGTTAGTATTTGTAACAGGCGAGCTGCATAACGTTGAAGCCAAGACTAAGGCTGGAGTTCTTGTGCGCAGCTGGGGTGTTGTATCCCGACCTAAAAGCCACTTGGAATATTCCGTCAAAGAGGCGGCCAATATACTAGACTTCTTTGCCGACTATTTTGGCACACCTTACCCGCTTGCCAAACTCGATCAAGTCGCCCTGCCAGATTTTGATGCTGGAGCCATGGAAAACTGGGGGCTGGTGACCTACCGCGAAACGGCTATGCTGACTGACCCCGCCAATCCTTCGATCTCAAATGAACAATTTGTGACAATGGTGGTGGCTCATGAGCTATCGCACCAATGGTTTGGTAACCTTGTGACCATGAAGTGGTGGGACGATTTGTGGCTGAACGAGAGTTTTGCAGGGCTTATGGAGCATGTTGCCCCAGCGGCACTTCATCCTGATTGGCAGCAATGGGAAATTTACACAGCTGGTGACGTATCGCTTATTACTTCACGGGATGTGTATAAAGATATTCAACCTGTAGCTTGTGATATTTCCGATCCTGACTTAATAGAAACACTTTTTGACCCAGCCATAGTTTATGCCAAAGGAGCTCGATTAATTAAAATGTTGCGTGAATATGTTGGCGAAGAGGTCTTTGCGGCTAGCCTCAAACAGTATTTCACCGACAATGCTTATGGCAATGCAACTCGAAGCGACCTGTGGAAAGCAGTAGCTAAAACCAGCCATAAAAATATAGACGACTTCATGACCCCGTGGTTAACACAGTCTGGCATGCCTGTGGTCCACATCACACAAAAAGGAAAACAGTTAAAAGTTCGACAAGAAAGATTCCTGCTAGATGGAAAACCAGATAGCAGTTTATGGCCAGTACCCCTTTTAACTATTAAACCAACTCAGCCAGGTGTCATTGGCAGCTCAGAGGCAACAATATCTTTAACCAACGATAAATACACGCTCATAAACCAGTTTGGTAGCGGACAATATATTACGCATTACACCGAACCAAACCACCGAGCACACCTAACTGAGCTGTTTAAAGACAGCAAAATGCCCACTGAGGCTCGGATAAACCTGCTAAACGATCTTTACATGCTGGCCAGACATGGCGATGCACCACTCACGGACTCGCTGAACATTATTCAGCACTGCTCGAGCGAACCACGCGATAGCGTCTGGGCTTTAATGGCGCGCTGCATTGGAGCTGCCAGTCAACTGACTGAAGGTGATAATTTTGCCGAAGAACAGATCAATGCTTTTAAGATTCGCCTGGCTTTAAGTTGGTACAAAAAACTTGGTTGGGATGATGCTGCTGACGACGATTCCAACACCAAACAACTGCGCCATACTATTATCGCAATTTTGGTAGGCGCAGAACATCAACCAGTAATCGATGAGGCTATTAAGAGATACAAGGCTTCAAATGATCTCGAAAATATTCCTGCTGAGTTGCGCAGTATTACATTGATTGCCGCCGTTCGCCAGTTGGGCGACAAGGTTATTCCTGCTTTGCTAAAAGCTTACGTCAACGTTGCACCGGAAATACAGCAAGATATTACCGTAGCTTTAATGGCGACCAAAAAGCCAGCTGAGGCAGAGCAAATTCTTGGTAAAGCAATCGGCAAAAACGGTTTTGTACGTGATCAAGACATAATGCGATGGCTAGCTATGTCGCTACGCAACCATCACATACGGGAAGTTGGCTGGAAGTTCATGGTCGATAATTGGCAGTGGCTTAGGCAGACCATAGGCGAAAGCAAGTCGTTTGATTATCTACCTACCTACGCCGCAAGTATTGTAACCACTAAAGAGTGGGCAAAAAGATATCACGATTTTTTTGCGCCAAAAGAAGCGATCAAAACACTGGCACATAACATTAGGCTTGGCTATGCTGACGTTGAAGCCCGAGTGGCTTGGCGCAATCGCGAAGAAGCCAAGTTAAAAGCTTTCTTTAAAGCTCGCTCAAAAAGTTAGTCACTTCAAACTCCGGCCCGCTTACTTCTAGTGCCCCTAAACTATAGTCATTGTTCCAGTCATTTTCTGACACCCACATTCGAGCAGCAAACTGCATTTTGCCCAATTTTTTAGCCGTAATATAGTCTAGCCCAGCCCCTTGATCCGCTGTTTTGCGATATTTGACCTCAATGAAGTAGATGACCTTTTTTCGCTTAGAGATTATGTCTATCTCGCAATAACGTGTTTTCCAGTTAAGAGCTAAAATCTCATATCCCAATTTTTCTAGATATTTAGCTGCATATTCCTCGGCCAAATGCCCAACAGCATAATTTGTCATATACCTAGTTTACAGTTTTTAGGAAATAGTTTGTAGTTCTTTAATTGGTTTAAAGCTCCTGCGGTGGAGATCGCATAAACCATGCAGCTTTAACATATCTGCATGAAGCTTTGTGCCATAGCCAACATGTTTTTCAAAGCCATATACAGGATATTCCTCTCCTATCTGAGCCATATAATTGTCACGCGCCACTTTAGCAATAATACTGGCCGCACTAACAGCGGGAATCGTTGAATCGGCTTTTATTATCGCTTTGGCTAACTTGTTGTCCGGAAAAAAATTATATGCACCATCAATGATGATTTCATGATAAACCAGCTTAATTTGATCTAACGCTCTTTGCATCGCCTTCCTAACCGCTTCCGTTAGTCCCATCTCATCTACTTCAATAGCCGTAACCCAGCCCAATCCTATAGATGGCGCAATCTTTCTGATTTCAACATCAGCAAGTTCTCTTTGCTTTTTAGTCAGTTGTTTGGAATCCCCTAGTCTCCAATCTTGAATCTTGGATGTGGCGAAATTATCGTCTAACATAACGGCTCCAGCCACAAGCGGTCCAGCCCAGCAACCCCGACCCACTTCATCTATGCCTACAACCATAAGTAGTATTATATCAATTACCAAAGGCAATGGAGATAAGCAAGAGCATATAGCTGTCGCTTTCTGCTATTGTTCGAACTTAACTGCTATACAACTGGCGTTGTCACTGGTTCTTGCTGCAAAAGTTGCGACAAGGTCTTCGGCTAATGTGTCATCGTGATTACCAGCAATCGATCTGCGTACCACTTCTTCAACTAAGGAATGATCTTCTTCATCTAATCCCCAAACTCCATCACTGGCAATAACTAGTGTCCCTGGTTCTTGTAAACCTAAATGACTAATATGTGCGTCAGGAACCATGAAGTCACTATATTCATAGTCGCCAATGGATCGTGATATGGCCATAACTCCACCAAAACGCTTGACTGGGTCCTTGTCTGTCCCTTCACGAACATATCCTCCGGTTAGTTGCACTCGTTCTATTTCTTTAGAGTTGTCCCCATTGTCTGGCTCAACTAGTCGAATTGCTGCCTTATCAAGCGGATAATACACAGCTTCACTATCTCCAACCCAAGTAACAGTTAATGCCTCACTACCAATAGCAGCAATTGTTGCCGTTGTCCCACTAGTAGCCAGGGCAGGCTCCTGGCGATAATCTTCATGAATATACCGTAAAGCTTCTCTTATTCTTTTGGCGCGTCCAATGACATCATTGGCGGTATCAAAATTCTTAACTGCTGCTATTTCGGGTACTATTCTACTTACTAGTGCTGCAAAGACATCTCCTGACGGGCCATGGCCATCAAACACACCGAAGTAACCTATACCATCTGAGCCATAAGCAAGGCTAAGTTCGTCTTGCATCTCTGGTCTAGGGCCAGGTGTAGCTGCATAATTCACATTAGCTATTCTCATATTTTTATAAATCCCTGATCTCAGCTATAGCTCGCTCTAAATCAATGGCTTCGAGTATGATACTTTTGCCCTGAGCTGGGAGACCCGTATCTGCATCAGTATATCCCTCAACAAAAATGTTGGCCTGTACGAAGCTAGGAGGACTAGCGCCTATTCGTTCAAAACTCTCTATTACTGTTACTAGTCCAGTTTGGCAAGCTTGTTTTTCAGTCATCTCTGGACGGCGAAAAACTACAGTAAACAATCCCTTCTCATTAGGTAGGCCAACGATTCCTCCTGTTTCGACTAAATCAGCAGCTAATTGATCTGCTAAGCTAACTTTCTCTTGATTAGTACCGGCACACATAACAACAGCGCCAAACACCCAATCATGAACGTGTAGAGTATCTAGGTCCGGACGTTGTTTCTCAGGAGACATAAGTACATATATTATGCATGTTTTTACGATTTATGCAAGGAGAGTAGACATCTGCTGCTGGTAGGCAAACCGACAAATACCTTTATACAAATTATTAATGCTAGTAGCGATCACCAGCCGTACTGTTTTAATTCTTAAGCTTCAGGTTTTTCGGCAACTTCTTGGTGCTGAGCAATCGCGGCTTCGGCTTTTGCCTCTAGCTTAGCGTCTTCCTCAGCCTTTTTGGCGGCGTCGGCTTCAGCCTGCTTGGCAGTTTCTTCTTTGAGCTTTTCTTCTTCGGCTTCGGCCTGCTCATCATGAATAGCATTTACAGCGTCACGGTCAAATGCCACACCACTTAAGCGAGCAGACTTACCCGTACGAGCTCGCATATAGGTAAGGTAGTTGCGGCGGACTTTGCTACGCTTAGTAACTTCAATCTTTAAAACAAGTGGTGAATGCAGCAAATAGACCTTTTCTACGCCTACACCACTGGCGATGCGCCGAACGGTAATGGTTGAAGTGTGGCTGCTCTTGCGGCTTGCGCGAATAACCAACCCTTCAAAGATCTGCACACGTTCTTTATTGCCTTCACGAATCTTTTGGTGCACGCGTACAGTATCGCCAGGCATAACATCAACAACCTGGCTTTTTTTGTACTTGGCTTCAATCTTGGCAATAACAGATGACATAATCAAGCAATTCTACCTTACTTACTTCTTATAGTCAAGAATCGTATTTGTAAGTATTAACCGACAACACGGTAAATTTCTTCTAGTGAGGTTTGCCCGGCAATGGCCTTGAGCATACCGTCTTGCAACATAGTCATCATACCGCTTCTAATTGCTGCTGCTTCAATATTCTCTGCAGTCAAATGTTCCCCACCCTTTTGCAGGATACTACTAACTTCGCCAACCATCATAAACTGCTCGCGCAAGGCTATTTGACCGGTGTAGCCAAACGGGTTATCGGCAGAAGTTCCCGGTCGATATAACTGTAAGTTATCTAGATTTGGCCGCTCAAAATTTGGGGGCAAAGAATCAACAACTTGCTTAATCTGTGTAAGCGTAGCTTCGTCCGGCTGATAGGGCTGCTTGAGTTTATCGTCCAATCTCCTAACCAGTCTTTGAGCCATAACCAAACGGATAGCCCCAATAAATAGCGGATTCTGACCAATAACATCCATGAGTCTAGTTAACGCCGCAGCTGCAGATCCGGCGTGAAAAGTTGACAGTACTAAATGCCCCGTCAGTGATGCCTGCATAGCCGTTCGGGCCGTATCCATGTCACGCACCTCTCCTACCATCACAATATCGGGGTCAAGCCGAAGCACGGCTCTAAGCTCTTCGGCAAAATGCGTTTCCTGTGTGGTCTTGGAGGTCACCGATATCTGAGTAATGCCTTCAAATTGGTATTCTACTGGGTCCTCAATAGTGATAATTTTGCGCTCATCACTCTTAAGTGTATTGATCAGTGAATAGAGCGTGGTAGTCTTGCCTGAACCGGTCGGACCAACAACTAGTACTAGGCCGGTCGGGCGACGAATAATATCCTCGACAACAGCCCGTTCCTGTTGTGATAGCCCAAGCCTATCAAGTGTAAACATGCTGGCATCAAGATTGAATAATCGCATGACAATGTCCATGCCATTAACGGCAGGGACTGTCTCAACTCGAAGATTTATATCAATTTCGCTTCCTTCCGCCATCCGAACATGCTCAGAGATATGGCCTTGCTGGGCCTCATTACTTGCCGTAGAAAGATTGGCCGCATGGGCTACAGCGGCTATTAACATACGATTTTTGTCGTGCGTCAGTTGTGCCACAGGGTGCAAAACACCGTCAATTCTAAACCTAATGCGCACAAATTGTTTCTCGTTCTCAACATGAATATCCGAAGCATTGAGTTTGTGGGCTTGTTGAACCAAATAAGCCAACATATCATCAGAATGAACTTGATCCAACATCTTAGAAACTTCTTGCACAACTCCAGTATTGCTTCCACGGCTAATTGCAATGTCTTGATAGACCACTTTTTCTGGTGGGTCGTATAGCCGCATATAGTCCCGATAGCCTGTATCTGATATCAATGAAAAGTTAACTTGCTGATCTGTAAAGCGCTGCCTTAAACTAGACATCGTTTGCTGGCTGGTTGTGGTAGTAATACCAAACATAATGTTGTGGGCATCAGCCCGCAAAGGAATTACTTTAAGTGAATAGAGTTCATTGTTGGTCAAAAGTTGTTTATAAAGCAGCTTGTTGGCAATCTTGGATGTATCGATATAGGCAACCTTTAAGATACCGGCACGCCGCTCAGTGGACTTCTCTTCGTCAAAACGAGCATCTTGGGACATAGTATCATTAAAGCACAAGCTTTAATCTGCTGAAAGCTACAAGCCTTCAGTCACTGGTTTTGAACAATGAACTTTAAGCCTTAAGCTATAGGCATGCTAGGCATAGTATTAATTGCACATAACTTGCGTAGTGCCCATAATGTGGGCTCACTACTCAGAACTGCCGAGGGGCTGGGCATTAGCAAAGTTTACTTGACTGGATATACTCCGTATCCTGCTCTGTCCGTCGACAGTCGCTTACCATATTTGAGGCAGAAGCAGACCAAACAAATTCACAAAACAGCTCTGGGGGCCGAAATACCACTATCGATCGATCATAAGGATGATGTTATTAGCTTACTCAATTCTCTTAAAAAAGCCGGCTATCAAGTTTGTGCTTTAGAGCAAGCACCGACATCAACAGCTTTACATAGTTTCAAACCACAGCCCAAACTGGCACTGCTTGTAGGACGCGAAGTTGAGGGCATTGAGCCAGAAATATTGGCCGAAGTTGACAATATTCTGGAAATTCCCATGCGCGGTCAAAAGGAATCGTTTAACGTCACCGAGGCCGCTGCTATGGCTCTATATTATTTGACACACTTCACTTAATATGCAAAGTGTACTGCCTTGCAAACTCGTTAAATTTGGGTTAAAGTTGTGGTTATGGTTGCCCAATTGCGGCAAAGCAAACATCAACACAAAAGACATGGCCATCACCAAAAGCGCACAAGACACTTTTTGAGGGTGTATACGCCATATATTCCGCTTACCATAATCGTTGCGACTGGGCTTATATTTAGTAGTTACTGGCACCCCCGCACACCCCAAGGTGTTTTGGCCTACGCCACAAATGTAAGCGTGTCTGATCTTCTGGCTTCTACTAATCAAGAACGGGTCTCCAACTCGGTAAGCAATCTTAGTTTAAATAGTAAGCTGAACAGTGCCGCACAGGCAAAAGCTAACGATATGGTGGCGCGCAATTATTGGTCTCATAACGGCCCCGATGGTAGCCCTTGGTGGACATTTATTACAAATGCAGGCTATGACTATAGTTCGGCAGGAGAAAATCTTGCCTATGGTTATTTAACAAGCAGCGATGCAGTTACCGGCTGGATGAATAGCCCCGGACACAAAGCAAATATGCTCAACAGTGGATTCACCGAAGTAGGCTTTGGCTTTGCGAACTCTGAAAATTTCAACGGAAGTGGTGAGGAAACAGTTGTCGTAGCTGAATACGCCACTCCACTAGGTGGAACTCCGGCAGTAGCATCTGCACCTTCTGCGCTCACCCCTCAAGTTCAGCCACAAACAGTTGCGCCTGTACCCACAGCATCAGCAGCTACCGCTCCGGAACCTGTTCCAGAAGCTACAACTTCAAAGCCGAAAACAACACCTGCTCAGCCCGCCTCTACGCAAAAAACTAATCCGGTAGAACCTCCTAGCGTGCGCGTATCTAGACTGCAGATGTTAGCTGGCCAATCTGCACCCTGGCTTGCCTCTATGGTATCTATTGTAGCCACATCGAGCTTAGCTATCTTAATTCTTAGACACGGCTTTGCATTGCGCCGGGTAATTACAAAAAGTGAACGATACGTGCTTCACCACATGGTTTTTGACGTCACTATCATTAGCTTGATTGGTCTGTGCCTTATTATCAGCCGCACGGCCGGCGTCATACGCTAGTCTTAGCAGATTGATTGATCATTATTATTGCACTTTTACGTTTCCGGCACCGACCACTGCACTAAGCTGTTTTAAGCTTGTCTTATTATTTAGAATCTTCATAGGTAGTTTTATAGCTTGTTTAGAGTTATCTTGCCCGAGCACCAAAACCACTTCAGTTTCGCCTTGATGCTGATCGATCGTCTGCTTGAGTAACATTAGTGTATCTTGATCCTCACCATTCGGTAGTCTTATATAGACCCTGGTTGGCAATTTCTCATCTTCATCAATAATATTTTGGGAAGTGGTAAGTTTAGATCCCTGTCCATCAACAATTCCCACAGACTTTTCGTTAAAGTCTAGCTCACTGGCTTCATCAACCATAAGCTTGGCTTCATCAAGCGAAGACCCGCCTTGACCTCGGTGGCTAATTTTCCCTGTAGCCAACAGTACCTTGTCTGGTTGCCAAAGTTCCCTTGTTTGTTCAAATATCTTCGGAAATAATACAAGCTCCATACCACCACTCTCGTCAGCCAACTGCACAAAAGCCATTTTTTGGCCGTTCTTAGTAGTAATTTCTCTTACACTAGTCAACATACCACCAACGGTTAAGCGCTTGCCATCGGCAGACTTTAGAGCACTTACAATCGCTGTAGCCTTAGATTTTAGTAGAGCTTTATAGTCTGCCAGGGGATGCTGAGAAAGATAAATGCCGAGTAGTTCCCTTTCCCACTGCAGTTGTTCACGTAGAGGGAACTCTGCGCCGCCTGAATGTAGGGTTAATTTTGGCATCAGTGCTTCGGCTTTGTCGTCTAAAACTCCAAATAGATCAGTTTGGCCACTAATGTGTTGTTTTTGCAATCGGCTAGCGTAGGCCAGCAAGTTATCCAAATTATTTAGCAGTAAACTTCTGTCACCAAAACGGTCGAATGCACCAGCCTTCATGAGACTTTCGATGGTTTTTCTGTTGGCTAGACGAGTATTGACGCGACCAAAAAAGTCCTCAATGCTTTTAAACGGACCGTCTTCATCCCTTGCCCGCAGAATTTCCTCGACCGCCCCGCTGCCGACATTTTTAATAGCATTAAGCCCAAACCGAATTTTGTTTTCTCCAGGCACAACTGCAAACTCGACGTATGATTCATTTACGTCTGGCGGTAAAACCACTATACCCATGTGTTCACATTCGTTTATTTCAATCGCCAACCGATCTATATTGTCATAGTCGCTGGTCATAAGAGCTGCCATAAAAGCTAATGGATAATTTGCTTTTAGATACGCGGTTTGATAAGCAATTAGGGCATAACATGAAGCGTGTGCTTTGGGGAAACAGTAGGCAGCAAAGGCTTCCAGCTGTTTCCAGAATTTCTCCATAAGTGGGCGTCCAGCTCCAACTGTTTTAATTGCTCCCTCAATAAAGTCAGTCTTTAGCTTGGCGAGTACTGCTGGGTTTTTTTTGCCGATGGCTTTACGCAATGTGTCCGCTTGCCCACCGCTAAAACCACACATTTCCTTTGAAATCTGCATAACTTGTTCTTGATAAACTATGACACCATAGGTATTACCCAGAGCTGGTTCCATTACCTCGTGCAAAAATTCAATTTTACGCTCCCCGTGTTTACGAGCTATAAAGTCATCAATCCATTGCATTGGCCCAGGACGATAGAGCGCGACCATCGCTACTATGTCTTCAAATACGTTAGGCTTGAGCTGTTTTAGGTATCGTTTCATTCCGCTTGATTCCAGCTGGAATACGCCAGTTGTGTCACCACGCATAAAAAGTTCGAATGTCTTGGCATCATCTAATGGAATTGTCTCCAGATCAATGTCAATCTTCTCAACTCTACTGATTATTCGCAGTGCATTCTTGATAATAGTCAGGTTGGACAGCCCTAAAAAGTCCATCTTAAGTAACCCCACATCTTCGATAGGGCCCATTGAATATTGCGTAGCTACAACCCCTTTTTGAGCCATTTCAAGCGGAGCAAATTTGACAATATCATCGGGTGCTATGACTACGCCAGCAGCATGAACACCGTGCGAACGGATTGTGCCTTCTAGCTGGATTGCCAAATCAAACACACGTCTGGACTCCTCATTAGATGCATATTCATTCTTCAGGTCAGCATCGGCCGATAATGAAGAGCTAAGTGGAATATGACGCCCCTGCACTGGAGGTGGGATCATTTTGGCTAGACGGTCGGCGTTGGCGTATGGCACCTGTAAGACTCTAGCTACATCTCGCACAGCGTTACGAGCCGCCATACGTCCAAAAGTCACAATGTTTGCCACACGATTTTCGCCGTACTTGTTAATACAATAATTAATTACCTCATCGCGCCGGTTGTCCTGAATATCAATATCAATATCAGGCATGCTGATGCGGTCCGGGTTAAGGAACCGTTCAAACAGCAAATCGTAAGCAAGCGGGTCTAGCTCAGTTATCTTTAGCGAATACGATACAATTGATCCAGAGGCCGAGCCTCGCCCTGGGCCGAATACAATACCTTGATCTTTACCCCAGTTTACAAAGTCAGAAATAACTAAAAAATAGCCATTGAAACCCATCTGATCTA
>Ga0209542_10007624_pt1 | contig 20511 bp, 18 predicted proteins | sample RifCSPhighO2_01_FD_184028 | JGI IMG/M metagenome (GOLD analysis project Ga0209542, IMG submission 184028) | Soil microbial communities from Rifle, Colorado - Rifle CSP2_plank highO2_0.1 (SPAdes) (version 2) | ecosystem: Environmental > Terrestrial > Deep subsurface > Rock core/Sediment ...
TCGGCGATTTTTAACGTTTTGCCGGATAAAGTGACGGCGCAAATGCGGCGGCAGGCCAAAGTGATAAATTTCGGCATTTTATACGGAATGGGCATCCGGTCTTTGGCTCAAAATTTAGGCGTAACCAAAGAAGAAGCGCAAAAATTTTACGATGAATATTTCCGCGATTTTTCCGGCATACGCGAATATATTGAAAAAACAAAAGAAAAAGCCAAAAATGACGGTTTTGTCCGGACCTTGTTCGGCCGAAAGCGTTATTTTCCCGAACTGCAAAATTTGCCGCCGTATCTTCACCATGAATTTTTGCGGATGGCGATCAACGCGCCGATTCAAGGCACAGCCGCGGATTTGATGAAAATGGCGATGGTGGCGACGGCCAAAGTGATTAAAAAAAATCCTTTTTTAAAGGATAAGATTAAAATGGTTTTACAAATTCACGACGAACTTTTGTTTGAAGTAAAAAAAGAAATTTTGCCAAAGGCCGCCGAATTGATTAAAAAAGAAATGGAAGGAGTCTATAAAAACAAAATTCCTTTTATTGCCGACATCAGCGCCGGCCCTAATTGGGCGGAAATGGAAAAAATAATATGATTTATTTGCTTTACGGAAAAGATACTTATCGCAGCCGCCAAAATTTGCGCCAAATTACGCGGAAGTTTTTTGATGAGAAGAATCCCCAGCATCATTTTTTCCGTTTGTTGCCGGAAAATTTTGACCGTGATTTCTTTTTTGATTTAGCGAGAAGCCAGACGATGTTCGGCGGAAGATATTTAGCCATCGCCGAAGAATTGCTGGCGGATAAAAATTTCGGTTCCCTAATTCTTGCGAATTTTTCCGTTCTTGTCGAGAGTAAAAATATTTTTATTTTTTGGGAAAGGGAATTGGCGGCCGGTTTGCTTGAAAAAATAAGGCCGCGGGCGAAAAAAACGCAGAAATTTTCGCCGCTTTCCGGCGGCAAATTAAAAAATTGGATTAAAATGGAATCCGAAAAATTGAATTTTAATATTTCCGGCGAAATCCTGGAAAATTTAATTCAACGGCACGGTTCGGATCTTTGGGCGATTAGCCGGGCGCTGGAGACCGTTGCTTTGAACGGGATATTTAAACAGGAAACGGCAAAAGAAATTAATGCCGCGATGTTTGATTTAACCGACGCTTTTGCTTCGCGGGATAAAAAAAGAGCGGTCTGGCTTTTTGAAAAATACCAAAAAATGGGCGTGCCAACGGAAGATATTTTTTGGCGGCTTTCCTGGCAAATTAAAACGCTTTTAGCGGTTAAAAATCTGGCGGGCCGGCCGCTTTCCGAAATTCAAAAGCAAACCGGTTTTAAGGAATATCCGATAAAAAAAGCGTTGGCCGCCGGCGCTGGCTTTAAAAAAGAAGAGTTGAAAAAAATATTCGGAGAATTTTTAACGGCTTATCATCAGTCAAGAATCGGCGCCGCGGAGCTCGACAGCCGTCTTTACGATATTTTAATCAAACTTTAAATTTTATTGATAAATTTAGCGAGTCGGGATTTTTTGCGGCTGGCGGCGTTTTTCTTGATAACGCCGCGTTTGGCCGCCTTATCAATGGCTTGATAGGCGAGGGAAAGAAGATTTTTTGCTTCCTCGTTTTTTCTTTCCATTTTTAAAAGGCGCGCTTTTTTAACGGTTTCTTTCATCGCTTTTTTTATTCTTAAATTAAGCGTCTGTCTTTTTTTGGATTGCCTTAAGGCTTTTTTAGCGGATTCAATGTTTGGCATAAGCGTTAATTTAGCTTAATTGGAAATTTGAGTCAAGATTGAGTAAACTCCGTTAGAAAACTCGCGTCATAAGCATTTAAAAATAAGATATTATTGCGCAGTTTGGAAATAATTTTCTAACGGGGTAAAATTAAAAAATGCCGAACTTATTAAGTTTTTTCAGATCGTTGATTTTTTTTAAAAAAATCGCCCAAAAAAATCAAGAAAAAAAAGAAACGGCGCTCAAATTTTTCCACCGGCCGGTGGTGCTTTTGATTTTAGACGGCTTTGGCGTCAATGTTTCAGTGCCGGAATCCACTTGGCGCTTCGCTAAACGGCCGGCATTTGAAGAACTTGAAAAGCATTGGCCTTTCACCGTGCTTCAGGCCTCGGGCATCGCGGTCGGGCTTCCTTGGAATGAGCCGGGAAACAGCGAAGTCGGACATTTAACAATTGGCGCGGGCCGCGCGCTCTATCACCATTTGCCGCGCATTATCAGCGCGATTGGCGACAATTCGTTTTTTAAAAATGAAGCGTTCAGGGCGGCGGCGAGGCGCGGCCGAGAGCCGGGCCGCCGGCTCCATTTAATGGGCCTTTTTTCTTCCGGTTCGGTCCATGCTTACGTGGAACATCTTTACGCTTTAATGGATTTGGCAAAAAAAGAAAAAGTGCCCGAAGTCTGGCTTCATCTTTTTTCCGACGGAAAAGACGCGCCGCCCGAAGAACTTTATGGTTTTTTAAAAAAATTTTCCGAAAAATTGAAAGATTATCCTAATGTTAAAATCGGTTCGCTTTTAGGGCGTTCTTTCGCGATGGATCGGGATGAAAATTGGAGCCAAATTGAAACCGCTTATCGGCTTTTAACCGAAGGCCGCGGCCGGCCGTTTAAAGATCCTTTGGTTTATGTTGAAGAATCTTACCGGCTGGAAAAAACCGACGCTTATCTTTTGCCCGGTTTTTCCGCGGCTGAAAATAACCGGCCTTTGGGAAGAATCAAAGACGGCGATGCCGTAATTTTTTATAATTTTCGGGAAGACAGCGCCCGGGAATTGACCAACGCTTTTATTGACGAGCGATTTGATCGGTTTAAACGGGAGAGCTGGCTGAAAAATCTTTTATTCGTGACCATGACCGAATACGACAAGCGGTTTTCCGTTAAAGCGGCTTTTCCGCCGCTGGATATTGAATGGCCTTTGGCGCGAGTGGTTTCGGAAGCCGGCCTAAAACAGCTTCATGTCGCGGAAACGGATAAATACGCCCATGTTACTTATTTTTTAAACGGCGGTCGGGAAAAGCCTTTTTCCGGAGAAGATCGGATTTTAATTCCTTCGCCGCCGGCGGAGAGCTATGATCAGCGGCCGGAAATGTCCGCGAGCCTAATTACCGAAGCCATCATTAAAAATCTCAAAAATTATGATTTTATCGTGGCTAATTTTGCTAACGGAGACATGGTGGGGCACACGGGAAATTTTGAAGCCACGGTAAAAGCGATTGAAGTTTTGGATTTCTCCGTGGGGAAAATTATGGCCAAGGTTTTGGAATTCGGCGGGACGGTTTTTATCACCGCGGACCACGGAAACGCCGAGGAAAAAAGATATCGCTTGACCGGCGAGAGAAGAACCCAGCATACGAACAATCCGGTGCCGTGCTATTTGGCGGCCAAAGGAATTAAACGAGCGGTTTCGCGCGCCGCTCAGGAGATTAACGATCGCTATCGCGATATTGGCGGAGTTTTAATTGATGTGGCGCCGACGGTTTTGGGCCTTTTGGGGTTGAAAGCGCCGCCGGAGATGGTTGGCGAAAACTTTCTTAACAAAATTTTAAAATAATTTATTTTCTTTTGTTTTTGTTGTTTTTTAAATCGGAAGCATTATGACGGCTGATTTCCACTTTAGACTTGATGATTTTATCCACAATGCCGTATTGTTTAGCTTCCTCGGCGTTCATAAAAAAGTCGCGGTCCGTATCCTGCTCTATTTTGGAAAGCGACTGGCCGGTGTGATAAGCGAGAATTTTATTTAATTGTTCTTTTACTTTTAAAATATGGCGGGCGGAAATTTCAATTTCCGTGGCCTGGCCTTCGGCCATGCCCAAAACTTGATGAATCATTACTTCGGAATTTGGCAGGATATACCGTTTTCCTTTAGCGCCGGCGCTTAGAATAATCGCTCCGCCCGAAGCGGCCACGCCAACGCAAATTGTGGCTACATCCGGCTTGATATGCTGAATCGTGTCATAAATAGCTAAAGTGGCGGTGACCGAACCGCCCGGCGAATTCACATAAAGATTGATGTCTTTTTTGGGATCGCGGGATTCCAGAAACAAAAGTTGGGCGATAATGGTGTTCGCCACCGGATCAATAATTGATCCGCCTAAAAAAACAATTCGTTCTTCCAAAAGCCGCGAAAAAATATCGTAAGCCCGTTCGCCGAATTGCGATTTTTCAATAACGGTTGGAATAAGCATTTTTTAATAATAATGGATAAAAAATTAAGAATCAAGATTTATTATTTAACGCTTATTGTAAAATGAATTTTACAACAAGCGTATTATTTAAAATTCCAAACCGGTGATCAACCGGAAAAGGCCGAAGACAATGGGCAGAATAATGCTCCAAAAAAATAAGATAAAAATTAAAAGAAGTAAAAATCCGTATTGTTCCAGAAAAATTTGGAGAGAACGCCAGCGATAAGGCAGGAACGCGAAAAGCACCTTGGAGCCGTCTAAAGGAGGGATGGGGACCAAATTAAAAATTGCCAGAATAATGTTTATAAAAACGATTAAAATAATAATTTCCAGAAAAGCGCCGACTATAAATCCGTTGGCCGCGCCGAATCTTACGATCAGGCCGAAAATAATCGCCATCAGGATATTCGCCAAAGGGCCGGCCGCGGCGACCGCGCCGGGCCCCCATTTTTGATTTTTTAAATTATAAGGATTGTAAGGCACGGGACGAGCCCAGCCGAAAATAAAGCCGCCGACAAGATAAGTAATCGCCGGCACGATGATTGAGCCGATTGGATCAAGGTGTTTTAAAGGGTTTAAAGTCAGCCGTCCCTGGAGTCGGGCCGTGGGGTCGCCCAAAGCGTTGGCGCTGAAGCCGTGGGAAACTTCGTGAATCACTACCGACATAATTAAAACAGCGATCGCGAATAAAAATTCAATTCCTGAAAACATTTTAAAAAATTAAATTGCTTGAATTCCCGATATTTTTATAGTAAACTTTTTTTTATGGCTAAACAATGTCCAATTTGCAAAAAAGGATCGCGGATGGGCGGCAAAAGGAATCTTTTGCGCGGAAAATATAATCCTACTCCTAAAAAAAGAAAATACCCCAATCTTCAGTGGGCGAGTTTTCCCGCTGGCGGCCGAATAAAAATCTGCACCCGTTGTCTCAAGAAAAATAAACTGATAAATTCATAAAATATCGGGGCGTCGTATAATGGCAGTACGCAAGGCTGGGGGTCTTGTAGCCGGAGTTCGATTCTCCGCGCCCCGACCAAGTTAAACTTTTTTCAAATTCAGAGGCGATTAGTTGCTCGCTCGCCCCGTCTTCGGCGTGTCTCGCTTCGCAAAAACCCTTTTATAAGGATGTTGGGGGAAGGCCTTTCCTTTTTGCCCGCTCTCGCTTTCCGCCGCCGCCGAATTTCGTATTTCGCTTTGCGAAATGCGCCGCCAAGAAAATTGTTTGATTAATTTCATTATATTTGGTAAAGTTATAGTAGTAAAATTTGTTTCACTATCTATACTATTATAATTATACTATGAAGTCAAAAGAATTACCAACTATCGCTAGAAATATCAAAAAATACAGGGAGAGACTGAATATTTCGCAGGATAAGTTATCTAAACTTGCTGACATTACTTACAATGTGATTATTAAAATTGAATCCGGCGCAACGCCTAACCCGACTATTGAAACTATGACAAAAATCGCAAAAGGATTGGGTGTTAGCATTGACGACCTCATAAAATAACCATGATTATATGAATAACGCAGAAAAAAATGGGGTTGAGAGTACAACAGATACTGAAGTTACGGAAACAACCCAAGAAGCCAAACTAGATGAATGGACAGGACATTTACAGTCCCTCCGTTTAGATATTGCTCGTTATAATGGCCCAGTTAAAAGTACTGATATAGAAACCGAAAAGTCAACTCTAAATTTTCAAGAATTAAATATATCTCCTGAAACCAAAAATGAATTAGAGGCGAAAATGCAACTCGAAGCATCTTTTAAAGAAAGGCAAAGAAAAGAATATGAAACGAAATGGAAAGAATATTTATTACTTGATGAGCCCTTGTCTTTCACGGAAGTGCAAGGATTTATGCAACTTGAACGGCCAAATAAATTCCCCTCAAACGACGAATTATTTGCTCATTTAAGAGATAAGCCACAAGAAGCAATTCAAGACGCGGAAACGCATAGAGCTGAGATAGAAAGTCAGGGTGGTAATGCCGGAGAAATAATAGAAAATTACGAACGTTTTAAAGATTTCAAGGATTTTGAAATAAAGAGAACAGAAGATCTTAAACATTGGGATAAAATTAAATCGTTTTTAGAAAATAGCAATTTAAAAGCCGAAGGAATTAGGGTGATTGTGATAGACAATGAGGAATATTGGAAAAATTTTTATGGTTCAAATCCTTCTAAATCAGTAGTTGAACCAAAAACAATTATATTAAAAAAAGAAGTATTTGAACAAGAAGACATTAGTGAAGAAAATTTATCTTGGATTGTGCATGAAATCGGCCATCTATCTTTTTATGATTTTTTAGACGATAAAAAGGGTGAATATATGGCGGGGGTTGAAGAGCGACAAAAATATACCGAAACTGCAATGGAGAGTATCGCATTTCAGACACAAATGGATTATTTGAAAAGTATAGGGAAAACAAGGGAGCAATGTTTGACTTTTATGAAATCATACATTGATGAATCTTTTGGGTTAAACGGAAATCTCGATAGTACAGAAAAAGAAAGAAAACAAAAAGAGTTAGAACAATTGATACAATATGTAAATGGCGTTTTTAAATCGTGAAAAAAATGTTGCCATAAGCATAAAATAAGATCAGTAAACTTGAAATAAAGTCAGCGCGTTAGTTTCACTGGCACGAAATTCGGCGGCGGCGGAAGCGAGGACAGGCAAAAATTTTTACCCCGTAGGGTCGCGAAGCGGCTCCTTCGGGGTCTTCCCCCAACCCAGTATGAGAGAAATCTCTACTGGGACATTTTGTTTTATAGTAGAGTATAGAGAAAAGCTTTTCTCAAGACCGCCTATCAAAAGAGGCTGATGTCGCTTATAATACGATTGTGAAAATAGAGTCAGGAGAAAACCCCAACCCTACGGTAGATACGCTTGAGCGAATTGCCAAAGCCCTCGGCATTTCTATTGAAAAATTATTTAAGGAATAAAAATATGAGTGAGAAACACCCCGAACAATTTACGCCGCCAATAGAAAAGATTGAAAGATTAGAAGGGATAGAATGCCCTGAAGACAAAGAAAATTTTGAAGGGCAGAAAGTTTTAGTGATTGGCGGGCCGGATGCACACGGCGTTAGTATGGCGGTAACTTCGGCGCAGTATTTGGAAAAGCGCGGCGCAGATGTCGTTATTTATGTTGGCTCGCCAGTGATCCGCGAAGGCAAGGGAGCAACGCACCCCGGAGCTTTTTATACAAAAACCATTTCTGAATTGAGTGTTGAGGGCTATGATCGCGTAGTTATTTCTGACATACCGCTTGATTTTAGAAATTTACAAGACTCTGAAAAAGCGGTCGGTCAATTAGATGAAAAAATCCGACAAGACCGACAAAAAAGAGGATTGCCCATAATTGAACATTCAACTTTTTATATTGACCACCACAGTACGACGCAATTTAGCGCACCGCGCGAATCTGTTTTGATTAAAAATGTGTCTATTGCCGAGGCGTGCAAACTTGGCGGCGAGAAAACAGCTATTGGCAGAATTGGCGCAATCTGCGATCGCGATTCGACCACATTGCCGATAACCGAGGAAGAAATGATTTTGGCAAGAGGACTGGATGCGGCGGTTCGTCCTGATCCCGACGATGAACGCCCAAAGTTACCGAAAAATGCTACCGAAGAAGAAAAACAAACTTATCAAGAGCAATTGCGCGCGTGGGAAAACCGCGCCCAAGCGCGACTCGAAGAAACTGTGAGACGACTAAAGGCCGAGGATTGGGATTTTTTTAAAAAAGAAGCCGAGCGAATGAGCCGCGTCGAAATTCCGACGGCAAGCGGTTTTGGTCAAGTAGTTATCGTGGACACGCAAGATTTGACGGCCAAGTTTGGGGTTTTGAAACTCATGGAAATGGCCGTGGAAAATTCCGGTGTTGAGAAAACGCCCTACGCCATTGGCGTTTTGCGAGAGCTTGGAGATATTAAAATGGGGCGCGAGCCAGACGATGCTATTACTATTATCCGACATTGGACGCGCGAGGATTTGTCGTCGGTAGAAGAAATAATCACCCGACATTTTGGTACAAATTTTTTTGAGAAATATAAAATGTATGGTGCGAAAAATGCCAAGACGGTAAGATTGCCGGTGAATGACCGAGAGACCGCCAAGATTGCTACAGAATTGGTTGAAGTGTTTGCCGGTCAAGAAATGCCGGATTTTTCGCAAGTACGGTCGGTCGTGATGTGCGGCGATCCCAATTCTGGAAAGTCTGTCTATTCAACGATTTTCCGAGAAGCATTGAAAACACTTGGTGTTAAAGTTAATCATTTGGATTTAGACAAAGCCGCTCCTACCCCTCAATGGTATTTGGACGCAGAAATTGCCAGCAAAGAAGCCGAATTTTTATTTTCGCAAGGCAAGTTATCACAAGAAAAATTGAACGAAGCGAAGCAAAAACTTGAGAAAGCCGTGGAAAAACGACGCGCGATGAAGCGACCATGGTCAATTGATCTTGCCGAAGAAGCCAAGCAAGAACTGCTGGCTGCCAGTCAGAATGAAGAAACCGATTTCGTGATTGGTGATATTGGCGGCGGGAAAATTAAAAAAGATGAGCAGGGTAAAATTGTAAAAATTACTCGTCTTACCGCCGAAAACGCCAGAATTTTAGAGGGAGCCGATGCCGTCCTGATTGTTTCCAATAATCCGCAAGGGGCGGCAGAATGGAAAAAACTGATTGAAACCGGCGTTGATCCGGAAACCGGCGTGCGTATCAACCGCGATAAACCCATTCAGATTATCGGCATTTACCAAAGTATTTTAGAGGGCGATGTCCAAGAAACAGCTACTGGCGAAAAATCCGGAATTATTACCAACCTTGATAGAAGTAAGGCAGAGAAGAAATATAATCCATCTATTTTTACTACCGCAATGTTTGTCAGCGAGGCGGTGGAGAAAAGAAAAACATAATATGTCAGAAAATAAAGAACAATTAGGAAATGAGGCCGAACACGAACCTGGACCAACTATCAAAGTAGTGCCAAGAGGTATCTTAATTGAGAAGATTCGTCAATTGCACGAAAAACCCAACATTGCTGTGGCCTTGCTTCTTGGAGGAGACAGAATCTCTTGTTGTGATGAAGGAGTAATCGCGGAGCAAGAATCAAAACTTATTGGTGTGGCCACGATTGCTCCCGAAGGAGAAGAAATGTCTGGCCAGCCTACGATTATTGGTTTGTATGTAGTGTCAGAACATCGTGGAAAAGGTATCGGTGCTCAAATTCTACAAAAAGCCGTAGCACGATGCATTGAACGAGGATTTGACCAAATTAGAATGGATGTCATGTCCTCAAATGCGATGAAAATAATCGAAAAATTACCAGATGAATTAAAAGATAAAATTGATATTCATGATTTAGGTAATATAATGGACAATTTTTAGAAATAAATATATGAGCGACCAAGAAAAATTTACATCGCAGACTGAAGATATAAAAACTTCCGAAGGAGAACAACATCTCTTAAAAGAAGATTATTTAAGACAGGCGTTGGAGAATCTACAAACCACAAGCCGTACGGCAAAAGGTGTTGTTGATATATCTGCTTCGGCAGACAAAGCAGAAAAGATGGCAGGAGACCTGACCGTCGAGATGGCGGCTAAGCGCGCCCTGCAGAATTTTGCCAACGCTATCCAATATTTGTACGAACACCGACAAGAACAATTTAATGATTCACAAAAATTGCGCGAGTTTGTAGAGGGGGTAGTAAAACAAATTAATACTGGCATTACCAAAGAGGGTGTTCTAATTCGTGGCGGGATGGATTCTGCTAAATTTCCCTATACTAAAATAGCGGATCTAGAGTCAGCAATGCAGCAATTTTATGAGAATCTCTTTCAGCGGCTAAGTGACCCAGCGCAAGACCCGAAAGAAATCGCCGCTTTTATTGAATACCACATCGACCTCGTAGATCATTTCTTTGCCGATGGTTGTGGTAAAGCAGCTAAGGCTATAAGTGCATGGAGTTTAATGCAGAAAAACCTTTCGTTGCCGCATTACCGCAGTCGGGACGAATATTACGCCCATGCGCGGTTGCAAAATCCAACCGGCGATTCTACTACGGATAAACAACGGCAGTGGGAGCAGTGGCTTACCTACTACAAAACCCTATTTTAGAAACATGGAAACAAACGATTACCAACAATTAGTGCAATTGATAAAAAAGAGCCACGCGCACCAAACGCGCAACGGTGGCAATGTGCCCTACTGGATACATTGCTACCGAGCATCTAAGTTGCTGGAGCACGCTCTTGGTCAAACCAAAGAAGGCTCATCCAGAGAAAATAGGGCAATTATTTTAGCTGGCCTCGGGCATGATCTATATGAGGATACCAAGGTAACACGGAAATATATCGCCCAAAAATTTGGTGCTAAAGTAGACTCCTTAATTTTTGAGATGACCAATATGTATGGCGATCACGAAATTCGCAAATATTGTGAAAAACTTAAGACCACATCGGAAGCCGCTCTACTTATTAAACTTTCCGATTTGATTGATAACATGACGGGCGGCGCGTATGCCATCCATGAAAATGGCCGTGCATGGACTAAAGAATTTTTGTGGGCCATTGTTCATCAGCAATGGTTAACTGTGTCAAAAATAAAATTTAGCCAATTTCCTAAAACTGCCTCATATCTGAAATCGCTGGCAAGCTTCGGTCATCACAGCTTACAAATCGCGATTGAAAATCATTATCAAAAGAAATTTAATTTATGATGTCAGAAAAAGGCGGTGAATTTCCTCCGCAAGAACAATCAAAACCAATCGAGCAGAGAGTGGAGCGAGAAATTGGCAATCGTGAATTGCCGATCTGGGAAAAGATGTCGGAGGTCGTTGAAACGCTACGGAACAACAACCGTTTGATTTTGGTTTCGGAAACAGGTAGCGGTAAAACTACTCAAGTGCCGCAGGCGTTGTGGGCCGAGGGATTTGCCGAGCGAGGAAAAATTTTTGTGGTGGAAAACCGCGTGGCCGTGGCTGTGGAAATAGCCAAGAGGGTTGCCGAGGAAATGAAAGTCAAAGTCGGCCAAGAGGTCGGTTATCTTACGGGGCCGGAGAAGAAATCGGGTAGAGACTCACAAATCGTTTTTATGACAAGCGGGGTTTTCAAGAACATTGTCCGTGATGATCCGAAAATGGAGCAAGCGTCGGTGGTGCTTTTTGACGAATTTGACGAACGGTATTTGCTTTTAGATATAGGACTGGCTCTTGTTGAGAAAGCGCAGAATCAAGGCAGTGAGGTAAAGTTTGGACTGATGTCCGCGACGCTCAATGCGCAAAAATTTTCCGAGCACTTCGGCGGCGCGCCGATTGTGGAAGCAAAGGGCAGGCCGTATCCGGTTGAAACATACTACTCAAGCGAGCGGATTGATCCAAGACGAATGCCGGAAAAGGCCGCCGAGCTTGCCTTATCTATCCACCAAGGACACCAAAAGGGAGATGTGTTGATTTTTATGCCCGGAAAACAAGAAATCAACGCGACTATTGAAGAAATGGTGAAACAAAAAATTACCGGCGCAACCATTTTACCCTTGCACAGCGAACTTTCACCGCAAGAACGACACAGAATTTTTGAAGAACAACTCGGCAGAAAAATTATTGTTTCTACCAACATTGCCGAGCGCGGGCTGACCATTGACGGCGTAAAATATGTAATTGATTCCGGTTTGGCGAGAATGAACGAGTATGATCCGACGGCTGATACAACCAAGCTGGTGATAACATCAACCGCGCAAGATTCCCTAAGGCAACGGCAAGGCCGCGCTGGGCGCACCCAACCCGGCGAATGCCACTTTTTAATAACGCAAGACGAATTTAATCGTCGCCCCATTTCCACCAAGCCAGAAATAATGCGGACTTCTTTGCGGGAAATTGTGTTGCAAATAAAAGCGATGGGCTACTCGCGCGAAGGCGATCCGATTCATTTGATTGATTCGCCAGAAAAGCAGAATTGGAAAACCGCCAAAAATCAGCTTCGTTTGCTCGGTGCGCTCAACCCCGAAGATGAAACAAAACTTTCGGAGTTTGGCCAAAAACTTGCGGAATTGTCATGCGATCCGCGGGAAGGCACAATGCTGTTGCGCGGTTGTGAAATGGGCTGTGGCAGAGAAATGGCGACTATCGCGGCCATACGCACAGGTAGACGGTTGTTTTATCGTCCACAAGCCGAAGCTGAACAAGCCGACGCGGCAAGAAAGCAGTTTGAAACTTCAAATCTTTCCGATCTTTTGAATTTAGTAAATGTCTACGAGCAGGCCGAGCGAGCGAATTTTGATTCAAAATGGTGTCGCGATAACTATATTTCGTGGCTGGCATTGCGAGAAGTCCGGCAAAATTACTCTCAACTTTTAGAACAGGCAAAAAGATTGGGATATAAAACGAACAAGGAAAAAACAACACCAGAAATTCTGTGCCAAGCCATCGCCAAGGGATTTCTCGACAAAGTTTTTGAAAGTGCTGGTCGCGGTTGGTATAGGAACAGGATAACCGATGAACGCGCGCTTTTGGGTCGAGAGTCGCGTGCAACGGGCAACTTGATTGTTGCCAACGAATTGATTACAATACAAACGAAACGAGGTGGCGAATTGCCCCTCATCACTTTGGCAACTAAAGTCGAGCCGGAATGGATTAAATAATAACTTTAATTTTTAAGAAATAAACCTATGAGTGAAAAACTTACACCGGAGAGGCATGAAATCCCCCAACAAGAACCAAAGTTGCTCGATGTGAGCAAGGATTTATATGAGGGAGGAAAGGCCGACGAAACAAAATTGGCCGAGTATATTGAGATTGCAAAACAAAAAGGCCTTTTGGATAATGAAAAATTAGATTTGACCGGCGGCACACTGATGACCATTTACATGGCGGTTGCCGCGGAAGCTGCAAGGTCTGGGTCGAACGTCAAGGAGATCGCTTTCAATAATCCGGGTCGCGAAGGCCGTCTGGTGCTTTGGAACGAAGAACTATCCGAAAGCGTACCGGAACTCAAAAAGTCTTTGTTTCTTGATCAAGAAGATTCAAAAGTTGATCCTGATGCCTCCAGCAAAGTGTTGGATTTGCGTCTGACTTTTCGGGACGATCCCGAGGGACCGGAAATGGTGAGTCCGGCCAAAGCGCAAGAAGTGATGCAACAAGTAATTGCTCAACTTCGTGAAGCGAAGGATCAGGGTATAACAACTGTCCGATTGACTGGCTTTCCCGCATGGCTAGCCGAAGGCGCCTCATTTGTCGCAGTTAAAGAGAATCTGGAAAGAATAATCGCTTTTGCCCCCGGAAAAGAGGTCGTGGTCTATGACGTAAACGGCGAGATGATGGGCAAGATTGAAGCGACACCATCACAAAAACTTGAAGCAAAAAACCCAAAGGCAGAACTTGGTGATGTTCAAACATGGCGAGACGCGCAAAAAGTTTTGAAAACAGAACTTCCCAATAACGAAATAACCATTAACGGTGTCGAGTTGAATAAGCTATCACCAGAAGCGGGATTGAGAATGTTTGATAGTATCCACTCTGTTTCCAAGTCGCTTACTGTGGAAGGTATCGAGGTATTTCAGCACCGCGATCCAAGAACGCACGATTTAATTCCAAAGGGCAAAGCCCAAAACCCGGAATTACTAGCCAAGGCGCAAAGAGAAGCCGTAATACTTGATGTTCACTCTGTTTTAGAACAGACAGGCGGCGACGCGGAAAAGGCGGCAATTGAGCTTGCGAAGCAAGCTGTCAATAAAGCGAGTTCGCTCACATTCTCCAATATCACCACACCGGTTGAGTTGGCTATCGCCGGAAAAGCCGCCCACGCCGCGCACGGCATGATTGAGGAGTTGCGCTATCAAAGCGAACAAGACGAAGAAACAGTCAAATCTTGGAAACCGGAAGTGAAAGAATAATTACTCTAACCCCACCCACCGCCTAATTTGAGGCCCCGCCGCACCCGAGCGGATTTCGGAAAGATTGAGAAATTGCGTCAGCAATTTCGCTCAAAATGGGTTCGCGCTAAATTCAGAATACGCGACTAACTTAAACTTTGTAAATTTTAATTTAATTTGAGGTTGCCGTCGGCTTTGAGGGTATTGATATTTTTCACAAATTTTTTTTTGAACGCTTTTAGGCAGCCGGCCGCGGCGATCATCGCCGCATTGTCGCCGGTAAATCGGATTTCCGGCAGGCAAAGCGGCGTTTTTGGAAATTTTTTGCTTAACTCTTTTTTGATTTGTTTTCTTAATTCTTGATTGGCGGCCACGCCGCCGCCGAGAATGATGGTTTTTGGTTTGTATTTTTGGGCGGCTTTTAAGGTTTTAGCGATTAAAACGTCAACCACCGCTTGCTGGAATTCTCGGCAGATTTGAGCTTTTATTCCGGGCGTCAATTCGGGCAGTTTTTTCACCAGATATAAAACCGCGGTTTTTAAACCGGAAAAACTAAAATCAAAATCGCGGGAATCAATCATCGGCCTTGGCAGTTTAATTTTAGATTTAGAAATTGTAGTTTTTGCTAAAGCGGAAACCGCCGGCCCGCCGGGATAACCCAAGCCTAAAAGTTTGGCAGTTTTGTCAAAAGCTTCGCCGGCCGCGTCGTCCCGCGTCCGGCCGATAATTTTATATTTCAGAAATTGTTTGATTAAAACCAGTTCCGTATGTCCGCCGCTGATTAAAAGCGCTAGTGCGGGAAAAGAGATTAAAAATTTTTGTTTATTCAAGAAAACGGATAAGATATGCCCTTCCAGATGATTGACCGCGATTAGCGGTTTTTTCCAGATTAAAGCGAGGGCTTTGGCGAAATTGATTCCAACCCAAAGCGCGGGTTCAAGCCCCGGGCCGCGGGTTACGGCAACCGCGTTTATTTTAGGTTTTTTAATTTTCAAAATTTCTTTTAAAAACTTTTTTGATAACTCTGGTTCGCGTTTTAATATTTTGTTTATATCATCCTCGGTTTGTTTAGAAATTTTTACCGGAGGCGGATTAAAAATTAGCAATTTCGATCTCTTTAACGCTTTTTTTAGAACGGGGATTAAATTTGTTTGATGTTCTCTTTTGGCAAGCGACGGCACGACGCCGCCCCAAGGCGCGTGGATTTTTATCTGCGAGGAAACAATATTGGCTAAAATCTTAAAACGCGGGTTTTTAAAATTACCTCTTCCTTCCAAAATTGCCGTTCCGGTTTCATCGCAGGATGTTTCAATGGCGAGAATTTTTATCCCGTTAGAAAGCCCTTTTGTTTGGCTTTCTTGCCCAACAATTTTTTTCTTTACATAATTAGCTGTCTTTCTAACGGGATTTATTTTTTTCATTAAGTTGATTTTACCTTAATTTTTAATTAAACTACAAAATAACTTGTTTGATAATATGACCCTATCGTCTAGCCCGGTCCAGGACGTGTCCCTTTCACGGACAAAACGCGGGTTCAAATCCCGCTAGGGTCATAAGCGAAGCGTATTTTATGGCAGAGCGTTTACTTTTGTCTTATTAGAAACCAATACGCGCGGTTAGCTCAGTGGTAGAGCATTCGCTTGACGTGCGAAGGGTCATAGGTTCAAGTCCTATACCGCGCAAAATGAAAAATTTGATTTATCTATGATGATCGTAGATAGGTGTTGTTTTTTAAAAAACACTCCGATATTTATCGGAGTGTTTGATTTTTAGTTATCTTGGAAGGTATATTTTTACGCGGGTTTTGCCCGCGCTTGATTCTATCTTAATATTCCCGTTGTGTTCTCTGATCACGGCCATGGCGTTCGGCAAGCCAAGACCCGTCCCATTTTCTTTCGTGGTTATAAATGGGTCAAATATTTTCTCTTTGAGATTTTCAGGAATTTCTCCTTTATTCTCTATCTCTATTTTAATGCTGTCGCATTTCTTTTTTTTATAATCATCAATGCGGCAAATAATTTCCATTCGTTCTTTTTTAAAATGCTTCGCGGCATCAAGAGCATTTTTAAAAAGCTCTACGAATACGGATTCTAACTGCGGCTGGGCGATTTTTATAATGCCGTTGGTTTTGATTTCGCGCGTTATCTTTACCGATGATTCTTCCCGCTCAAAATTATCCATAATTTTAGATAAAAATTGAACAATATCCGTTGGCGTTTTTTCGCCGATGCTCTTGTTAAAATCCATAATGCCTTTTAAGGTTATTTCCAATTTTGCTACCTCGCTGGAAATTATTTCGCAGTAAGATAGGAGTTCCCCCAAGTAAGCGGCTGAACGAACCATTAAACTCTTAAATATCGGGTTTGCGGATTTTCTCTCCACATATTTTACGCGCCGCAGGGTTTTTTTCGCCATTTTCTCAATTCTTTTGGCAAATCCGCCGATTGGCGTAAGTTTGTTTCTGACATGATGAGCGATACTGGCGGCGTGTTCGCCGATTAATTTAAATCGTTCAGTCCCCGCTATTTTTTTTTGTAATTTTTTTATTAAAATTGGAAAAGCAATGGTATTGCAAAAGCTCTGCAAGACCTCTTTTTCTTTTTTGCTTAAGATATAATTTTTTTCAGTGTAGACTTGAACAACTCCGATTACTTCTTCTTCGGGATTAAAAATAGGGAAAGCAGTAACGGTAAGATATCCCGCTTTCGCATATTCCCAGCCTTTGGGATAAAAGAGCGGTTCCTCGGCTATATTCGGCACGAAAATAATTTTCTTTTCCAGGACGGCTTTTCCGCCGATTGTTTTTTCAACAGATATTTCGTCCTCGGTTTCAGGCATATTTTCCGTCGGCTGTTTGGCCCACTTAAGTTCTTTCTTGAGAGTGTTTCGTTCGGTCAGCGATCTGATGCTGAAGAGCATCGATTTCGGCGACAAAGAACGAAACACTTTTTCACTTTCTTTTATCAAATATTTTTTAAGTTTAATATCTGATTTCTCTTCGTTATTGTTTTCTTTGTTTCCGTTTTTGTCGTTTCCGTTTTCGTCGCTTGCCATTTTTATATCCGTACCTCTCTTTGCTTTTTGGTTTGTTAAAGAATTTCGCGCTATATTCTTAATTTTTTCGTAAAATTACTATATTAAGTTTTAATAAAACATATTTATGACGCGAGAATTGTGCGGAATGCGTCATAAAGAAAAATCACGAATTTTGTTTTGTATTGGACAGCGGATTTTACCATCGGCCGCAAGTCCAGTGTGAAAAAGTCTGAGTCGGTTTTAAGGTCTTGAGCAATGAATTTATGAATTTTTAATCCCAAGAGATCGAACACTTTCTGGCCGAGGTGTCCGTTCTTGTTTACCGCAAGTCGGCCATCCGCCATCGCGTAAATGAGCGAGTTGCGAAAATAGTCGTTTTGTTTAAGGGCGTCATGAATTTCTATCGCTATCTGTTTATTTGATTTTCCGTTGCTGGAAAGTTGGACAGCGACAATATCGCAATTATAGAGATACGCCGAATAACTTCCGCACGCGGTCCCAAAAGCCACAGCCCATTCCTTGTCGCCGATTTTCAAAAGTATAGCTGATTCGTAACCGGTATAGGCGATTTGCGTTCTGTGCCAATCTGAATCATTGCTAATTTCGACCGTTGCTTTTGATAATAATTTGATTTTTCTGCCATTTTTTTTAAAAGCATTATATACGCCTTTAAGTAATTTTTTTGCAGATAATCCCTGTTTTTTTGCCATTTTTACACCTCCTTTTTAGTTATTAAGGTACTAAATTAGGCCAAGTGTTGGCCAACGCCAATTTAGCCTTCTCTAATGTAAAATACATTAAATCAAATAAAAAACAAGCCTTATATAAAAGCGAGGCAACAATCGCCCAAAATCCTAATTCTGAAAATTGGCGGTGTATTCTGAATATAGCTCGAATGGAATTCGCCGCCTTCGGCGGCGTGGGTGGTGGGCAGAAATCCAGACGGCTCCGCCGCGAACATTAACAATTCAAGTTTTTCTTTTCAGCCAGAGGCTGATCTGCCTTTGGCATGAGGCGGCAAATTCTTTTCAGCTTTCAGAAATGATGTCTAGTTGCTCTTTTCTTTGTCACCCGCGTCACGAAGTTGCTCCTCTGCTTTTTGAGTTGCTTCTTCGGCTTTTTCTTGCTTTTTTTCTAAGCGCTCTGCATCTTTTTCAGCTTCTTCTTTCACTGTTTCTTCCTGTTCCTCTTTTGCTTCTCGCTCTTTTTCTTCCTGCTCTTCCTTAAGTTTCTCCGCTTCCTCTTTCGCTTCTTCCAAATCTTCAATAGCATCTTCTACTACGTCAAGATTTTTTTCGGCTTGTTTAGCAAAACGCTTAGCTTCTTGATAATTACCGACTGCAAAAGCAGAATTTGCTTGAGCAAGAAGACTGTCAAATTTACCAAATGCTTCCGCTGGCACCGTAACATCTTCTTCGGCGGCTTCATCCAGTACTTCCTGCTTTTCTTTTTCAGCCTCTCTTATAGCTTTTTCGGCCTCCTCTTTAGCTTCCATTTCTTCTTCAAGACGTTCCTCCTCTTGTTCTAATACTTCTTCCGCTTCCTCTTCTTTCAATTCAAGAAGTTCTTTTTGAGCTTTTATCTGTCCCAGTTGTTGAACCAATCTTTCAACTTGGGCGGTATCGCCAGCTCGTCTTGCCTCAAGGATTTTGCCCTTCAATTCTTTTTCTTGGGCTTCAAGGGCGCGTTTTTCTGCTTTGAATGTTTGCCCAAGAGCTGTTTTCGGAGCATCGAATTCGTCATCCAGTTTTTTGGCAAGTTGGCTCACATCTTTGCCTTTTGCTTTTTGGTCTACAACTATTGTTGCGGCATTGGCAAGGTGCGCCTGAAGGCGACTTTGCGCTACCTCAAGACCCTTGGCTTCTACGCCTTTTGTTTCCAAGATGACTTTTATCTCCGCAATCCGTTCTGAAGCGAAAGTAATTTGGAGATGGGCTTTGCCCTCTGGATTAAAAGTGAAAAACTCGCGCAGAGCCTCACCAAATTTATCGAGAAAATAGAAGTTGCTTTCGGGAGTTAAACCGGCTGAAGGAAGCGCGACCTGCGGGCTTTGCGCAAAAGCGGTACCACTCGCAAATGCAAACAGGGCTACCAATGCAAACAAGCTAGATATAAATGTTTTTTTCATAGGTTTTGTTGGTTAATTATTATGTTAATTCTTACAGATTATGATATCAAAAAATCTTAATTCTTTCAAGAAAAGCCCGCCCTCCAGAGGCGGGTAAACTTTTGGCCTTATTGAATTCAAAACGGCTTGTCATGCCGGAGGCAGATCCGCCTTTGGCGGAAAATTTCCCCGAAAAACGGCTGGCCCCGTTAGAGAAATTCTCTAACGGGGCTGGCGAGCCCGCGCCCGCCTGCCAGTCGCTATCGCTCCAGGCGATTGCGGGCAGGTAGCGGGCGAGCCAATGACTTCATTTCCTAACTGGCGGTATTTGTTTGAAAATATCCGAACGGAACTGGCTGGGCCCCGCCTGCGTTGAAACTTCGGCGGGCAGGTCGGCGGGCGGAAGGGGTGGGACTCGAACCCACAAGGCCTTTCGGCCGCTAGTTTTCAAGACTAGTTCCTTACCATTCGGAGCACCCTTCCATACTCACTTTACTAATTTGGGAGTTAACCAACTGCCTTCAAGATAATGTTCTTCGGCGTGGCAGTTAGGACAAATCAGTTCCAGATTCCCTAATTCATTATGACTTCTGTTCCTATCCTTATGATGCACATTTAGAATTTCCGTTTTACCATATCCGCACCGTTCGCACATGTGACCTCGTATTTCCATGAGACGAAGTTTGAGTCCTCTGAGATTCTTAACCTTGTCTTTCTTTGGACGACCGAGATAAAGAATGCCGGTCCTATTCTTATTCGCGCAAGCTCTACTACAGGTCTTTTTATTCGCGCTTGCCAAGATCGGTTTTCCGCATACTGTACAAGGCTTCTCCTTCCGAATCTCTTTTCCATAGCAGTTCTGGCTACAGAAGACTCGGCCTTTTTGTCGTTCAGCTGGCCTACGGTATATGGGCTTATTACAGGTCAAGCACTTCGCATTCGGATTTCTTTTATACAACTCGGACACTCATCCAGTATACCACCCAGAACTCAGTTAACGGCTGATGAGATAGCATCAGCCGTCTTATCGCCGGTTTTCTTATACGGAGCTTTCGGACGGAAGAAGAGAAGATAAATAATTTCCAAGATACCGACGGTGTTTACGATGAGGAGGGCAATGAACCACCATTTCTGACTGCCGCGCGCGGCGTACCAGAGCGCGAATCCCTTCCAAAAGATAGACCAGGCCGATATGACCACGACGAGGACACCGAGCGCAGCAGCGCTAAGGCCAAGCATGCCGGCGAGTTCGTTGGGGCCGAAGGAATACATCATATAATAGGAGTATCGTAGCAGAG
>Ga0209542_10007626_pt1 | contig 20508 bp, 19 predicted proteins | sample RifCSPhighO2_01_FD_184028 | JGI IMG/M metagenome (GOLD analysis project Ga0209542, IMG submission 184028) | Soil microbial communities from Rifle, Colorado - Rifle CSP2_plank highO2_0.1 (SPAdes) (version 2) | ecosystem: Environmental > Terrestrial > Deep subsurface > Rock core/Sediment ...
AGCAAATAATAAAATAGATTTTATAATAGAGTTATAAACCTCTAAAGAAATCAATGCCCCTAAGCTATATCCAATTAAACCTATCTTAGAGTATCCTTCTTCCTTAACAAAATTAATTGCTGAAGTTAAGTCTTCCACCCACCCCCTAACTGTAATCCCACTCTTATAACTCTCACCACATCCCCCAAAATCAAACCGTAACGCTGCAAATCCATTTTCTGCCAATAACTGCGCAATCCCAATATATCTCGGTCTATCTTTGTCGCTTACGAATCCATGAGCCATAACCACTATTTTATCAGTCTTATCTTTAGGAAGATGTAAAACCCCAGCAATTTTATTCCCGCGATTATCAATAAAGACTTTCTTCATCATATCATCCCTCCTGAGTAAACCGAAAGATTTAAATTAGGCAATAAAGTAGGATTATGATGTAGGGGAACGCGACCTGACGAAAGCCATATCTTGTTATGGGGAGTAGGATAGACGGACGCACTTACCCTATGCTCTAATCTTCCCTTTTTACTTAACATTTTAACCTCTCGATATTTAACAAGTTATCTAATACAAGGCTCGCTTGATATTCAGGAGTTCCTTCTATAAGTTCGCTTTCTTGTTTTACAATAGTTTTTTCTCCATCAGTAATGGAAACCATTTTTCTAAAACTGAGATATTCATGATTATCTACAGATACAAAGATTATACATTTTTCATGCTTTTTTAAAAATTCCAAAACGTCTAAATATATCTCCAAATTCTTGCTCATCTCTTTTATTTTAAGCCTTAAAAAAGAAGAAGTGATGTTATCTCTTTTTATAGCATTTTTGATATTCTTTAAATATAATGGCTTGTTTCTTGCTTTTCTATAATGCCGAAATCTTAAAATTTTAGGAAGCAGTTCTTTTAACTTATCTTTTTCAATTATAGAATAACCAATTAAATTTTCAGAGTAGTCTATAAAGATGTAATAATCAAATTCTTTCATGTAATCTCCTCCTTCAGCTTCAATCTCGCAACAAAAAATCCCTCACTATCATTGTCCTGAGGGTAAACGCGGCAACAATTACTTTCAATATCTTTGCTAAACTTCTCTCCCTTCCATTCCTTCACTCCCGCGCGGCATTTCAAAGGCAGCACGCCACTCAAACTCTCCAATTCAACAGGGAAGTTCTTCAAAGCGAACTCAATCACACTTTCGTTTTCTTCAGGTGTATGCGTGCATGTCGAATATACAAGAGTTCCTCCAATCTTCAAGCACCTCAATCCATGCGCAAGCAATTTCTTTTGCATTCTTCCAAATTTATCAATCATCTTCGCGTTCCACATAAGAAAAGTCTTCGGACTCGAACGTAGCGTGCCTTCTCCAGAGCACGGCGCATCCAATAAAATCTTATCAAACTTCATTCCATTATTCTCAAACCTAGAACACAAACCAACCCCATCCATCCTAGTCACAATACAATTACTCACACCGCAACGCTCCAAGTTAGCAGCAAGTATCGCAACTCTATCCAATTTAATATCATTCGCAATCAGCGTTCCACTATTCTCCATTCGTGCCGCTATCTGCCCAGTCTTGCTCCCAGGAGACGCGCACACATCGAGCACAAGTTCTCCGGGCTTGGGGTCAAGTGCCAAAACACTAAGCATACTCGAAATCTCCTGCACATAATAATATCCCATCAAGTGCTCAATCGCATTCCCAAGCTCCCCAGGTCCCAACTCGCTTTTAATCAATATTATCTCAGGATAATGAAAAAATGGCCTTTCAACATCCCACTTCTTTCCCAACCTATGAAACAGCTCATCACTCGAAATCTTCAAGGTGTTGCACCGAATAAAACCTCTAGGACTAGTGTGTATTATCTCATTGAACCTAGAGAAATCCTCAATATCTGGAAGTAGTTCTTTCATCCTAGATTCAAACAACGGCTTTATTTCGTATCTCACGAAATACGCAAGAAAAATAAGGTTTTAAGGCTGTCTATCTAATCATAAACTCTCGGCCTTTTATCAATCTTAACTATCAAAACAATCTTGCTAGTTTCATCAACCAAATACAAAACCCTAAACTCCCCAATTCGATAGCGAAATATCTTATCGTTATTATCATCCCTTCCAATAAATTTGCTATCAGAAGGAATAGGGTTATTTTCTAGCCTCTTTAAAGTTTTCTCAATTCTTTCTTTTATATGGGCATCAAGCTTATCGACAAAATCTTGAGCGTCTTGAGAAAGCTCAATTACGTACATAAATCAAAAAGTCTTTGAGCTCGTGTAGACTTTTGGATGCTCACGAACGCGTTTTAACGTTCGTGACATTACAATCTCCTTGTTTTTCCTTCTCTCAAATCATGTTTAGCTCTCTTTATAGAAGAAATATCCTCTTCTGTCAAAGTTGCGTCTTCCATGTGTTCTTTAATATAATCCATGCTAGCTTGAAGCTTTGCTAATCTAATCATAACTTCTCGAGCATCAAGTTTTATTTCTTTATTTTCCATAAATACCGGTCTCTTGTATAATATATAATTCTTTCGCTTCATAAAAAAAGAAATAGGAGTTTTAAGTCTATCAATTACCTGCAATCAAAATAAATTAATGCACATGCGCCATGCGATAAAATCCAATCCCTGTCAGAAACAGCCCCAATAAAAAAGATATAATAAGAACCGATTTATCGCTCAGAAAAGGAACCTTGTCCATGAGAAGCCACAAGCTTCTGAAAACAAGCACGGACCCTAAAATTAAAATTGTCTCCCAAAAAACATGTTTCCGCTTTTTCATATAGTCTCGAAGAAAAAGAGGTATTTATAGCTTGCGAGCTGAGCATTTTTCCGTTAAATTCCTGTTATGCTCTTTCACCCTACAAAGTGAGGTGAATTTTCGTCCGAAAAGTTTTTCTCTGGGCAAGACTAAAATGATACAATTTTATCAGATTCTTCAACGATATTCATTAAATCTTGCATTGTGGATAAAGGGCAAACTGGAGAGCCTTCTTTTTTTCTTGACTTAATGCAAGAACCGCAAGCAAAGATTTCGCCTTTATTATCAAGGAATTTTTCAACCTGTTCTTTAACATTGAATTTCTCATGATGGATTTCTTCGTATTCGACTCCTTTTCCTATCAAGAATACTTTTACAGCATGATTTTTATCTAATGAAAAATTCCCAAAACGAAAGGCGTTCCAGACTGTTTCTGGATCAGTTTGACTGATTATTATTCCTATTTTCATGGTATCACCTAGAATAATTAACAGCCAATTCTTTATAAAAATATCGATACTTGCCCAGAGAAAAATTGAATATAACATCGCGATTAAGGAAAGTTTGCAATATTATTTTGAGCGAAGCGAACTATCTTAGAAAAATGCAAATTTGGGAGAGGCTCTGCAAGAGCCGAACTCTTTAAGCCCTGTTCAGCGACCTGAGGGCATCAGCCCGAAAATGCAATGTGGCAAGTGAGATTAATTTTAGACAAATTTTAAGGGCGAGAGAAGGGAAAACCGTTTTGCTTCTTTTTCTTAAAGAAGGGTTTAGAGAGGATGGCAGTTAGTTTTTAATTTTAATTAGAGTAAATTCAGATGGAAAGATTCGTCCTTACATTGCACTAGTAGTAGATGTTGTTGGCGAATATGGAGAAATTCAGGTTTCTCCAGAATGGAAAATGGGCCGAACTTATTCAATTAATTAACCTCTAAAAATCAAATAGTAAATATAAGCTATATACAATAAAATAAATATAGCTCCTTGCCATCTTTCTAATTCGTGTTTTTTGCCAACAAATATAAACATAAACAATAAAATTGTTGTTCCTAAGAGTATAAGCAAATCAACATTTGCAAAAATAGGCAAACTTATAGGGAGAATCATAGCAGTAACTCCTAAAATCCAAAATATATTAAAGATATTACTTCCTACCACATTTCCTATTGCTAAGTCTGCATCTCCTTTTTTAGCAGCTATAATTGAAGTGAATAATTCGGGTAATGAAGTTCCTACTGCGACTATAGTCAAACCTATAAAATATTCACTCAACCCGAAAATTCTTGCGAAAGATATAGCTCCGTCCACAGTCCATTTTCCACCAAAATAAAGTGCAACCAATCCTCCGAATATCATTAAAAATATCATTAATCCTGAATGCTTTTTTATATCTATTTTTTTATCTTCCACTCTACTTCTGTTTCTTCTTGCAAGTTCAAAGACATAATGGAGAAATATCGCAAAAAATAAAATTAGGATTATCCCCTCAAATCTAAGCAAAGAAGTAATGTTGAGTTTATCTAATGTTAGAGTATTAGCAAATACTAACAAAACAACTACGGCTAATAATGAAAAGGGTATCTCTTTCCATGTTGTTGAATGTTGCACCTTAAGGTTTCGAATAACTCCCGTTATACCTAAGATAAGAAGAATATTTGCTATATTACTTCCAACAATATTCCCAAAAGCAATATCTCCCGAACCCCTTATTGCAGAAAGAATATTTACCACCAATTCAGGCATAGAAGTTCCAAAAGCTACAATTGTTAATCCAATAACTAAAGTTGGAACTTTTAGTTTTTTTGCAAGAGAAGAAGAACCATCTACCAGATAATCTGCTCCTTTAATTAAAAGAAATATTCCTACAACAAATAGAATATATTCTAACATTTCTTATCCTCTTTAAGGAAGTTAGAGAAGAGTTGTTTTTAATCATTTCGTTTTTCGTCTCGTCTGTCCTCCTCTCGTCTTAATAATTCTGAAACGAAGTTTCAGCTATCTGTTGCGAAGCAACCGCGGGCAATCTCTCACTATCTTTGGGCGGGAAAGAAAGAAAAATTAAAATTTGGGCGAAGCCAAGCAACATGATGGTATCATAAGTTTATTTATGATAACATACCAATAAAGCAGATTATCAAAAGATATTTATAGAATAATAGCCTATAAATCACATGGACAAAGAGCAGTTATTGCAGAAACTTAAGAATTATGCATTAGAGAATTCGGACTAAATATTAAGACAAACCGAATTATAACAAAGGACGCTGAAATTTCCTCACGTGCGCCTTTGTTATCAGTGAAAGACCGACTATTTTGAGTAGCCATACTCGTCTTTCACTATATCTATATACTTTTAAACCCTTATACATTCGGTAAAAAATGGCAGTAGAATCATTCATCCCAACGTCAGACTCAAAGATGACCGTAGAGAAAGCTGTAAAAGAAAAGCCATCCATACAGGACTTGACGACAATAGAGAGTCCGGGCAAACCAATTCCTGCAAGTGAATTGGACAATCAAGAAAGAAATAAACCCAGAAAAAAGCCAAAATCACCAAAGAAAACAGCAGAAAGAATAGAGCTAAAGCAGGATTCGTTATTGATTATCACAGAAAAACCTCAAGCCGCCTTAAAGATAGCATCCGCATTGGGAAATGCAAGAAAATACTCTGAAAACAACGTGCCGTTCTATGAGCTAGAGCGTGACGGAAAGAAAATTATCGTCGCTTGCGCTGTCGGCCACTTATTCAATTTAACTTACGAGAAAGGACAAGTCGGCTGGCCAATATTCAAAATAGAATGGGTGCCCTCTTACATTAAGTCCGGTTTTACTAAACGTTACTACGACCTTCTAAAAAAACTAGCAAGGAGAGCCTCGAGCGTAATAGTTGCAACAGACTATGACATAGAAGGCGAAGTCATTGGCTGGAATATCCTAAGATTTATCGTCAAAAAACAAGACGCCAAAAGAATGAAATTCTCCACACTCACAAAACCAGAAATAGAAAAGTCCTATGATAATGCTATGCCAACACTAGACTGGGGACAAGCATATGCAGGAGAAACGCGGCACGTGATTGACTGGCTCTATGGAATCAATCTCTCCCGAGCACTTATGTCAGCGATAAAAAAAACAGGTTCATTTAGAATACTATCAATAGGCAGAATTCAAGGTCCAGCCCTGAAGATAATAGTAGACAGAGAAAGAGAAATCTCGAGTTTTAAATCCGAACCCTACTGGAACGTTTTCGCTTACGTCGATGGAGTCGAATTCAAGCACCCCACGGACATCTTCAACAAAAACGACCTTGATGCTTTCAAAGACATCACAACAGGTATAGCTTCAACTACAAAGAAAACCGAATCAGTAGAACCGCCGCATCCTTTCGACCTAACCGCTCTGCAACGCGAAGCATATGCATGGCACAAGATAGCTCCATCAAATACACTCAAGATTGCGCAATCCCTCTATCTCGATGGTCTTATTTCTTATCCTCGCACATCCTCCCAAAAAATACCGAATGAAATCAACCCCAAGGCAATACTAAAACAGCTTGAGAAACAATTTCCACAAGCAAAAAAAGCCATCAGAGAAAATCCAGTTGAAGGTCCAAAGTCAGATCCGGCGCACCCATCAATTTATCCCACAGGCGAATACGCGGACATAGAAGAAGGCGATGAATTAAAGATATATGAACTGATTGTAAAGAGATTCATCGCAGCTTTTGCAGCAAACGCAGAGTTAGCAAGAAAGCGCATCGCTCTTGAAGCCAAAGATAAATTATTCACCGCAAACGGCCTAAAAGTCATGGAAAAGGGCTGGACAGAAATATATCCGGCAATAATGGAAGAAAAACATGTAGAAGACATGAACGGTCCTGTAAAAATCGATGAAGTAAAAATAATTGAAAAAGAGACCCAGCCTCCAAAACGTTACACGCCAACCTCATTGATAACGCTGCTTGAAAAAAAGAATCTAGGCACCAAGACAACACGCTCGCTAATAGTAGATACTTTATTCGACAGAGGTTACTTGGAAGGCACAAGCATCAAAGCCACGCCCTTAGGCCTCAAATTAATAGAAGCCACAGAAAAATATACCCCTATTATCATCGATGAAAATCTCACGCGTGATTTGGAAGAAAAAATGGAAGATATCCAGCTAGGCAAGCAAGACATGAAAGAAAAAGAAAACGCAATCATCACAAACGTAGAACGTTTAATTACAGACATCTCCAAGGAATTCAAAGCACACGAACTTGAAATCGGCCAGTCTCTAGTTGAAGGCAGCAACGAGCTCCGAGAGTTGCAAAGAGAGCAGAGCACAATCATGCCCTGCCCGCAATGCAAACAAGGCACTCTTCGCATCGTATTTAACAAAAACGCTCGCCGTTACTTCGTGGGCTGCAATCGTTATCCAGAATGCAAAGCCACTTATAGCTTGCCTCCAAATGCATTAATAAAAAAGACCGACAAGCTCTCCCCAGATGGCTTGCCAGTCCTAGTAGCAATCCGCAAAGCCAAGCGTCCCTGGGAGTTCGTCTTCAATCCCAATTATAAAAAGGAAAACGTGCAGCAAACACAGATAGAAAAGCCAGAAAGTGAAACTAAGGAAGAGAAAGTAACTGAAGAAGACAAAGGGCAGCAATCTAATTAAATAATTATCCGCTAACATCCAAGCGACCGCCTGAGTCGCGTGCGGGATGGCGAACTACGCGCGCATGATTATCATAGCCAATAGTATCAGGAAGATTTCTCGAAAAAGCACGAACCAATCCTTTACGATAAGGAGCACTTGTAGATTCTTTCGAAACATCCCGATGTTCAGAACTATGCCCCGAATCCCCGCTTTCTTCAACTCTGGCAACTGAAGGTCTTCTCCTAATATAAGCAAAACTAATCCCTCTTAAAAAAGAATAATGTCCTGCAAAAATATCCATTTTACTTCCCCATTCTATCCCAAGCTCTTCCGCTCGGACGAACTTTTCTATTAGGCCCCTTGTGTCTTAATCCTCGGGACTTCCTAGCCGCGCTTGTCAATCCGCGCTCAGCGCGCTTGCGATTAGCACTATTTGTAATCCAATTAATTGTGTCATCATTTTTAATCTCAGGTTTATCGGGATCAACCATAATCACCTCAAAGAACGCATGCTTGCCGTCCTTCCCTAAAAGATAAGAATTCAATACCTCCAAATTAGGATACTTTCGCGCAGCCCTTATTTCCGCCACCCATCTATAATTCATCTTTAATATTTTACGGCTATGCTGCTTCCTAGACTTGCGCCCCTTAACGCCGGCTCTCTCGCGCTTCCTACCTCCGCGCAATAAACGAATGCGAACAACAACAAAACCCTTTTTGGCCTTATATCCCAAAGCCCTTGCCTTATCAAGACGCAAAGGCTTCTCTACAACCTGAGCAGCATCGCTTGCCCGCCATTCAATCATTCTACTTTTAAGAGTCTCATCGGGCTTTCTCCATGCCTCACGCACATAATGATACATTCCTTGCGCCATCTCAACACTTGATAAAACACGTTTTTAAATCTATTGCCAAGTTAAAAGCGTGAAAGCCAAAAGAATTTGCAGGAGTCATAGTCTCCAACTTGCCAACAAAATTAGATGTTGAACCTGACACGTTCCTAATAAATTTCCTAATTTTTCTGCGCGACAAAAACAAAATTATGAAAGGGGATAGTATATCCAGGAATTATCTTGGCATACTTGTTTGCAGTTGCAACATGACAAATATATCCTTGATCGAAGATTCCTTTCATTGATTCCAACTCTTCTCTGATATATAAAGTTGCTAAAATAATTCCTCTTGAATTATGCTTCTTTTTCGCTGCGGAGAATATTTCTCTCCACACATCAGAGCGATGAAGTATTTCTGGATGTGAAGCGACAAGCACATCAAAATTACCATCGACAAGTTCATCAAGACGACGTGCATCCCCACAAATAAAGTGATAGTGGGGGTCAGGATTAAAAGAAACATGTGCACCAGAAAAATCAGGTCTTTTGTAATGTTCTCGTGCTCTGTTAATAATTTCAGCATCAATATCAATTCCAACAAAGTCAACTGATTCACCATTTTCACCAAAGGGCTTTCTTCCGAAGTAGCCATTTTGTACAAAGGCTTCCATGGCAATTCCACAGCCAAGACTTAAGATGCGAGGGTGTTGAGGAATTTCTAATTTATCTAAATGAACATGTTCTTCAAGTAGAGCCCGATATTGTTCTCTAAGAGCTCCAACTCTTCTTGCAGCAGCCATTACAGGGTTAGCATCCAGTGTCTTTTGATAAGATAGTTCGTTCATAATAATCCCGCCCTATGGCGATTTATAAATCTTCCTATTTGGTTACTACTAATTAGATACATAAATATATGTAGCTTGGCTCTCGAAATAAGAAAATTAGACAAAGCCTACAAAATTAACTTATGGAAGCACGGCATTATTTACGCAGAAAAATAGCTATTGATTCAAATAAACAGTCCCATTAATTTTCTTAATTGTGTTGGACCCAACATGAATAGTCCCAGTCACATTAGCTACAGGAAGGGAAAGAGCATGCATGCCGTCAAAAGTCTTCAAGTAAATGGAGTCAGCAACAAGCGAGATATTATATTTTGCTCTTAAAGTATTATCTGGGATAAAAAATGTTCTCTCGTAGCCATCTCGTGCCTTAGTAGCAAGAGAAAGCTCGTCCTGCACGTCTCGTGCAATGTTATTCAGCGTTTGGTACCTTTCTTGGATTGTCTCATCAGAAATAACTATACCTATATAAAAAAGAAATGTTGTGAAGAAAAAAAGAATTGCGCCTACAATAATGATAAATTCTATCGCCGACTGTCCGCGTGTTCGTTCCATGTGTAATTAGCCTTCCTTAATAATAACAGAAGATTCCCCTGCCTCAAGGGTTATTCGCTTAACGCCATAATGAGAAGAGATAGAGCCTTGCAAAGGCACGTTGCTAGAATAGGATATGACGGAAAGACCGCTGCCGGTCTCTATTTTAAAAACAATCTCGTTTGGCAAAACCTGAATAGATGTAACTCCTGTAGGAAGAGTGGCAATAACCACCACGCGCGAAGGCTCTCCAGCATAATATACCGATTCTGCATTCACAACTACCTTGCTAGCAAACTGGGCAAGATTGCTCATTCGGATGCTGTCCTGCACACTGGAAGTATAAAAAAGAGAGAAGGCGAGCAGACCAATAACTAAGAAACTAATGAAGCCTACAATAACCAGATATTCGGTACTTAGTTGTCCTCTTTTTGTTTGCATAACGTATTTCGGCAGGTTTATAAAATAAATCAATTAAGTATAAGAATACACGTATTTAAACATCACGCTAAACATGGAAAAAAGAGGGCAGAGAACAATAAAGGGAATGCTAATGGTCGCTGTAATGATTGTTATTCTTGTGCATACAGGCCTGCATTTAGCAATTTATGGAACCCAAACATCAAGTGAGAAAGGCATTTCCGGGCTAACCATCGGCACAATCTCAACTAATGACATCAGAGAAAAATTACAAGAGCGATTCCCGGCAGCAGCAAATATGTCGCGGACTATCCTAATATTGGAGTGGATAGCCGTAGCCGGAGTGTTCGCAGGGTTATTCTTTATCCGCAAATTCTATCACCATAAGGAAGACGTTCCCCTAGACGTTAACGTAAGTGAGATATCGAGAGGCAAGTCCAAAACAGACATAGATGTGCTTTACGAATTAATAAAAGAAAAGAAACGAATAAAAATACTTTCGATTACAAAACTGTTCGATGTAAAAGAGGAAACCGCACTAGAATGGGCTAAAATACTTGAGTCAAGCAATTTGGCCGCAATCAACTACCCTCGTGTCGGAGACCCAGAACTGGTAATAAATGAAAAAATTTAAAAAATAAAATGGCAAAAGAAAAAGAAGAAATAAAAACAACAGAGGCAGATTTAAACACAAGAAAAAAAGAGGCCTCTGGACCGCTTAAAGAAGGTGTGCTTGAAACATACTCTGTTGAAGTAGACAAGGCAAAAGTAGAAGTCCAAATTAAAAGAGTATTGGGAGGAATAGAGTACAACGTTCTAATCCCCCAAATAAGTGTTGCAACTACTGCCCTCCTTAATGAAATAAGAAACGAACTAGTCACAGTTACGACCATAAGTATGAAAGAACTCGTTGACCCAGAAGCGTTTGCTTCAATAAAACAAAGATTCATAGGAGAGGCCCAGAGAATTTTACAGCAAAAGCTACCCCATATTGAAAAGGAAACAGAAGACTTCCTTGTGGGAACGCTGATTCACGACATGCTTGGGTTAGGAAAAATAGAATTTCTTGTTAGCGACCCTAACCTTGAAGAAATAGTGATACAGTCCGCAAAAGAGCCTGTCCGGGTCTATAGCAAAAAGTACGGTTGGCTGACTACAAATATATCTATTCAGAACGAAGAGGAAATTATTAATTACGCAAATATAATTGCCCGCAGAGTAGGAAGGCAAATCACTATACTCCAGCCGTTGTTGGACGCCCACCTTGTTACAGGAGATAGAATAAACGCGGTCCTTTATCCAATAGACACAAAGGGCAACACAATCACTATAAGAAAATTTGCGCGCGACCCGTATACTATAATCGACCTAATTAACAACAAAACCTGCGATCTGGACGTCGCGTGTTTGCTCTGGCTTGCAATTGAATACGAAATGAACGTCTTGATATCTGGAGGCACCGCCTCGGGAAAAACATCTTTTTTGAACGCGTGCATGCCTTTCATCCCTCCAAACCACAGAATAATCAGCATTGAAGACACACGCGAATTAATGCTGCCCGACTTTCTCTATTGGACTCCGCTTGTGACACGCACGGCAAATCCAGAAGGCAAGGGCGAAGTTTCCATGCTAGATTTGATTGTGAACTCATTAAGAATGCGCCCTGATAGAATCATCCTTGGGGAAATGAGAAAGCATGAAGAAGCAATGGTCCTTTTTGAAGCAATGCATACAGGACACTCCGTTTATGCAACAGTCCACGCAGATTCAGCAACAGAGACTATATCGAGGCTTGTCAATCCGCCGCTCAATGTCCCTCCCAATTTACTCAAAACAGTCAATCTAAATGTCATAATGTTCCGCGACAGAAGATTGGGAATAAGAAGAATATTGCAAATAGCAGAGTTCGATGCGGAAAGAGATACAGCTACGGCAAACATACTCTATAGATGGTCTGCCGAAGAAGACAAGATGATTAAACATAGCGAAAGTTCCCGCTTCTTTGAAGATATCAGCAGGAATACTGGATTGTCCCAATCAGACATAGATAAAGACCTTCTGGAAAAAAAGAACATTCTTTCTTGGCTCATAAAAAACAAGATAAGAAACATCAATGACTTTGGGAAAATTATAAATGTCTACTATCGCAATAAAGAAGCTCTCCTGACGGCAATCAGCCGCAACCAACCGGCTCTGGTTCTCGGGAAGTAGTATGAAATTCCACATTCCATTCACACATGCGCCTACCGAGGCCTTAAGGCAGAAGGCACAAATATTTTCCTTCCTAGTAAAACATAAGAAAAAATCGCAGCTTGACAAATATCTTGGCATTGCTGAAGTTCCTCTGACAAAAGAAGAATATCTCGCCATAGTGATAAGAACAGCCGTCACGGTGTTCTTCTTCAGCGCTGTTGCAGCATCCACACTCTTATTTTTCCTCAATGTAAAACAATTCCATCTATTCGGAATCGCGGTTGGAATTCTATTTGCCATGTTCACATCCATGAATCAGCTAATTTACCCAAAAATATATATCACGCGCAAAGAACGCAATATAGAAAGAAACTTAATACCTGCTCTCGAAGACATGCTAGTCCAGCTTAACTCGGGAGTTCCTCTTTTTAGTATCCTAGTTAACATCTCTTCAGCAGAATATGGCGAGTTAAGCTTGGAGTTCAAAAAGGCGGTGAAGAAAATCAATACAGGAAGACCGCAAGTTGACGTTCTCGATGAAATGGGCGAAAAAAATTCCTCTCGTTATTTTCGCAGGACGTTGTGGCAGATAAGCAACGGCATGAAAGCAGGAAGCGACGTATCTGTCGTTGTACAAGAAAGCATGCGCTCGCTCAATGAAGAGCAGCTGCTTCAAATACAAAACTATGGAAACAAGCTCAACCCAATTATCATGTTCTATATGCTTATCTCTGTAATTCTCCCTGCTCTCTCAATAACATTTCTCACGGTTGTCTCGTCTCTTGTAAACTTATCAAGAAGCATAACCACCTCCATGTTCATCGGCCTTTTTGTCTTCGTCATACTAATACAAATTATGTTCCTTGGTGTAATGCGCTCGATACGCCCAAGCCTGCTGTAAAATGAAAAATTTCAATATAGAGATGCAAAAAGACATGGTTGGAAAAATAAAGAAAGCCAGAATCCAAGCCGTCGTAGTATTTTCTCTGGTCATTCTTGTAACAATTTTTGTATATTACTTCACTCTAAGTTGGATAGTGTCGCTCGTAGCATTAATCCTGGTCTCAATTCTGGGTGTCCTGACTCTATTCCTAACAAAAAAATTACGAGAATCGGCTGAAACAAAAAAGATGGAAGCATCATTCCCCGACTTTCTTGAGCTTATGTCAAGCAACCTTAGGGCAGGCATGACAATAGACAAAGCACTCTTACTGAGCTCGCGGGAAGAATTTGCACCATTGGATAAAGAAATCATAAAGTTAGGCAAAGACCTAGTAACAGGAAAGGAAATAGAGCGCGCATTGCTGGATATGGCCTCTCGTACAAAATCAGAAAAAATACACAAAGTAATTATGCTTATAAGCGCAGGTATGCGCTCCGGAGGAAACCTTGCAACACTATTGCAGCAAACCGCAACTAATATGCGAGAGCGGGATTTCGTAGAAAAAAGAGTGGCATCAAACGTCTTAATGTATGTCATATTCATATTCTTTGCCATTGGAGTCGGAGGCCCCGTCCTGTTCAGCCTTTCAACAGTCCTAGTCAAGACACTTTCAGGTATACTAGCTACAATACCTCCTGTCGACTCCTCTGTTCAGCTTCCATTTACGCTCACTAAAATCAACGTGTCAGTCGAGTTCATCACATATTTCTCAATTCTTTTCGTTATAGTAAGCAACATACTTGGCTCTCTAGTTTTAGGCATGGTAAACAAAGGAGATGAAAAAGCAGGGCTAAAATACGTAATCCCGCTTCTAATCGTCAGCTTAACTATATTCTTTATAGTGCGCATCATCCTTTCGCATTACTTCTCAGGATTCTTCAGCGCCTAAAAAAGCAATAAAGTCGCAAAGCCACGTATCTTTCGCTATATGCGGGACCAATCACGATAAGTTTTTATAAGGAAGATGCAATTCAGTAGGATATGAAAAAAGTAAGTGAAGACTCAATGTACTACAAAGATGATGAACTAGACATAGAAAAAGTCAAGCCAGAAAAAACGGAGAATATGGAATTGCCAGAATTGACAGAAGAGGTAGAAGAAAATGAAAAAGTCGAAAAGCCCAAGAAAATAAAAAAAACCAAAGATAATTTTGCAACAATCAATGAAAATAATAAAATGCCGCAAAATCCTCCAAAAAGAAGTTTGAAAACACCTCAAAAAGATATAACTTCAAACTTCTCTAAAGAAAAAATACCAAAGCTTGAAAAGCGCAGGATCGCACAAGATAAAGTCCGAGAAAACTCGGATAATGAAAAAATCACATCGGGTATACCTAACTTTGATAAGCTTGTTGAGGGAGGATTCGAAGTCAATTCGACAAATCTCATCGTTGGGGGTTCGGGAAGCGGCAAATCAATCTTTGCAACTCAGTTCCTCATAGAGGGCATGAAAAACGGAGAAAAAACGCTCTATGTTACATTTGAGGAAAAGAAAAAAGAATTTTACAAGAACATGCTCCGCATAGGATGGGACCTTGCAGACTATGAAAAAAAAGACCTATTCATGTTTCTAGAGTACACTCCAGAAAAAGTAAAAATTATGCTTGAAGAAGGGGGAGGGGCCATTGAGAATACTATCGTGCACCACAAAGTTACCCGCATTGTCATAGACAGCATAACCTCTTTCGCCCTGCTTTTTGATGACGAACTAAAAAAGAGAGAGGCTGCGCTCACACTATTTAATATGATTGCAGGATGGAACTGTACCGCTCTCCTGACATACGAAGGCGACCCGATTCGTGACGAAGGCATAGATCACAAAGCCCTCGAATTTGAAGCAGACTCAGTCATCCTGATTTATCAGATTAGAGACAAGGGAAAAAGAGATAACTATCTGGAAATTCTCAAAATGAGAGGCACAAAACACGCGACAGAAGTATATAAATTTAAGATAGACAAGGAAGGAATAATCTTGGACGAAAATCCATACGCTGGAGATATTAGTCGTTGAACAGAATCGCGAAGTTTAAATAAGCGAAGACAGTTATCCCACCACAGAGTGTATGAAGAAAAAAAGAGGGCAGGGATGGGGATTTGATGCAATGGTCGCTTCTATGATATTTACAGTAGCGCTCACGACATTCTATCTATTTGCAATCAATTATGGGAAGAGTGACCAAAACAGGTTCGACGACCTCGCAAGGGACGCAAATGTCTTGGCAGACACTGTGCTGACAGAAGGCGTGCCCGCTAACTGGGACCAAACAAACGTTGTAGCAATAGGAATAATTACAAATAACAAGATTAACGAAACGAAGCTAAAAAATTGGTACGACCTTGCTCAGGCAAATTATCCAGCAACGAGGGTTTTTTTCAGCACTAGTGTAAATTATTTTGTAAACCTATCGGATCAAATATATATAAATGACGAGCCAGTTGAAGGGATCGGACTAAAGCCCCAAGAAAACAAAACAGTTTTCAGAGTAAGCAGATTCACTACGTACAGGGAAAAGCCGGTAACGCTTTATGTAGTAATGTGGAGCTAAAATGAACAAGTCTGTAAAAGAACATATAAACAAAAAGGCCGTCTTCTTTAGTATAGACGCGTTGGTAGCAATTATGATAATATTCTTTGTAATACTTATATCTTATCCGCAAATAAAAGAAACCAAGCGCGAAATAAAAATACAGGAAGACATTATTGTAACGCTATCGGCAATAAAAGCAGGAGAAATAGACGATTTATACATGCAATCACTCATTACACAAGGCCTGGTGGCAGACTTGAACAAGTCCGTATTAGAAGTCATCGGTTATTTTTACGTTACAAATAAAACAATAGCACAAAACCTTGCAAGCTCTGTTCTTAATGAATTGGACACTCCAGAGAACATAGGATTATGGTATGGTTCAACATTGCTTGCTTCGAAAAATAGTACGCCGTATGAAAATGCGAAAACAATTGAAACCACGCGGCAGCTCATAAGCGGAATACAGGAGGGAGGCAGTGTAACCGGATTCGCAGCACGCGCACAATTAACACCAAATCGTCAAACTAAATATATCTATTTCGGAGGTTATGTAGGGGACGGACATATATCTGCCATAGTAGAATACAACGGCACAATTAAAAACGCAACTATTGAACTAGCCATAAATAACAACTTTGACCTATATGTCAACAACAATCTCTCTGGAAGCTATAACAAATCTCCATCCACAACAACGCCAATCAACTATACAATACCTATCAATAATCTTCATAGTGGAATAAATAAAATAGAATTAAGGGGAAACGCGCTGTACATCGCGGGCGGATTTATCAAAATAACTTATGATAACTTTGTGCAGTATGAGCAGCCTACAAGATACTATCTTCCAGGCATTAACGGCACCATAAATCTTTACGACAGCATATATGTTCCAGGTCAAATCAATACGATAGACGCAGTAATACATTATAAAAGCTCGTATAAAACTTTTCTTTCCGTAGGAAATAAAACAATCTATAATGGCTCTAGCGCGAACGAAACAACCATAGTTCTAGCTAACAGCCAGCTCGCAACCCTGCTCGAATACAGCGAGCTTGGTCAGACAACAACCCCAATCCGCTTTGGCCTGGAAAACGCCTCGTTCAATATTACAGGAAACGGAGAAATTGACGTTATACTAATAACGGATGTTTCGGGAAGCATGGATTGGCGATTAAACAACGACAATACTGGAATAGCCAGAAATTGCACCGATCCCTTACTAACAGACCCGTCAACAAAGCGCATAAGCCTTGCAAAATGCATTGATAAAGATTTCGTGGCAACAATTTTAAACGGAAGCACCAACAGCCGTATCGCGCTAGTTTCATTCGCAAATGCTGCCGATAGCTACACAAGTTTAACACGAAATCAAGCGCTCCTGAATACGACTATCGATAACTATGTTGCATCTGGCTCAACCTGCATCTCATGCGCCATCAACAGAGCTTACACTATTCTTCAAACTGAAAGCAACAGCTCAAGACAAAAGTATATCCTCACGATGACAGACGGCGTAGCGAACCGCAGGAGCACCTCAACTTGTTCAAATCTATTGGGTGAAGGTTCAATAACCAGCGAAAATATATATGTTGCTGGCGAAGGAGGACTGCTCGCGCAAAAGCAAAATAACATATGGAACACCTTGAACTCGCCAATTTCAAACAATATAAACGACATAGATATGTTCAACAGCACACTGGGATTTGCAGTTGGTGATGGGGGAAAAATCCTAAAGTGGGACGGCACTGTATGGAACAACATAAGCTCCCCACTATCTAGTGTTCTTAGGGCAGTCGACATATATAACAACACTTTTGCTCTTGCAGTCGGAGACAGCGGAAAAGTTCTCAAGTGGAATGGCGCAAGTTGGTCCGTTCTTACTACCCTGCAAAACTCACCTGCAATGCACGGCGTAAGCATAGCAAACTCAACACTTATGTTTGCATCAGGAGCTCGCTCAAGCACAGGCAGAATTTACAAATCAACCAACAACGGTGCCAGTTGGTCCATAGATTATAATACGGGAAATGTATGGCGTGATGTTGAAATAAACCAACGCGTGTTTGCAGTAGGCAATGGGGGTCAAATAGCTCAATGGACAGGAGGAAGCTGGAGCTCGATAAGCTCGCCCACAACTGAAAACCTCTACCGCATAAACGCATACAACTCAACATTAGTATTTGCCGTGGGGGGAAATAACGCAAAAGCAGTTGTCATCAAATATAATGGCGCGAGCTGGTCAACCGTCCTCAACGTCGCAGCAGACTCTCTACGTGACGTGGAGATTTTCAATAACAAAACATATGCAGCAGGTGAAGGCGGAACATTATTCTCGGATACAAACGGGTGGCATCGAGAATTCGATCTTCCTCAAGCTTATCAAGGAAATTCCTCATCGGGCATCACTTGCACAGCTGATGACGACAGCTGTTCAGCGGCGAATTCATATCCTTCCCTAAATGCCAACTACAGCTCGTGCCGTACACGCAACGATCTGGGCGCGACAGTGTATTCTGTGGGTTTCGGCCCAATTGCAACCTGCTCATTCGCAACTCAAACATTGCAAGCTATCGCCTCATGTGGCAACGGCACACTCTATTCAAGCAGCAACGCTAGTTTGCTCCAACAATTTTATACGACAATTGCTCAGACCATTATTCAATTATCTTATGCTGAACAAACATCGCAGCTTACAGGCAATGAATCAACAATTCTCTATCCAGACTCGTATATCGAGGTAAACTACACTAAAATACCTCTTCCTTATGGCTTGCTTATTGCAACTGAAAAGCAATTCGACAATACGACAACAAGCTCATTCAGCCTGCCACTTAATGCAACACTTGTAGAAGCGCGAGCAATATCCTATTCTGGACCGCGCTGGACATCCCTAGTCAGACTAAACAACAACACAATATTTAACCTCACACGCTACGGCAACGATTACACAACTTTGGGGGATCCTTACTCAGTATACCTACCAACAGCATCTTTTCTTCCTGCAAACACACTAACTTTATTAACAGGAGTCTCGCCTAACAACCTCTCCGCAGGCTCTGCATCAAACAAAATTCTAACTACGGTTGTCAAAAATGCCACTGGATACTCGCCAATTGCAGCACAGGCAATAGGATGTATATGGAACCTTGATTTCGAGCAATCCAACGCCACGCTTTATATCCCATCAAATTATACTGGCACAGACCAATGTGACTATCAAGCAGCTCACCACATTTATGAGCAAGAATATTCTAATGACGCATTTAAAACTGCGGTCTACCGCCTATTGCAAAATCTGGATTTGAATACCGACGGCATAGTAGATATTACTCTAACGCAAGAAGATGTGGCAATTGATCTCACAGAACTAACAGGCATACCCTATACAGTTTCTACAGAGATACAGGTGCGAACATGGCGATGATGCAAAAAAAGGGTATTTTTTTCACACTAGCTGCCCTAATACTCGTCTCGCTGCTTTTTATAACGTATACTTTTTACACAGAAATAAACAAAACTAAATCGGTGCGCCAGCGCGTCGAGACAATGAACACTTTCCTTGTCTCGCTTGAAGAAGACATGAGTAGACAGATGTACATAGCAGGTTTTAGAACTGTTTTTCTAATTGAAGATAAAATCACGCAAACAGGATTGTATGCAACAAGCCCAGATACAGCTTTTCAAGAAACTTTTTTTAATGGCACATTGTACGGGGAGCCACAGCCAGTAATGCTAGGAGCGACCTACAACGACATAGTAACGACAATAAAAGAAAGGGCACAGAAAATAAACGTTAACGTAACTATAGGTTATCCAAACATCACGCTTACACAAGACGACCCTTGGCACGTTAAAGTGGTTTTAAGAACGTCCTTGGACATGCGGGACGCAAACAATCTCGCCTCATGGAATAAAACCCATGTAGCCGTCGCCTATGTCTCAATTGAAAACTTTGAAGATCCAATATACTTAATCGGCACGAACCGCCTGGTAACGAACAGCATCAACAAAACGCGCTACCAGCCTTTCACAGAAGGAAGCGATGTCTCTAACTTAACAACTCACGCGCTAAATTCCTACTATGTGGCTTCTCCATTATCCCCCAGTTTCCTTGATCGCCTGCAAGGCATTACTGCGCCGAATGCCCAGGGCTTGGGCATAGAATCTCTAGTAAACTTGCAAACACTCTCGGCAAAAGGAATAAATGTTCAAGATAAAACAGCCGTAGACTACTTGTATTTTTCAACTCAAAACCCAACGTCACACCATATTCAAGGCATGCCAGGCTGGTTCAGAATCGACACAAGTCATCTAGAGCTCTACAACGTAACAAACCTCACTATCTAACGTCGATAAAAATGTTTATAAACTCCCTTTTCTTACAGGATATATTCATATAATAAGTAAAAGGAGGTATAAACATGGAAAGAAAAGGACAAGCAGCTATGGAGTTTTTGATGACCTATGGCTGGGCCATTCTTGCAGCAATAATCGCTATCGGCGTCCTCGCCTGGTTCGGAGTATTTAACCCAGGACGACTTAGCCAAGACACAGTCTTCATCGGAGCGCCTCTAGGTGCAAACGCAGCTAAAGTCAACGTATCAACTGTTACAATTGACTTGCAGAACGGAGCAGGTGAAAACATACAACTTAGAAATGTTCAGGTAGGATCAACTTGTGAACGCAGCTTTAATGGAGCAGGTACAAATCTCGGAATCAACATATCTGCATCAAGTTCAGCGTTGCTATATCTAAACTGTACATCGACATTAGATGACACTTTAAGAGGAACTATAACAGTTAACTACTT
>Ga0209542_10007627_pt1 | contig 20508 bp, 16 predicted proteins | sample RifCSPhighO2_01_FD_184028 | JGI IMG/M metagenome (GOLD analysis project Ga0209542, IMG submission 184028) | Soil microbial communities from Rifle, Colorado - Rifle CSP2_plank highO2_0.1 (SPAdes) (version 2) | ecosystem: Environmental > Terrestrial > Deep subsurface > Rock core/Sediment ...
CAACTCACCAATACGCTGCTCACACGACCATCTTGCAACGTAACCTGTGCCTTACCGTCTGGACGCAGCCATGAAATTCTTCCGCTCTTTCTCAACTCTTCCAAACCCTTCGTTAATCCGTGCACAAGCACAACACCCCGAGGCAAGAACTGCGGAGTTTCTTCTGTGGCGTATCCATACATAATCCCTTGATCGCCAGCGCCACCGACATTGACGCCTTGGGCAATATCGGGTGACTGACGAACGATGTTCACGTGAATCTGTATAGCATCTTCATACCCGACATTGGCGTATACATTCCTCGCAATTTCCGCGTAATCAACTTGAGCGTTGGTTGTTACCTCGCCAATGACGAGCAACAAGCCATGCCCTCCCGCTGTTTCCACTGCCACGCGACTCAAAGGGTCCTGTTTCAAGCATTCGTCGAGAATGGCATCTGAAATCTGATCGCACAGTTTGTCCGGGTGGCCAGAGGTGACGCTTTCTACGGTATAAATTTTTGGTTGAAACATAAAAATAACTTTTATTTTTCTTATCCGACAAGCAAAAAACTCCTTTCCTCGAAAAGAAAAAGAGTTTTTTGCTTGCTCACAACGGCAACAATCATCTCTCTTCCTCAAAGAGGAAGCCGGAATTACCACCGATACTCACGTGGAGCCGGTTGGCGGAGGGTACTAACGAGCCGATCTCTCCCCTCACTCTTGATAACTGTATGCAATTGTAAAAGAGCAGTACTAAATAAATGCTATCACGCGGCGAAAAAGTGTGTCAAGCTGCTGCTCCTATTGCACCACGCCCATTTGCTCGGTAACCGAATCGTCGTCAGGGAGCGTGGTGTCGATGGGATCATCCGCCGAAGACACAACCTGGTCGGTGAACGCGTCTTCTCCGGTAATGCGCGCCTCTCCCACAAGCTCTGCCGCGCGTGCTCGATGATCGGAAGTTGGCGTGAAAGCGATCTGAAACGCCACTGACGGCCCTGGAAATTCTGGAAAGAATCCGGTGCCCGCGGGAATATCTCCAATCTCCCAGACAATCTCCCTTGAGTTAGAATCAAAAGTAAGAGTGCTGTCTGCGGGAAAAATCTTCCCTGTCAGCTCAACCCCAACCGGCAAGAGCGCCTTTACTCTCGAGTTCCGTACGTCTGCGTATCGATTTTTCGCCTGCCAAATAATGGTATAGGTGTTTCGGAAACCGACGGCAAGCGGATGCGTCCCCTGATTCCCGAACACATCATCTTGGAAAAATCCTTTTTGATCAATCGTAAGATTCGTATTCAACTTAACCTCAAACTCCGCGCTTACTTCCGAAAGCAGCACGCGATTTTTCAAAACCAATTCCTTGTCTTGAGAACTGAACGTCTCAATTTCATCTTTCACGTTGATCCAAAATTCTACTTTGCCTTCTTCCCCTCTGCCCAAAAAACGCAGTTTCGGCGCATCTTTTGCCTCCCAGATGATAGAATTGTCTCCAGAAGAGAATCTTCCTCCGCTTGACTTGATACTGCCGAGGTCAAACGCGCGCCCGTCGAGCGTTACGATCAAAAACAGATTTTCCAAAATTTTATCGGTTGGATTTTTAAAGAAGATTTCATAATGCAGAACATCGCCCCCCGAAGCTGAATACGCGCTCGACGCGTTTACGGTCTGCGTAATGATCAGCTGGGGCTTGGTAATCTGCACAGCTTTGGTTCCCTCTTTCATGAGCGTGAACTTTCCATCTTTCCAGCTTCCGATGGTTGCTTTGAAAAGCTTTACCTGGTCCACGCTCCCTTCCAGCGCGCCCCGCACCGTAATACGCCCTCCTTCCGTACGGTTCAAGACTCCTATGTTCCACTCATTCTCTCCCAAGGGAGAAGGAATAGCGCTTTTGAAAGAAAAACCATCCGGGTAATCCATTTGGATGCGGAGATCGGATAACGGGTATTCGGAATTGGAGAAATAGTTCAGCGTAATGTCGAACTGCTGGCCCGCTTCCATGCGGGAAGGAATGTCGAACTCGAAATTCAAAGGGACGGCTGAGATAATTGTCGTAGCGCCCGTCTCCGATCCAAAGGAAGCGCTCAAATTGCGCGGAGTGTAGCTCAAAAAAGCCTTTGCCTCCTTCACTTCGTTTTCTCTTCCGAACAGTCTCGCGGCAAACCGAAAAGAAGCCTCCTGCCCGGGATTAATGTCATCCACCGGCCTGGTGATTCTTATGTCCTCCCCTTCTACGGGAATAGACCCCTCCGGATATTCAAAAATAAGTTCCGCGTTTCCCAGCTCGATTTCTCCGACATTCTTCCATTTCACCACATACGTCACCTCTTCTCCCATGGTCACTTTCTCGGGCGCCAAAATCTCGAGTTTCACATTCCCAGTGGAAAACGTGTTTTTCTGCCAAAACCAAAAACCAACAGCCGCAAGAGCCGCGGTGGAAAGAAGTGCCGCGTACACGATTTTCAAACGCATAGTTGTTTTAGTATATCAGTTTTGCAGCACGCGCGAAAGATGTTCCTGCGAAATGGCTTGCAAAAGGTTTTCATTGATACCTTCCATATTGATAGTCCGTAGGGCCTCGGTGTCGCTTCGCAACAGCATTTCGATAAGCTCCGCTATCTTTCTGTCTTGCGAGGCAATCTGGGTCAAGGAAGGCCCGTACCCGGCGCAGGCAAGCAAATTCCAAAGAAAGTAATACGCCAAGGTTTTCAAGGCGCGACCTTCTACTATAGGACGATCCAAAGCCGAAAGTGTTTCACAGAGTAGACGCCAAATCTTTTCGTCTGGCTCTTGGCCTCCGATAAGGTCGTCTGCGACCTCCGCGAACCTGGCCATCATGCGCAGCCTTCCCAAACTTGAGCGAAGAGAAGGATACCTACAAACAGGAAACGCATCGGTAATTGTTTTGTGCGTTTTCCCTTGGATGAACTCAATTTCAGAAAGATAAAACAGTTCCAACCCTCCTCGAAGCTTCGAAGTAATTTTTCGTTCCGAAACCGCCCGCAGCTTCAGTTTGCCAAAATCTCTAGTGAACACCGTAAACGTCCTATCCGTTTCTCCCATGTCTTGTTTCCGCAAAATAATTCCTTGTGTCTTGTAATGCTCCGCCATTAGAGTTTTCGGATGGAGAGACGAAGGTTTTGGCCTTCGAGAGAGAATTCTTCCTCCACATCAAAGGTTTGCTTGGGCTGGTCGCCCTCGCGCATCTCTTTTAGTCCTACGCTAGACATAATCGTCTTTTCATTTTCCTTCAAAATTTCCTTGAGCTGCTCGTCCCCTGTGTAGCGCAAACGCACTTTGTCTTGAGGCTTGTATCCTGCTTGCTTTCGCATTTCCTGGATATGGCGCAAGATTTCGCGCAGCGTTCCTTCTCTCTGCAATACAGGAGTAATAACAGTATCGAGCTCTACCTCTTCTTTGATTTTTGGATCTACAATAACTTCTTTTACATTGAGCTCATCCGCCAAAAGATTTAACAAATCTTTTGAAATTTCAAATTTCAAATTTTTAATTTTTAATGCGCTAAGTGGCTGGCGTACCTTAATCCCCGCCTTGGCACGCTCGGCCAAACCTTTTGCCACGAGTTCCCGCACTTGCGCCATCTCTTTCTCGAGTTTCGCAAAGATTCTTTTTGGATCAGCTTTCGACCAGTCTTGCCAATGCACGCTACCCCTACCTCCAAGTTCACCATATATATGCTCACTCAAAAAGGGAATACATGGGGCGACCAGCTTGCTTGTTTCCAAGAGCACGTATCGCAACACCGCGCTCGCGTCTTGCAATTCTTTTTTATTTACAGGATTCTGAAACCGCCTTCGGGAACGCCTAATATACCACAACGACAAATCATCTATAACAAAACTTTCGATCAGCCGTGCCGCGCCCGTAATATCGTACTCGTCGAACTTTCTCGTCGCCTCCTTGATCACCGAGTGCAATCTCGAAATTATCCAGCCGTCCAAAATATTCTTGCTCTTTATTGTTGATTGTTTATTGCCGATTGCTACTCCATACGTTTGATAAAACACAAACGAGTTCCAGAGAGTCAGAATAAACTTTCGCATCACCTGCTGCAAATCTTTTTCGGCAAAAAGCTTCGAATCCCACGGATGGTTTAGGGTATAGAAATACCATCGGAGCGTATCTACTCCGTATTTTCCAATCATATCCCACGGATTCACCACATTCCCCTTGGACTTTGACATCTTTTCCCCTTTCTCATCCAGCAAATGCCCGAGCGAGATTACATTTTTATACGGGGCTTTCAAACCCAACAATGTCGCAACCGCGAGAAGCGTGTAAAACCACCCACGCGTTTGATCAATCGCTTCCACGATATAGTCTGCGGGATAGGGACGAGGAGGCTTTGCAGAAGCGAATGGCATTGCCCCGGAATCAAACCACACATCAGCCACTTCTTTCACCCGCTTCATCGTGCCTTTCTGGCACCGTGGGCATCGAAACTCCACCTCATCGACATACGGCCTATGCAGATCAACTTCCATATCTTCACCCATGGGAAGTCTCCCAAATACCACCCTTCTTGCTTCTCCCGTTTCAATCGCACTTTTTTCCCGGAACTTCACGAATTCTTTTCTCGACATTCCTCTCATCGTTTTCTCCAGCAAAGAAAGAGGGATCTCATGGCTTACCAGAAGAATGCGGCGCGCCTGATACTTTTTTTCTAACGCGGCAAGCAAATCAAACACGCGCCTTTCGACATCAACCCAATTTTCTCCCTGCGGCGCCCCTTCCTCAAATCTCCGCATGTAATGTTCTTGGGTTGTTTCTCCTTCTTTTCTGATATATGCGCCAAACTCATCTATATGCTTTCCATTGAATATACCAACCCCGAGCTCTCGAAGCCGCGCGTCGTAGATAACCTTCACACCAAGTTTCTTCCCCACGATTTCCGCGGTTTCTTTTGTGCGCAAAAGATCGGACGAGAAAATCAAATCAATTTTTTTACGTTTTAAACCCTCGGCTACTTTTGCGATTTGTTTTACGCCCTTGCTCGTCAAAGGAAAGGGGTCTGGCTCAGGATACGAACTCATGATCCCCGTTACTTGACGCATCGAATGCCCATGCCGTAAAAGATAATACGTATTGTTGGAAGTTGTATGTTTTTTGAGATCGTCCAGCGAACCCATAACTTCGCGATGTTCGCACGAACCGCATTCCCACACAGGCAAAGGAGTGCCCCAATAGCGATCTCGAGAAAATGCCCAATCTTTGACTTCTGCCAGCCACTCGCCCATTCTCCCCTCTTTAATATGCCCTGGGACCCAATTGATACTTTGATTATTTCGAATCAGTTCTTTCTTCACCTTCTGCATATTCACAAACCAGCTGTCTTTGGCGTAATACAAGAGCGGCGTTGAGCATCGCCAGCAGAACGGGTATTCGTGCTCGTATAATTCTTCTTTGTACAAAAGATTCCTTTGTTTGAGATCTTCGATAATCAGGGGTTCCGCGTCTTTCACAAATATGCCTTTCCATTTTGGCACGAACTCATTAAACTTTCCTTCCTCGTCCACTGTGTGCTTTTTGGGAAGATTCAATTGCTGGCCCAGCTTATAATCATCTTCTCCGTACATGACAGCAGTATGCACAATGCCGGTTCCATCTTCCGTAGAAACAAAGTCGCCAAGAGCCACATAGTGCTTTTTCTCCGACTGCCTTTTGAGAGAATCAAAAAGCGGCTCGTACTCCATGCCTTCTAACTCCTTTCCCGAAACCTCTTTTACAATTTTGTATTCGCCCTGCAATTTCGATACTAGATTTTTTGCCAAAATATATGTTTCTTCTCCTTGCTGCACGAACGCGTATTGGATGTCTTTCCCAACTGCCAAAGCCACGTTGCCCGGCAATGTCCAAGGAGTAGTTGTCCACGCCAAGAAAAAGGTATTGTTTGGGATTTGGAATTTGTGATTTGTTTGGGATTTGGAATTTGTGATTTGGAATTTCACAAAGACCGAACGGTCTTTTGTGGTCTTGTATCCTTGCGCCAATTCGTGCGAAGACAATGGAGTTCCGCAGCGCGGGCAGTATGGCACCACTTTGTAGTCTTTATACAAAAGCTTTTTCTGCCAAAACTGCTTGATAATCCACCACAGGGTTTCCATATATTCTTTCTCATACGTAATATATGGATTCTTGGTGTCAATCCAAAATCCAATCCGCTCAGTAAGATTTTCCCATTCTTTCTTGAACTCCCAGACCGATTGCCTGCATTCTTTATTGAACTTCGCGATTCCGTACTGCTCAATTTCTTTTTTAGACTTCAACCCAAGCTTTTTCTCAATCTGCAATTCTACGGGCAGACCGTGAGTATCCCAACCAGCTTTCCTTTCAACCAAAAAGCCGCGCATGGTTTTGTAGCGGCATACGACATCTTTGAACGCGCGCGAAAGCACATGGTGAATCCCCGGAGCTCCATTGGCAGTCGGCGGCCCTTCATAAAACACAAAACGAGGCGATTTCTTCCGCCGTTTCAGAGAAGTTTCAAACGCCTTTTCCTCTTTCCATCGCTTAAGTATCTGTTCTTCGAGCTTCGGAAAATCCGCTTCCATATCTCGTAAGTTACCATCTTAAGCCCATTTTTTCAATGTTCGGCGTTACATCTTTTCGAGAGTTTTGATGCCCAACAAATAAAGGCTGTTTTGGATGAGCTGGGCGACGGCAGAAGTCAATAAAAGGCGGAATTCTTTTTGCTCCTTTGTATCAGCTTGGAGCACTGGATGGGTATTGTAAAAGGAGTTGTACTTTTGCGCCAGATCAAACACAAAATTGCAAATAAGACTTGGCGCGTACTTCTCTGCCGCCTCTTGCACCACCTCGGGAAACCTATACATCGTCCGTAATAGGTCTAATTCTTCTTTTGAGAGATTGCGGATTTGCCCAGTCATTCGACTGGGTACCCGGTCGGATGACCGGGTGGATTTTCGCAAGATGCTATGACATCTTGCGTATGTGTAGAGTAGGTACGGGCCGGAATTTCCATCGAGCGCTACTGACCGCTCCATATCAAACATCACATTCGACTTCGTATCTGTCTTGAGCACCGAATACTTAACCGCGGCAATCGTACCTTTTTCTTTCACCTCTTCAATTTCTTTCTGGCTCAACTCTTCACTCGTGATAAGGTTTGCCAAAAGATTTTTCACTTCATCCAATAAACCGTCTACCGTAACAATGACTCCTGTCCGCGAAGACATCTTTTTCCCCACAAGCTGAACCATACCCATTGGCAAGTGATACTCTCTTCCCTTGAACTTTTCGTCGAGAAGTTCTAGCGCTTTGAATACTACTTGAAAATATCCTGATTGTTCGTTTGCCACCACATGGATGTTCAAATCAAATGGGAAGTCTTTGTACTGCAAAGGCGCCAAACCCATTTCTTTTGCTTCGTATGTGGGATTTCCGTCATGCGTTATAAATACCCGCTTGTGCAGGCCATGCGGCTCGCCATCGAAGATAACTGCGCCCTCACTATTTTCAAATACTTTTCCTACATTTTTTAAAACAATTTTCTTGCCATCTTCCGCAACCTGGCTTTCAAAATAGAGTTTGTCGAACTTGGTATCAAATCGTTTGTAGAACAAATCGTAATAATCCAAACTCCACTGCCGAGTGCGTTTGTACACGGCCATTGCCTCCCGATCGCCACGATAGAGTTTGGAGTTTAACTCATCGATTTCGGCTTTCTTTTCTTCGTATTCTTGATTGCCCTTCACATACCCCTGCCCCAGAAGATGAGCTTTTTCTGGAAGGCTTAATTTTTCTGCTTCGGCCCATGAGATTCTACGTTCTTGCAGAACTTTTTCTGTACCCCAGATCGCTTTTGCCACATGCGGGCCAATATCCCCTTGATAGTTGGCGCGAAACACTTTTGCTCCGCTCGCTTCAAAGATCCGACAGAGCACTTCGCCCGTCACCAACGTTCGCATATGCCCAATGTGCATTTCTTTGTGCGTGTTCGGATGCGCGTATTCCACCATAATCTTCTTGCCTTTCAAAAAATCGTTTTCCCCAAACTTCTCTTTCTGCTCAAGCACTGTTTGAAGTTTGACTTCAAACACTCTGTTTTGCAAGTGAAAGTTTATAAAACCGCTGACTGCCTGAACTTTTTGAACATAGTTTTTAGCCTGCCCGGCCAGGGTTGATAGTTTATAGTTTATAGTTTTCACTACGAGTTCTGCTATTTCTTGCGGGCTCTTCTTTAATTGTTTTGCCAAAGCAAAAGCTATGTTTGTCGAATAGTCTCCATGCTCCAGATTTTCCGGATGCTCCAATACTATCTGCTCAATAGCAAAATCGCCCAATTCATTTTTGAGCTTCTCAAGCGCGTCCTGGATTATTTTTTTCAGCTCGTCTTTGATCATTTCTCTTTCAGTCTATCTCAAAACATCAAAAATTCAAATATAAAGCCGAGGACGAAACGCCCTCGGCTCTGGTTTTAGCGGCCGAAAATTCCATACCATAGCCGCCTAAATCGATTAGATCGGGTTGGCGGGAGCTCATAAATCCCCGCATACCCCAACCTTCTTAGATCTTCCGCAGTCATTCCTTCCTCGGCTTGCGGCTCGCCCAGAACAATGTTTTTCCCTTGGCGCCTTAGGCCTTTCAAGGTTTCGGAGACAACAAGCCCGAACCCAGTCGGCCACTGCCCTTGGTTTGCCGGCGTACGGTACACCTTAAGATTCTGCGCAAATAGCCCTTTCATCCGCATTTCTCCCTCTTTCTGAATATAAAATAGTACCACATATTAGGTATTCTTGTCAACTCCCCTGCTTCGTGCTTTAATAGCCTCATGGCTACGTTCACGGAAAATAGGAAGGCGCATTTTAACTACACAATCCTGGAAACATTTCAGGCGGGTTTGGTATTGCAAGGCCAAGAGGTAAAATCTGTCCGCTTGGGAAGAGTAAGCCTTGCGGGGTCTTACGTAGTTGTTCACGGAGAAGAACTTTTTCTGCGCGGAGCTACCATTTCTCCGTACCAGCCAGGGAATACCCCGCCTGGCTACAATCAAGAGCGCGATCGCAAACTCCTTTTGCGCAAACAAGAGATTCGATACTTCCTTGGCAAATCAAAAGAAGAAGGCTTGACTTTAGTGCCCTTGAGGGTGTATACTGACAAACGCAACATCAAGCTTGAGTTTGGGCTTGCCCGCGGCAAAAAGAAAGAGGACAAACGAGAAGTTCTCAAGAAACGGGAAGTCAAACGCGAGATTGAACGCGCCTTAAAACACGGGGATGTCTAGCTCGACAATAGAGAAGGGATTTTCATGCAAGGAGAGTACGGTCTCTTTAAAGCCGAGGCATACAACTGCCAACATTTTCAGTCCCGCTCCACAGCGGGCACTCGCTTACGCTTAATAAGCGCTAAGCCATTCGCTCTCGGATTCTCGATACGAGAAGTGGGTGTCAAACATCGAGATACATAGCTTTTCTGAAGGTCCAAAAGCTATGGACTTATAGGACCTTCAAAAGGAGAATGCTTTTGTCCAGTTCTCACATTCTCTTTTCAACAACTGGACTATCCTTGAAGACTGAATTTCTTAACTTTGTTGGACGCGGGATCAAACCCGCCATCTCCACTACTTTGCAAAAGAGAATTTACATCAACAATCAAATACGGGCCAAAGACGTGCGGCTTATTGACGAGACAGGAAAGCAAATGGGGGTCGTGCCTTTTTTGGAGGCGCTAGCCCTCGCGCAAGAACGCGGGTTTGACCTGATCCAGGTGACCGAACGCCTCGAGCCTCCGGTATGCAAGCTCGGAGATTACGGAAAATACCTCTACCAGCAAGGAAAAAGAGAGAAAGAAACAAAGAAACAGACTGGGGGAGGATTAAAAGAGATTCGCCTGACCTACACCATTTCAGATCATGACTTGGAAACAAGAGTGAACCAAGCAGAAAAGTTTTTGCAGAAAGGCAATCGAGTCCGTGTTACGCTTCGCCTTCGGGGCAGGCAAAACGCCCTCGAAGGATTCGCGAGAGAGAAAATTCAAAAGTTCATGCAAACTTTGGAGAAGCAAATTCCCATACGAAAGGAAGGCGACCTCAAGAAAGAACCGAGAGGATTATCGATGATCGTCATCAAGCAATAACATGGCAAAGCAAAAAACCAGAAAAGCGATTACGAAGCGTTTCCGAATAACCCGAACAGGGAAGATTTTGCGCAGACCGACAGGCCAAGACCACTATCTTGCCAAACGCTCGAACAAAAAACGCAGAAACTTGCGCAAATGGATTCCTTTGGTTCCAGCAGACGCAAAAGCAATCAAGAAACTTTTGAATCAATAACATGGCAAGGATAAAGCGAGGACCAGTTTCCCATAGACGCAGAGAAAGCATCTTGAAACAGACGAAAGGGTTTCGTTGGGGCAGAAAAGCAAAAGTACGGCTTGCGAAAGACGCCTTGCGCCACGCATGGGAATATTCATTCCGCGACCGGAAAGCCAAGAAGCGGACATTTCGGCAAGACTGGCAAAGAACATTAAGCGGCGCCCTGCAAGGGGAAGGGATCACCTACAGCAGATTTATCAACGCCCTCAAAAAGCATAACATCGAACTCAACCGGAAAATCTTATCCCAGCTTGTTCAGGAAAACCCGGAAGCGTTTCGAAAAATCGTAGAGAAAGCAACAGCAAAACCCTAGGATAGGAAGTCACGCGCTTCCTTGAGAACTTGTTTTGCGTTTTCATACGTGAGCTTTTCTCGCGCTTCCTCATACCCAAGCCAGATAAAGCCGAGATGTTCCGAAGAAATGGTTACTTTCTTTTGTCTGGTTTGTGCAAGATAAAAGGCTACGGTCTTTGAAATTTTCTGGCCTTTCGCTTGAAACCAATAGCGGATTTCTTCTCTGAATCCATCAAGAAACTCAATGTCTTGCAACCCTGTTTCTTCCCTAACCTCACGGATAACGGTATCTCTTTCCTCCTCCCCTTTTTCCATATGGCCTTTAGGCAAATCCCAATACTCTTTTTTCGACCTTGCGGAAGGATAGCGGAGAAGCAAATACAAGGGTTTCCCTTTTTCCATACGAAATATGATTGCGCCCGCGGATTTTTCTTTTTGCATATTTATAGTGAGCTTGTCGAATCTATTATTTGAGCAAGGAAAGCATTTTTTCTAAGGGATATGTATTGATGACATCCTTTGCTTCTGCCCAGCCGCGGCGCGCTTGGGCAATGCCGTATTTCAAATATCCAATATGCTCTGCCGCATGCGCGTCAGAATCAATTGCCATTTTGCAGCCCGCCTCGACCGCCTTTTTGATATCGCTGTCTTTGAGGTCGAGACGTTCGGGGAACGCGTTGATTTCCAAAACCGTTCCCGTTTTCTTTGCTTCTGCGATCACCTCGTCTATATCAACCTCATACGCTTCCCTTTTTTGGATGAGCCTTCCAGTGGGGTGAAACAATATGTCGACATGAGGATTTTCCATCGCTCGAATGATTCTCGCGGTCATATCCTTTTTTGACATTTTAAAATTCGAATGCACCGAGACTCCCACCACATCGAGCTTCGAGAGCGCTTCGTCTGCGATATCCAGACTGCCATCTTTTCTGATATTCACCTCCGCCCCTTTTAGGATACGGAACTTTTCTCTTTTCTCTTTGAATTTTACATTTAATCTATCAATCTCTCGCATCTGCGCCAGCAGTTTTTTTTCGTCCATCCCTCCGGTCATGGCAAGATCCCTCGTATGATCGGTTATCGCGATATATTCCAGCCCTTGCTTCTTTGCCTGTATTGCCATGGCCTCGATGGAGTCTTTCCCATCGGTCCAATCCGTCTGTATCTGGAGATCTCCCTTGAGAGACCCGTACGGAATAAGGTTGGGAAGCTCCCTATCAAGAGCTTTTTCGATCTCTCCCTGATCCTCCCGCAATTCCGGCTCTATATACGACATCCCCAAAGCCTCGTACACTTCTTTTTCTGTTTTACACGCAATACGCTTTTTCCCTCGAAATAACCCATATTCGTTTAAGGTATACCCCTTACTCTGCGCGTACGTTCGAAGCTTCACGTTATGCTCTTTGGAACCGGTAAAATATTGCAGCCCCGCGCCAAACACTTCTTCCGGCAAAACGCGCAGATCTATGTCGAAACCTTCTCTCGTGTGCACTGAAACTTTTGTCGCGCCCTTTCCCCAGATCTTTTCATAGGAAACCAAGGAGAGAAAATACTCGATTGCTTTTTCCGGCTTGCTCGTGGCGACCAGAATGTCCACGTCGCCAACAGTTTCTTTCATGCGCCGAATGGATCCTGCCGCCACTGCCCGTTTAACCATTGAGGATTCCTGGAGTTTTTTCGTAAGGTCGTCCACATAGGGATAAATATTCCCGAGTAGCCATCTTCCCTTTGAGCGCTTCACAAAATCAATCCCCTGCAGAATGTTTTGCTCGGTTTTCTCGCCAAAATGGGGAAGCGCGCGTACTTTGCCTGCCTTGGCTGCTTTTTCCAAATCTCCGAGCGTCCTGATGTTCAGATGCTTGTACAAATCCCGCACCATCTTGGGGCCTACGCCTTCGATACGCGTGAGCTCTTCAACATCAACCGGAATTTTCTTTCGCAGACTTTCATATTCTTTTATCTTCCCTGTTTGTACGTACTCTTGGATTTTCTCCGCGATACCCTTTCCCACGCCAGGAATCTTCTCAAGTTCCTGTACCCCACCTCGTTTATAAATACTTTCCACACTTTCAGAAAGCACCTCTACAGCGCCTGCCGCCCGTTCATACGCCTGAGGTTTAAATGGTACGTTCTCAATCTCCAAGTACAAAGCGATTTTTGAAAAGAGAGAGGCTAATTCTTTATTGCTCATACTCGGAAAATCATCTTTTTCATAAAGCGCAAGCCGAGATGAAAGAACAACGCCAGCCCCAAGGAAGCAAACAGAATTTCAACAGCCCGCACCACAAGCGCGAACGCAGCCCCGGTTCCAGCGCCCAAACCAAAAATACCAAATCCTACTGCCTGCAAGGCTTCGTGCGAACCCAAGGCCGCGGGAATCGGCACGAGGACGGCAAGATAGTAAAATCCAAGAATCGTAACTCCCGCGATCCACGCGAATCCCTTCCCAAGAAAGAAGATAAGCGCCCACACCCTCGCCAAACCAATCGCGCTTTTCACAAAAGAGAAAAAAAGGCCCTGCCAGAAAAATCGGTTTTTCAGATAGAAAAACAAGAACACCTCCCTTTCAACATCATGCATACTTCCCTTCCCCCTCCAAAACATTCGGATCACGCTCCTTTTTTGAAATATGCGGATGTAGAGAAGCGACACTACAAGAAACCAAATCCCGACAAAGCAGATAATACCCAGCGTCTTTATGGAATAGGGAATTCCTCGTTCCGCGAACAGAAAAAGAACGCCCCCCATGATCACCACAAACAGGTTTGAAGTAACTTCGAGGATCCGATCAATAAGCACCGAGGCCATTCCTTTATCGAACTCAATCTTGTGTAAATCTCCCAGAGCCGAAGCGCGGAAAAACTCACTCGCGAACGGAATAATGGGGACGAAAAACGAAAGCGAGAATCCGGCAAGATACGGCCTCCATACGCTCGAAAAAGGGATCGAACATCCCTGCCCTCGGAGAACGAGCTGCCATCTCAAAACACCCACTAAAAGGAACGCGCCAGTGAGGAGAACAATGACAAGCGCATTGAAGAGAGAAAACGCTTCCAGCGGTTCCCACACCTTCTGCCACCCCACTCCGGAAATCAAAAAACCGAATAGAAAAAGCCCTACCAAAAGCGATCCCACAAAGAGTATCACCCGTTTCATAATAATGCTGTATTATAGCAACTCTTGGCAAACCCGCCAAAGGAGGCTACTATAAACCTATGGAAGACCTCATTGAGTTTTTCCTCAAGGTTGGCGAAGTAAAGCGCTTAAAACAGCGCGGCCTTGTTCTCCGCGGCGTCAAAGACCCCGCAACAGTGGGCGCACACAGCTTCCGTACTGCTCTCATGGCTTGGACCCTCGCTCGAGCCGGAGATGAAGGTCTCGATACGGATCGCCTTATTAAAATTATCTTAATCCACGATTTAATTGGGGGCTATGCGGGAGATCTTACTCCCTATGAGCCACTCATTTCAAACACCAAAGAGAAAGATTTTAAAGAGATGTATGCAAAATGGGTTCGGGTGCCAAAAAAGAAAAAGGAACGTTTTGCAAAACAACACCGCGCAAAAGATGATAAGGCACTCCAAGAACTTACGCGGCTTTTACCAAAACCTCTAGCTTCGGAAATAAAAAGTTTGTGGGCAGAACATTCTCAATATCTTACAAGGGAGGGCAGGTTTGTTCACCAAATCCATATGCTCGAAAACCATCTTCAATCTCTTGAATATTGGAAAAAAGATAAAGGTTTCCCTATCGAGTCTTGGTGGCATGAAGTAAAAGAACTCATATCAGACCCAGTCCTTCTCGAGTTTGCGCAGGAACTCGATGTCAAATTTCACGGATACAAGCGAAAAAATAGGGCCCAGTAGTTATCTGGGCCCTTACTCTAGGGATAGTCGAAGCCATGCGGCAGAAGGACGCCGATTGTCGTTACCACAACCTTATCAAAGTTCGTGGTGGATAGGATGATCGGGAAATCCTCCCGCAACCCCGACAATTGAGCAATCTCGGCAATAGCTCCACGAGAAGTTGGACAAGGGTAAGGAACTTCTTCTGTGGGAGATCCATCGCCGTTCTGATCGATCACGCAAATCGCTTGCGCGTATGCTTGATGACCACTCGCAATGGTCATCAAGATAGCTGCGTCTTCTGCGCACGCACCACCGCGAGGCCTAACCTCGATGTTCGGCGAGGTGTAGTACCTGGTAGCGCCCAGCAACACCGCCAACACAGTAGACGCGACGTAATGTTCCGACTTGCTATACGGATGATGGGATCGAACCAATCCCCGTTGTGCGCGCCTAAGCATCTCCTGCTCTTGCGGAGCAAGATCAGCGAACTCGACAACCCTTTCGCCTTCAAGAAGCGACACCATCTTGCCCTCCTTTCGCAAAATTTGGAAGAGCTAACAAAGAACTACAAAGTAAGGTGCTGTTCCACGACTATAACATGGGCCTTGGATCTTTTCAATAGCCCGGCAGAATCTTCTAATGGTAGGAGATTTTCAATATCTTATAGGAAACTTTTACTGAAGAATTTACCGTTATCACCTCACCAATTTTGTGGCCCAAAAGCGCCCTCCCCACAGGAGATTCATTGCTGATTTTCCCGGCAGAGGGGTTCGACTCAAGAGATCCCAAAATCGTAAACTCATCCTGCTCGCCACCTACTTCACAAATCACCGTCGCGCCCAAACCCACAACACCGATCTTTTCTTTGGCTGGTTTTTGGATAAGTTCTGCGTTTTGCAAAATGTTTTCGTATTCCGCAAGCCTTGCGTCCAACAAACTCATATCTTCCTGAAAGGCAAGATATTCGGGATTCGCGTCTTCTGAATGCAAAAGATTGGGCGTCTCGCCCATTGTTTTCTGACGTTTAAAATCGCGCAGCTTCTCGTACTCTGCTTTTACTTTCTCGAGGCCTTTTTTTGTTACATAGAATCTATTCATTGTCATCATAGTGGGGCTAAAAAAACTGGCGCTTGATTTGCCAGACTTGTTGATATACAACAACGTATCGCTGTTTCTCATAAATGCACTTTTCATTATAGACGAGCAAAGAAACTTGTCAATACCCCTTTGTTTTCTGAAGCAAAAACCACTTTTCCCTTAAATAAATTAAGTCTTATGAAGATTGAAGCCTTCGATCAGGAAAACTGAGGAGAGATGGTTTTTGGCAAAATAGGGACTGTTCCAGTGGTAATGAATATTTTTCGCACTGTGGGAATCGGACGGATTTCGGTTTCGATGAAATCCTGGACGCTCTGCCATTTTGCCCCAAGCACCCCGACAAGCAAATTGTACATACCGGTCACGCGCACCAAATGATACACCTCTTGCCGTTTCTCAAGCTTTTCAATAAGCCGCTCCACTGTTTCCTCATCGGTCTCGACATAGATCTGCGCGCACATCGTGTAGAATTGATCCACGTTGAGCGTAGCTTCAATCCGCAGCACCTTTTCCTTCAAGAGTTTATCAAGCCGATTCTTTACGGCCACCGAGCTTAAGTTCACTTTCTTGCCTACATCCGCCAGCACCGCCCGTCCGTCTTCCGCCAGACATTCCAAGATTTTTAGGTCGATGGCATCAAGTTCCGCGAAACTCCAAATGGCCTCCGCGGAATACTTCGCCACCGCAAAATCCGCAACTCCTACGCGATCAGAAAATGCCGCGAACTTGATATCTTTAATGCCCAATTCTTTTTTTAAGATGCGCAAAGCCTCCATAGACCGCTTGTAGCCTTTTCCCGTCACAATGTCATTATCAACAATCAATATCTTTCTTCCCTTCACCAGACTCTCGTCTAGATCAACCCCATCGTCCTCCATGGTACCGATCACAATATTCTTTTTCTTCTGGGCGAGCCACTGATATAAACCTTGCGCGTAGAAAACTCCATCTGGGCGCAAATAGATAATACAGGCACTGTCTTTCCCGAAATATTTCTCAATATCTCTACCAAGCGTACTGACAAATTTTTTAACAGGCGCAAGTCCCAAAAGATCATTCATGAAATTAGGATACACTATTCGCCAAAAAAAGGAAAGTACAAATAAAAAAGGGGTTCTTGGATTTCGCTCCAGAACCCCTATTGTCCTTCTTCCTCTTTTCCTGTGGCTACCCTACTCGTGCCAGCCTTTTTGAACGACTACTCACAAGGTTGCCCTGAAGACCTTCTGCGATTGCCCTTGCAAGCTCTTCTGTGCAGGCTGCGATAAAGATCCCCTTAACACGGCCTTCCATCCCCGAAAGGGCACTGAGCCGTCTCACGCTACCCCCTTTCACGACAAGCAGGCATAGCCCAGCAGCTTCTACAAACCCGGCTCCCGGGCTAATCTCACTAATTGGCTCACCTGGATCTGCATCCATAATGTAGGCAGAGAGTACGCCTGCTGCGAGCAAAGCGTACACGAAACTCCCACCGTTCCCGTAATGGGTAACTCCTGCCAGGTGCTCTTGGGCGAAAAGATTTTGCACGAGCTTTACCCAAGGGAAAAAGTATTTCCCCTTCCCCTTATAGGAAGCGACGACGCTATCGCCGCTTAAAGATGTCTCGTCTCGAGGAACAACCAATTCCCGACGGTTGCTTCTCGTTGAGATTCTCTCCACCCGACCATTGAAGCTACGGTAGATGACTCCTCCTAGAATATCCACAGCGCCTCCTACAAGCGGCACACCGTTATGGGAGAAAGTCAAAACGCTCCACCATGCTTCTTGAATGCCCTTGAGAAACTGATCGGTTCCGTCGAAGGGATCGACGTCGCACTCGACGTCGGCATCTTCTTTGAGCTCACACCCCACTCCGTATCCTTGGGGGGCGTGTTCGGATCGAATCCAGAACTTCAAACCATAGCGCTGATGTGCATCCAAACACAGCACCGAGAGAAGCTCTTCGCAGATCCAATCAACTTTAACGTGCACATCTTCATCTGCCTCTCTGCCAGGAACGTCACCTAGGATCTCTCTTCCCCGGCCCTGCGCGGCAGTATCCAACACGAGCTTTCTCACGGCACGCAGATAATCCGTGAGAAGGGGGACAAGCAAGGACGTCAGATACCCTGGCAAGTTCTTACACAATCCAGTCAATGTCTCATCTCCTATTTCGCGAAATTTTGTTAATGTTCAAGTAACGGGCCCGCTGACTATACCATAACAAATAAAAAATGCAAGGGGAAGAGGGAGGCCATCACCATGGTCTAGAAAAGAGATTTTTGAGTGGTAATGGCTTTCTGCTCGCCTTCCTCGAAGATCTTGATTTTGCCGTATTCGCCGTCGTATCCCGGCTCAATCTTTACCTTCCCCTCCCTTACTCTTTTGATGCCCTCTGCTATTTCTGGCAATGTCGCGCTTTTAAGAGTTGAGTCATCTGTATCAAGCAAAATCTGAAATTCACTGTCCAACGCCTGAATAAGTTTTTCGTATTCCTCTCGCACTCTCTTGGAGGCAACCCCTACTCCGAACGCGTCTGCGATAATTTCCTCCAAAGGTATGAGACTCTTAAATGGGATCGCGCCTTCGGGTTTACCCTGAGCGGAGTCGAAGGGCCGATCCGCAAGCTCTGCCACGCGATTCAGCACGCCGATAGTTAAGGGCCGCCCGCACTTGGGGCACATATTGTTGTGCGCCCTTGACTCTTCCGGCTTCATACTCACACTGCACAAACGATGGCCATCATAGTGATACTTTCCCTCTTCCGGGAAAAACTCCACGGTAAAGAGAAACTTGGCAGGATCTTTTGTTTTAAGAGCATCCACGATGCCCCCATAGCTGACTTCCGCATCAAACACGTTTGCCTCTCTGCCTATCTTTGCCAGCGAGTGTGAATCTGAATTACTGATCAGGGCGATGGAATCGAGTTTGGACAATCGCCAATTCATTGCAGGGTCTGACGAAAGCCCCGTTTCAATCGCATAGATATACTTGGTGTACTCATCAAAACATTCTTGAAGCGAGTTGAATCCAGACTTTGACCCAAACACCGCGAACCAGGGAGTCCAACAATTATGAACCGTTGCAAATTCAGTCGTGTAAGAATTGTCATTCTCCACTTCCAGATTGTAAACTTCTCCTTCGTAATCTCCGATTGCAATATCGCGTATTGGAAGATAAATATAGTTCTCATCAACCCATCCGTGCCTTCGTGAAGTTTTCCAATCAAACTGCTTAAACTCTGGATCTTCAAGAAGATGGAAAGTGTCTTCAAAAAAAGTTAAACGACTAAGGCTGTACAAATCATACCTTGCAGTTATTTCTCTATCTCTCAAGAAGTGATTACCTCGGCGCTTGTAATCCTCTATTTTATCCACATAAATAGAGGGGATGACACCAAGCCGGAGGAAAAGAATCTTCATTTGATTAGCAAGCATTCGAGAAGTTGTATATCCCCCATCTCCTCTCCACCATCCTCGAATAACCTCGACCTGTTTCTCTTTCGGAAGTTCAAGCATCCAATCTGGCAACGCTTTTGTCCACGCGCGATGTTTATTGCTGTTTTCTTGATAGCAAAAGTTGCCAAAAAATTCTTTCAAAATTTTGGAATAGTAAATCAGCTCAATACTTCCTTCTTGGACACGCTCTTTGCTTGGCTTAAGAGAAAATACGCTCTCCATCAAACTGCGCACATCAGAAAGATAATTCTCTTCGTGCTTTGCAAAAGTAAATGAAATCAAATCTTCCCCTTTGCTTCCCTCGGCCAAATAATATCCGACGAGGCGACAAAACTCTTTTGAAAGAGAAATAGAGGCAGGCATAGCGTGGGTGCGCGTCCCTTTCATGGTCAAGGTGCTCGTGCCGCTTCCCCCCAATTCCATTAACTCTGGCTGTAACATCTGGAAAGGAAAGACGGAGGATGAAACAAAATCTTGAATATTAATGTACTCACGATCTTGCGTCTGTATAAATCTCGGATAAAGTAACACATCACCCCTCTCAAGGTTTTCAGCCTGAACCCATTGAGGGATAAAATGCTGTTCTCGTGCTATGTGTCCTTTACAACAATGCTGTTTCCCCACACATCCAGGACGACAAAAGAGACTCAAGCCACGAGAACGATGATGCTTCTGGGTTTTCAATACATAAAAAGGGTGCTCGGGAGTAGTAATTAGTCCTTCGCGGAAATAATATGGACGAATTCTATAAGTTTTTCCCTTGAATGACCGCTTAAAGGTTTCTGTGACTTTTTGCCATCGGTTGCGATGTGTATATACAAAATCTCCTTCTTTTATATCTTCAATCTTTTTTAGAAGGTTATCTTGAGTATGCACCACACTACCTGGCAGCAAACAATGAGCTGGAATCACCATGCAATCTGGCGAGGCGTCAAGCGCGATTTTTACCACTTCCTTGGAATCAATGCCGATGATAGGCCGACCGTCTGCTTTCAAATTTCCGCGCCAGCCCAATTGCGCGTTGATTTTTTCAACAGCTTCCAATGAAGGAGCAAAAATCAAAAGATGTACTCTTCGCCCTTTATTGTTTTTTGTATACACACAGCTGATCTCTGTGGTTAAGATAAACCGGGTATCGCTTGCAACACCTCGCAGTTTATACAAGCCCGGCTCCGCGGGTTCGAGCTTTTCTTTAAGCTCTTTGAACCACGCAGGATGCGTAAAGTCACCCGTGCTGATAACTTTGATTCCTTTGATCTTTGCCCACTTATCCAAATGCTCCAAATCCATATCGGGCGACGTCGCCCTCGCGTATTTGGAATGGATATGAAAATCTCCAACAAACTTCATAGGAGCGTGTATTGCCGAATATTTTTTTCGTAGTTGGGAATTCTGTCGAGCCACTCCTTGTTTGTCCATTCCCAACGTTCTTTCAATGCAAAAAATCGTTCCAGGTCCTGCTCATACCCTTCGAGTTCTTGGAATTCGATTTCTCCTTT
>Ga0209542_10007628_pt1 | contig 20505 bp, 24 predicted proteins | sample RifCSPhighO2_01_FD_184028 | JGI IMG/M metagenome (GOLD analysis project Ga0209542, IMG submission 184028) | Soil microbial communities from Rifle, Colorado - Rifle CSP2_plank highO2_0.1 (SPAdes) (version 2) | ecosystem: Environmental > Terrestrial > Deep subsurface > Rock core/Sediment ...
GTAGCGTAGCGTCAACGCTACGCTTATTTTTTATTTTTCTGAAAAGAAATAGTTTTTGATTTTAGAATTTCGTGCAATTCATCTCAAACCTAAAGGAATGAGTTTTCTTGCACATTTTGGTTATAAATATTTGTAGAACTATTCTTCTCTAGCTTCAACTTTCTCTTCTTTACCTAAGATCTTAGCTAAACTGTCTTTGCCTTCTTTAAGAACTTTTAAATTAACCTGAGCAATATGTAGACCTATAGTGTTACCAACAACAGTTTTTCTTTTTCTAATACCCCTCCCTTTAACATTAAGCCCTTGCCCTGTAACAGAAAGAATTTTTTTTCTGTGAATACCGGATAGGTCATGCCTCATAGGAAATCCAGCTTTATCACTTCCACCTGTTATCTCTAGTTCATATCCTGAAAAGCCAAAGGAACCACCATCAACTTTTTCACCCATTTTTTTATTTAAAAAAGCAGAACTTTCATTTTCATTTAATGCCTTGCTATAGCTTTTACCTTTGTCTCCAACTACAATCTTGAATTCAGCCATATCCTCTTTTAATAAAAACCCTTTTTAAAGTTTTCTTAATCCAAATTTTTGTGCAAATAGTGTAAACTACTAAAGTTTTCTACTGTGCTGAAGAAATTCCACAATAGTCCCCTCTAAAGAACTTAATTGCTCATATGCTTCAAGTCCCTGTCTCCACAACCTGCTAAATACCACAGTACCCTCATTAAGTTCTACAAATTCTTGTAAAAACGGTTCTATAGGATATCCTTCAAAATTGGGTCTAGTTGTTTTTTCATTAAATATCTCTCCTTTTTCAACAAAACCCCACCTATACTTAAATTCATGATTTGAAGCAGCAATAGCCACAGGAGTGCCTGTACCACAACTTCTGATTATAGTGACATAAATAGAATTAGCCTTATATTCATCACCCAACTGTTCTTCCAACTCAGAATTCGTAGGCTTTACAAAGCCAACGTAAATCAGTCTCTTTGCCATAAAAATGTAGAAACAGTATAACTTAAAAGTATTTAGACAAATAGAAATATATTTTCTAAGAACTAAGTTTACAAGTCTATAACATTAAGCGCCTAATACAAAATGGAAGTTATTACAAACATAGCACTAGAGAGTTTAAACTCCCCACATAGGATTATTTTTTCTTTTAGATGCAGCAATCTCTTTTAATAAATCAATTTCATCTTGGGTTAAAAAAGTTTTCATCTCTTTTAATTTTCTAAATTCTTCTTCATTGAAATCAGAAATCAAAACTTGCCCCTCAGTAATCTGCCTTCCAACAATAACTCCAGGTAAAGAAATCGCTACCTGCTTTCCTTTGCAGACTTCTTGAACACTCTTCCCCTCTTCCTGAATACTCTTCACTTCAGCTACTCTTTTTCCAAGACCATTCATTAAAGAAATAGTTGCCTTTAAGGTTCCACCAAGAACCTCAACACCAACAACAGCAGGGTTGCTTTGCCTGAAAACAAAACCAGGTATAATACAAATTTTACAAGGTCTTGGTAAATGTTCTAAACTCTTGATTTCTAAGTCTTTTCTAGTATGCTCTCTCCACTTTTCAAATTTCTCTATGATTGTATATATCACATCAGAAGTTATAACCTGAACATTTTCCTTTGTTCCCTTGATATTAAACCCAACAATTATTCTATTAATCTCCTCTTTTTGCGCCTCAGCTTCGGCAATATCTCTTTTACAAATTTCACCGACACTAGCCCTTTTAATAGGAATTTTTTTCTCTTTCAATAAGCAGACTAAAGCTTCTAAGCTCCCTAAGCTGTCTGCCTTAATCACAATTCCTTCTTTTCCGGTTTCAATAATAACCTCTTCAACTTGCTCTTGTACTTCCTTCTTTAATTTAGTTAAATCATTTGATTTATCAACAACCGCTAAAGGCATTCCAGCACAAACTCCTCCAACATTTGGAGCTATTAGAGTAATATTTGCCGCAGCTTCTACTTTGTCAACTGGTCTTTTCATTTCAAAAATATTTCTTACCCTACTAACAATAGGTTCATCTATTCCACCAATAACAAATTCATCATTAATGGAAATTTTTCCATCATACAAAACAACATCTAAAACAGTCCCTAGCCCCTTATCCTCTCTCACCTCTAATACAACACCCTTTCCTCCTTTAGAAAGCTCAACATTAAGCTCATTTTCTAAATATTTCTGAGCTAATCCAACTAGAACAGCTAACAATTCCTGCAATCCCTCTGTAGTCTTGGCAGAAATAGGAACAATAGCAACTTGCTTTGTATAATCACTCACTCTGTCAAACCTCTCAGCATTAAAACCGAGTTCATACATCTTTCCAACAAGGGTATACAACTTTGTATCCAATGAATCCCTAATATTTTCAGATTGAGAATTAATATTGTTTAAAATGTCTTTTCCAGGATTCTGCCTCCACCCAGTTATTAAGTCAATTTTGTTTAAAGCAATAATAAAAGGAGTTTTGCATTTTTTTAAAATTTCAATAGCCTCCTGAGTTTGAGCTAATATTCCTTCATTTGCATCAACTACTAGTATCGCAATATCAGCTAGATTTCCCCCCCTTTTTCTTAAGTTTGTAAAAGCAGCATGCCCTGGACTATCAATAAATAAAAAACCAGGAATCTTAACCTTTGTTTTTAAATTGCTTAATAATCCTCCAGCCAAAGAATTAATGTCTTTAATATCAACTTTAATAGCACTTATTTTTTGAGTTATCCTGCCAGCTTCCTTATCTAAAATCTTCTTTTTTGCTATGGTTTCGATTATCTGAGACTTTCCATGGTCTACATGTCCTGTAAGTAGACATATTAAAGATCTTGTTTGAATCATGTTCCTGAGAGAATATTTCCATTTTCATTTTTAAGGTTTCTGTTAAAAATGTAAAGAAATGCATGTTTATAAGCTTTTTTATTTTAATCATCAATAAGTAGTAAAATTATAGAAGCTGATTTTGAGTTAAAAACAGTTGTAATTTCCTAATATTTTCTACATCTTGTGGATGCAATATACAATCCAATTCTCCTTGGTCTACCCTAACCAGCCTATCCATAAGATTTCTAGTCTGTACAGCTATAGAATCTTTAATAGTAGGATAATTAACAGAAGGGGGAACAAATTGTTTTAAAGGAAATTCAATTTTATGAGGCTTAAAACTAACACCAGTAACAAATCTTGCATTAATCTGATCAGCAAATAAAGCATGAGATGCTCTTTTTCCTATATCAAACAGTCTAGTAGCTAATGAAACCAGTATATAATCCCTTATTATACCCCTTCCTGAAATAAGCCTGTTGTATCTCTCCCCCTGCGGAGCATCATCTGGTGAGAAAAATGTAGATTCCACATATTCTATTTCTTTTCCAAGATCTAAATCTAAAAGATGAGAAGTTAATAATTTCGCAAAAGAGTATTCTGGTTTCATCATCATTACATGGTCTGAATCAAAAATCCCAGACACCCTATGACCATTACTAAGCTGCCTATATTGGAAATGGTGTAAATACTCATCTCCTTGAGAATAAAGAAACCATTGCCTATCAAACAAAGGTTCAAGAAGAGGAAGCAAAACCCGGCAAAAAAGATCTAAATTTCCTTCACCCCCATTAATACCTAAACCTCTAATTGATTTAAATTTCAAATATTTATCAAAATAAAGCCTGCCTCTGTCTTCAACAAAGTACTGTTCTAAATCTTCAGGAACGAAAACTTGTTCTGTTCTGAACCTTGCCTCTTTAGTTCCAATAACATGAAATCTCCTTATAGCATCTAAACACGAGTTAATGATCGCATCATTTTCTGAATCTACAAAAGATTGATGATTTATCCCACTAAGAGATGTATTCCTTGCATAGTTGTTTAGCGCAAGAACATTAAGGTCATGGGTAGTGCCATCCCAGTATTCCATAAGAAGATAATAATAATCAACTCTGTTATGCTCTTCTCGGCTTAGGTCAAGAACAATAGGAGCAGGCAACCCTGCAACATTCCAAAACTTCATTTGATCATACTGATAACCCATAGATTCTTCTAATTCAAGATGATGTCTGTTAGAAGCATCTACAACCTCAAAACCAGGATGTGCAATTTTAAGCAATAGTTCAAGAGGCAAATTCCTTTTTTCAGGATCTCTAAGAGTAACCCTATAAAGTTTTGTTCTGCTCGAAAATCCACCATAAGAGAGAGGGCTGTATTCTACACTAGCCGCATCTTCAAGATTTACACCATATCTAGAGGCAATCTCATTTGCATTTTGTTCATTGCGTAAAACTCTGAGGTAGTATCCTAACTCAGGCAAAGAAGCGTAGTTGTTAGAACCTGTAAAGTCTAAACATCTTCTTTCTTTTATAGTAATAGAAGATTCAGTCATTTTAAGTCACCTAAACTATCAGATAAAAAAGGCTTAAAAACATTTGGTTTAGCTGTAAACTCTTCTCCCTAAGTTATGGATTGAAGAGATCATACTTTTAAAATTCTCCAAAATAATTGGAGCATGTTTGGTATCCCAGAATTTTTCATGTAACTCATTACACTTATCAGAAAGTCTTGCTTTACTCAAAGAAAGTTTAAAGGCCAATTCTACATCACTTGTGTAATATGCTTTCATGCTCTCCCAATAAAAATGCTCAATTCCTTCTAACACTTGTAAGATTTCATTCTTAATCTGCAAAGAAGTTTTTATTTTTGAGAACTCCCTTGCCGTTCTTTTCACATCATCTGCAATGCTTTCAATAGTTAATGCAATATCCCATATACTCAAAATGTTCCCCATGCTTACTCTGTTTTCTTTATGGGATAAACTTGGTGTGTTTAAGGTAAATCTCATAGTTCTTATAATCAAGTAAACCATTCTATTTACTTCTTCATCTCTTGCAATAATAGATTTAGAAAGGTCTTCTTTGTCTATGCTTTTCAAGTCAACAATCATAGACCTCGTAATGGTATCCATTTTCCTTAATATCTCTTGAAAAGTTATTTCCCCTACATCAAGAAAATCCTTCGCAATTAAAGAATCAGGATTTTGCTCTACTATTTCTAAAGCAGTTAAACCCTTGGTTATAGTTTTAATCTCTTCTATAAGATTCGCAGAAATTTTCCCTTTTATTCTTATAACACCATAACTATTAAGGTAAGCAGAAACAATCTCTCTTTTAATCCTACTTAAATCCTTATTGTTTATATCAATAACAATCTCCTTTCTCTGCACAGATTTCTCCTTAGATGAAGCACTTAACACTAATTCATTATTGATATTCTCAGAGATAGATACAAGATCTCCCTTCCCCAGACTATTTTTTTTAATCCAATCAATAGGCAAAGACAAGACAAAAGATGAATTCCCAAATTTGATGATCTTTCTAAAGTTTTCCATGGTATATATGCTTTATATCTAGTATATAGATTAACTATATATAGTTAACTATAGTGGGGAAAAATAGGTGATGTTACATGAAAAGAAAGAAGAATTATGAAGACGAATTAACACAACAAGAAGATGTTTATACTGAAGAAGGCAGGGAATCTCAGTTAAATGATGATGAAATAGAAGATTGGGAAGCTGGATTCATGGAAGGCTATGAAGGAGAAGAATCCTAAAATCCACTTATATCCTTTATTTTTTCAAAAAATCCTTTTTCTATTTTCAAAGCTTCCTTATTTTCTGCTGCAAACTCTTTTAATAATTTTTTCTGTTTTAAACTCAATTTTGTAGGTGTTTTAATTAATACTCTAACATATTGGTCTCCTCGGACTCTAGAAGCCTCAATTCCTTTATCTTTAAGTCTAAATGTAGTTCCTGTCTGAGTTCCAGGAGGTATCTTAATTTTAACATTGCCTTTTAAAGTAGGCACATCAATTTCATCCCCTAGAGCAGCCTGGCCAAAGCTCAAAGGCATTTGCAGATAAATATCACTGCCTTTTCTCTCAAAAATCTCATGTGGTCTAACTCTCAAATAAATATAAAGGTCACCAAATCTTCCATTCTTAATTGCTTCGCCAGCATTTGAAATTCTTACCCTATTGCCATTTTCCACACCAGCAGGGATCTTAATAGTTAGAGTCTTGTCATCCTCTATCAATCCAGATCCATTACACAGTTTACATTTAGATTTAGCAATTTCTCCATATCCCTCACATTCTTTGCAAATAGTCACCTGGCTAAAAATACCAAAGGGAGTTCTTGTAGTTTTCCTAGTTTCTCCTGTTCCATTGCAATTTCCACATTTAATTAAATGCCCCATATCAGCACCAGTTCCCTCACAATTTTTGCATTGAACCAGTCTTGGAATTTTTATTTTCTTTTCAATGCCAAAAGCAGCTTCTTCAAAGCTTATCTCTAAATCATATCTTAGATCATTTCCTCTTCTTTCTCTGTTCCCTCCTCCAAAAAACATGTCAAAAATATTATCTCCTCTTCTTCCAAACACCTCATTAAAAATATCATCAAAGTTTACATTCCTAAAAATATCTTCCTGAGAATATCTCTGGTCAAATCCAGCATGTCCGAATTGGTCATATTGCTGTCTTTTTGTATCATCGCTTAAAACTGCATAAGCTTCAGAAATCTCCTTAAATCTTTCAGCATTGCCTCCTTTATCAGGATGATGCTCTAATGCTAATTTTTTATAAGCTTTTTTAATTTCATCCTTGCTAGTTGCTTTGCTTACTCCCAAAATCTCATAATAATCTCTTTTAGCTGTCATGGCATTTTATTAAAAAATTCAGTTTATAATGTTATTCTCTAAGATAAGTAGAGCAGTTTTCATCTAAGAAAAGGTAAACATCACGGGCTAATCTTTCTTTTAGATGCCCCCCTTCTCCTGTCCTATTCTCTGGGTCTCCATCTACATATTGGTTTATAATATTACTGATTGCAATTCTCAATGGCCTTAAATCATTACCTAAAAGTATTGCATCTGAGATTACCTTTACCATAAGACCTTCTACGACAGGATTTCTCTTCTTCACTGACTTTATCAAAGCTTTACTTCTTCTCATTTTCTTCTACAACATCTGCATCTATTGTTGTATCATCTTTCTTATCTTCTTTTATTTCCTGAGAAGCCTTTGCTGCTTCCTGATACATCTTCATGCCAATTTCCTGGATTACCTTATTTGATTCCCCCAATTTCTTTTTAATTTTTATTGCATCATCTGTTTTTAAAATTTCTTTAATCTCATTTACTTCTTTCTGGACTTTTTCTTTTGTTTCTTTGTCAACTTTATCCCCATACTCACTTAACATTTGCTCAGTTGAATAAACCACAGAATCTGCTTGGTTTTTGATTTCTATTAATTCTTTTCTTTTTTTATCTTCTTCAGCAAACTGCTCAGCTTCCTTCCTCATCTTCTCAATTTCTTGTTCATCTAATTTTAAGCTTCCTGAAATCTTGATGCTCTGTTCTCTTTTAGTTCCCAAATCCTTGGCAGAAACACTAATGATTCCATTTGCATCAATATCAAAAGTAACTTCTACTTGAGGTATTCCTCTTGGAGCAGGAGGTATTCCTGTTAAAATAAATCTTCCTAAGCTTTTGTTATCTAAAGCCATTTCTCTTTCTCCCTGCAAAACATTAATCTCAACACTAGGTTGGTTATCTGCAGCAGTAGAAAAAATCTGAGCTCTTTTAGTGGGTATTGTAGTATTTCTCTGAATCAAAGGTGTTCTTATCCCACCTAAAGTTTCTATTCCCAAAGTCAAAGGTGTGACATCTAACAATAAGACATCTTTAACATCTCCCGCTAAAACTCCTGCTTGAATTGCTGCTCCTACAGCAACACATTCCATAGGGTCAACACCACCTTCAGCTTTCTTTCCTAATAATTTCTCAACAAATTGTTTAACAATAGGCATTCTTGTAGGCCCGCCAACCAAAATAATCTCATCTATACCTTCTTTCTTCAATCCTGCATCTTTCAAGGATTGCTCAACTGGCTTCTTGCATCTCTGCACTAATGGGTCAATCAATTTTTCTAATTGAGCTCTTGTCAACTTCATTGTTAAGTGCTTAGGCCCTTTGTCAGTTGCAGTGATAAAAGGCAAGTTAATGTCAGTTTCAATTACTGTAGATAACTCTATTTTTGCTTTCTCAGCAGCTTCTCTTATCCTCTGCAATGCAGTTGCATCATCACTTAGGTCAACCCCTGATTCTTTTTCAAATTCTTTAAGGACAAAATTCATAACCGCCTGATCCATATCAGTTCCACCTAAATTGGTATCTCCTGAAGTGGATTTTACCTCAAATACTCCTCCACCAAATTCCATTATAGTTACATCTAAAGTTCCACCACCTAAATCAAAAACTAGAATCTTAGCATCTTGATTTTTCTTGTCCAACCCATATGCTAAAGAAGCAGCAGTAGGCTCATTCACAATTCTCACAACTTCTAATCCTGCGATAGTTCCAGCATCCTTAGTTGCTTGTCTCTGATCATCATCAAAATAAGCAGGAACAGTTATGACAGCCTTTTCAACTTTATCACCTAAAAAAGCTTCAGCATCCCTTTTAATTTTTTGCAAAATAAAAGCAGAAATTTGTTGCGGAGTATAATCTTTTCCATAAATATCATATTTAAAATTAGAGCCCATTTTTCTCTTAGCAGTCATTATTGTTCCTTCTGGATTGCTAACAGCCTGCCTTCTTGCTGGCTCACCTACAAACATTTTCCCATCTTTGCTAAAAACAACAACTGAAGGAAATGCTTTTCCATATAATGAAGCTCCTTCACTGCTTGGTATCATTACTGGTCTTCCTCCTTGTAATACACAAGCTGCACTGTTACTTGTCCCCAAATCTATGCCTACGATTTTACTCATTTTTTTTACCTCCGATTACTCTAATCTTTTCTTTCAATCGTTCATCTAAAGCTGTTTCAACATAAGGAATAAACATTGGATCTTTTGTCCATTTCATTTTAATTCCATCGTAAAGGTTTGGCGGAATATGTCTTTGAATAAAATCTAAATCCAAACACGACCTCACATTAACCAACCGATGTAAAATAACCCCTTCTAATGGATATTCATGCCAATCTAATTTTTTATCAAAATCTTCCGCCTTAGGATATTCTCCTTTCAAAGCATTTTCCAATATTGGTCCAAAGTTATCATCAATTAATAATCTCCTTCGATATAGCTCTCCTTGAACAACATGAGCATCCGCTGCAAAAGGATAGATGCCAATTTCTCTAAATATTCTCTCAGCTTTTAACTCAGCAGCTACAGCAACTACGTGCTTCAGTTCTTGCAAAGCATTGATAACATTATCATTCATTTTCTTTAATCTCCTTGAGCTTGCTTACTTTAACTAAACCAGGTCTCAAAATTTTATCTTTTAACATGTATCCTTTTTTTATTTCTTCAACAATTACATCTTCATGTTCATCATGCTCAACTTTTCCAATAACATCATGTTTGTAAGGATCAAACTTCTCTCCTAATGACCTTATTGGTTTGACACCTTCTTCTTCCAAGGTTTTCTGCAATTGCTTGAAAATCATTTCAATTCCTTTGACAAAGTCTTCACTTTCTTTTTTAGATTCCAAAGCCCTCTCAAAATCATCAATTACATTAAGTAGTTTCAAAATCAAATCATACTTGGCATATTTCATAAATTCTTTTTTTTCTTCATCATTTCTCTTCATGTAGTTTTCAAATTCTGCTTTCAATCTTTGAAGCATATCTAAGTATTCTTGCGAAATTTGTTTTTCCTTTTCTATGCTTTCTTCTAAAGTTGTTTCTAAGTGTTCTTTTTCTTCCGTAATTTGTTCTTCTGCTTCCCCAACTTGTTCATTATTTTCTTTATTCATCTTTAACCAATATAATTTCTATCTGTTGAAACCTGCTCCACTTGTTCTTCTTTCAAAAACCTTGGTTTAGGAACTTTAATTTTTCCAAACTGTTTTTCATATTTTGAAACGCTATCTTTCAACAGTTCAAGTAAAGCCTTTCCCATCATAGGGTCTAAAGCTATTGTCCTATGTTTTATTGCATGAGTATGATGCTGCTTATCCCCTATCAGATCTATCCTTGGACTTGTCTGCCTAAAATCTACAAAAAACTTATCACTTCTATTAAACAAGGATATTCCATCTGCAAAAAATGCAGGATTTGAATGATCTATATTTATGTTTATATTCTGTTTTTCAGCCATTTATTTCTCCTCCTTTTAAAAAAGCTTAAATATTAAACTTTTGTTTACTTAAGATAAACAATTAACTTATATATAAAGATTTCTATAGTTTATTACAATCATTATATAGTAATTACATAAAAGAAAAGTTTATAAAGAATAGCTACTGGCAAGCAAAGATGGAAAAAATTAAAGCTGACGAAAATGTAGAGACTATCAGTGCATATGGAATAGGAGACACCCCAAGAATTACTTCTTCTTTAGACAAGATATTAAATGATGCAAGAGGTATAGGATTTACAGAATCGGAAGATTTAGATGAAGTAGAAATATCTTTTGAAGATAGGGTTATAAGAGGTCCAGCACTCCTTCTTTCAAAGCCAAAGAGTGGTGAAAAAGCAGTTATTATTAGAACAGAGTATTTAACGATTCATTCTTATGAGTTATACACATACTATCCCTTTGTCGATTTAGAAGAATAATTCTTAAACAATTTCTAGTCCTAAGAAATTAAATATATGAACTTTTCAAAATAAACAATGAAAAAGCCACTATCTTCCCTTCGCGTCATTCTTAATCATTTTAACAATTTCTGGAAATTCTGGTATTTTGAAATGCCCATTCTTACTCTTATAAATGGTTATATTTGCATTTTTTAATTTTTTTCTATATTTTTCAGCATGCGATACTGGAACAACATCATCATCTTTTGAAAAGAGTAAACTTAATTTTTTGGAATTTTTTTCAATCAAAGATAAATCTGATTTAAGTTCAAATCCCCCAACTAAATCTTCTTCAGATAGTGTATTATTAAATGGAGGGCAAATTAGATAAATTGAAAGTATTTTTTTCGGAAATTTATTTTCAGATAAATATTTCGCAAGAAAGATTCCTCCCAAAGAGGAACCGATTAAAATGATATTATCTCTCAAGTAGGGGAAGTATCTCTCAAAATGAATTTTCCATTCTTCATATTTAGCATTGTCTTGCAAAGGCATACGAGGTTTAATAATCTCAAATTTTTCCCCTAAACTCTTCTTTAGATAGTCATTGCTCCAGTATATTTTTTCCTCAATTGATATTTCTCTGGTTTTTAAAAAATGCAAATAATCTTTTTTGTTTCTAAAAGTCATCCCGCCATGAATTATAAATACCTGAATTTTCTTTTTCATAATAGTAATTTGATTTAATTAATCTTTATTAATTTATCGAAAGGATTTTTTCATTATATCAAGCTCAGATCCAATTTCAAAAAGATAAGATATATTCAAATGTTTATATACCAATCCAATGATATAATCTAAACAAATCCCTTAATCATACCTTTAATAGCAAAAAAGATTATCAAAGTAACAATGAACATAGGAATAGTATACCTTAAGCCAGAAGACCTTTTACCTTCTCTAATAACGCCTAAAAATAAGCTAGCCAATAAAGTAGTCATAAATAACATGCCTAAAGAAATCTTAGACAAAAATTCAGGAGTTATTTCAAGTTCAGAAATATCTATGCCTGCTAAAGAGCCAGCACTTCCAGATCCTGAAAATAATTTCAAAGAAGATATTGTATCAATAAAATTTATAGATATGGCCAATAAAAGGGGGGTTCCAATCAAAACAGTAAAAAGTATGAACATAGTATAAGTTTTTGTACTGGATAAAAGTTCTTTCTTCAAGGACATAGTTTCAGTCAAATCAGCGCTTAAATCTTCCAACAACTGGGCCAAAGCTCCTCCAGAATTCAGTGAAGTAACAAATAATTGCAATGACCTCTCAACCATTGGAGATTGAATCCTTTTAGATATTTTTAATAAAGAAATGCCAAAATCCCCAACGCCAGCACTTTCCTTAATAGCTTTATTTATTTCTTTGCTCAAGGGCCCAAAGTCAAATTGTGCAGCAGTTTTCAAAGCCTTAAAAGGAGTCATCCCTGCTCTTAAGTTTGAACTAACAAGTTGTAAGAAATCAGATAAAATATCCTCAGTTTCTTTTGTTCTATTATCTGCTTTAAATAAAAAGATTATATAATAGAGATATTCAGTTAAAAAAAATCCTAATATTCCAACAACAAATGCTAAATATTTAAAAAAGTCAACATAAATCCAGTAATATAGTCCAGAAATAGCCCCAATTAAAATAGATAAAAGTGTAACAGATCCAAGATAAGCATATAAATCCCCATCAACACCTGCATATTGCATTAAAGCAAGAAATTTATTTTTATAACTAGTAGGAATAAACTTTGATAAGGTCACATAAAACCTATTTTTTATATCCATCTTAAAAGTCCACAATAGGTCTCCTTGATTTGACTAACCCAATAATAACAAATTGCACAATCATAGTCAATATTAAAAAGAAAATAAAAGTTTCTCTAGTTATACCAAATCCTGAAAATGTGCTCAAAACAATCACAACAGTAACACCAATTGTAGGCAAAGCAACAGCAAACATCATGTAAACCAAGCTCCACATATTAAGCTCCTGTGTATATCCTTTGATTCTAGTCCTCTGGTCTAATATCAAATCACTAATAATGTTTTTCAAAGCAGATCTAAAAGAAGTTCCAGCATTAAAAGCGTTGGCAATCTGCCACATTGTTTTAGTAATATATTCAGATTTAATGTTATCACCGAATTTTTTCAGAGCATCAGGAACAGAAACTCCAGAATTAATATTCCTGTTTACTTTTCCAAATTCTTTTGAAATTTCACCATAATTCCTTTTTGAAATGTTAAAAAAAGCCCTGCTTATAGAAACTCCCGCCTCTAACTCCATTAATAAATCTTTTAAAACAAAAACAAGATTTTTCTCAATCATCTCACCCCTGTTTCTGGCTAAAACTCTAGGATATAACATTAATAAAAAGTAAAAAGTAAACGTCAAAGCAAGTGCAACACCAAACCCGAATAATAAAGCCTTGCTTAAAATTAATCCTCTAAATTTAAAAAAAATAAATGTTAACAGCCCAAAAAAAATAAAAAAATAAAAAATACATGTAATAAAAACAGAGGCAATATAACTCCTAGAATTTAGCTCTATATCTGCTCTTTTCAAATCCTTGTCTAATTCAGGAAAAAATCTAACAGAGATCAAGAAGCCAAAAAGTTTTACAAAGTTCTCAGTTAATCCCTTAGAATAGATAATAAAAGTAGGTCTAGACATTTTTGAATACCGCTGAAAATTCTTTATTCTCTCTTACAAAATTAAGTAAAAGCTGAGGATCTGTGTAGTAAAGCTCCATAACTTTCTCTACTCTTTCTGAGTCATAAAACTCATTCTTTACCATCCATTTTAATATGCTAACTTTTTCATCTAAATCTCTCTGAATTTCATCAATTGTCATTCCTGTATGCAGATTCAAAGATTCATATAATCTTATAGGAATATTTACAGGCTCAAACTCATCTTTTCTTGGATGCCATCTATAAAGATAATTTATCTCTAAATCTGTTCCACCTTCCTGCATTATCTCGGCTAATTCCAATGCCCTTCTCAATCCAACTCTTCTGTCTCTATGCAAAGCCAATACTAAATGTAGTGCTTCAACTTCATTTTTAGGTACCCCTATAGGGGGTTCCAATAATCTTCTTTTCAATTGCTCAACAGTATCAGCATGCATAGTCGCGTACACAGCATGTCCTGTATTCATAGCCTCAAACATAGTTTCAACTTGCTTTCTTTCTCTAACCTCCCCAACAACAATCCTGTCAGGTCTCATTCTCAAGCTAGATATCATTAAATCAAGCATAGAAATCCCTCCCTGCCCATCCTGATTGGGATTCCTGCTTAGCAAAGGAACCCAGTTCCAATGCAAAGATTTTGGTAGCATAATCTCCTTAGTATCTTCAATACTTATTACTCTCTGATTATGGGGAATAAAAACATTAAGGGTATTCATGACACTAGTCTTACCTGCAGCAGTTCCCCCAATAACCAAAATATTCAATTCGTATTGAGTCGCAATCCACAAAATAGAAGCCATCTCATAAGACATCATTTTATGTTTTTGCGATAAAAAATGAACAATTGACCAGGGAGACCTAGCAAACTTTCTCAAAGTGATAGTATGCCCCATCATTGAAACAGGAAATAAAGTAACAGCAACTCTATCTCCAGAAAATAATTGTGCATCCATTATAGGATGTAAAGCATTAATCTGCCTATTAGCTTTTCTTCCTATTTGCGCAGCCAAATTAAATATTTGCTCCTCATTATCTAAAAACTTTGTAGTTTTCAGCCATCCATTTAATTTATGATAAACAACTAAAGGATATCTAGAGTTATTAATAACAATCTCTTCTAAAAGCTCATCAGCCATCATTACATCAATGTCTCCCAAGCCATACATTTGATGAAGTAATAATCCAGCAACTGTTTTCTTCACAGAAATATCTTCTTTAGGTATGAAATTTTCTATATACACTAGAGATTCTCTAATAAATCGATCTTTTAGTTCAGCAAACTTCTGGCTGTCAACAATCTCTTCATTTAAAAAATCAAGATTATCAACTAGTATTCCCTTTAATTCACTCAGCAAAGCATTAGTTCCTATCCCTATTTCAGGCAAAGTAATTTGATAAGTACTTATATTACCACCTTTAGATTTAATTATTTCAATTCTGGCATTAACATAATCAGAAACAACATCATAAGTCTCTCCATGCTCCTTTTGCTCAATTAATGCTTTCTTATCATCTCTTTTATTGATATAAATAGTAGGTTGAGAAAAGATATTAAAAGGATATTTTATTGTAACTATAGAATATTTTGCCAATAGACTCAAGTCTTTTTCTAATGTTTGCTTATCAACAAAAAGTTGTTTAGATAGATCCATGATAGTCACACCATCTTTTTTGTTAAGTGCTTCAACAATAACATCAAACTTAGTCCTGACTTCAATTTTGTTATGCGTTTTTTCATGAAACTTTTCCAAAGGCTCATCTTTATCAATTTTTGAAAGGCTGTACCCCCCTTCTATTTTTAGATAAGGTTCTTTTGTAACAACTTCATCTGCAATTTTTAATAGGCCTCTTCTACCATCACGAATTTCAACAGGTTCAGAATAAGCTTCTTTATGTACTGTTTTTCTTCCACTAATTAACCTCAAGTGGTCTTTAGCAAGGATAATCTTGGATTTTTCCTGAAGAGAAACAAGTTCAGACTCACTAATCTTAAACTGTGAATGATATAAAGGCCTAAATTCAACAAAGTATGGCCTTCCTTTGTTATAGTCCAAGCTTTTAACCATTCCAATTCCAGTAGTAAATTTACAAACAAGCTGACAATATTCTTTTCCATATTTTTCTTTTACTAGTTTTATATCTGCATCATAATTAGTTTTCATTTGAATCTCAGTTTCTAAATTATTTTTAATAATCTCATTAAAATCAGTAATAACTTGAGAAATCAAAAGAATGCCAATTCCAAATTTTCTAAATTCCTTTGCAGATTGCTCAAGCTTGCTATAAGCATTTCCCCCGCCGAATTTAGGCAGTAACCTATGTACTTCATCTAAAACTAATAAGCATTTCAAATTATTTCTTTGACTAAGATGCGCTCTATGAATTCTTTCTAATACATATTCAATAAAGTCATCAGTCCTATGGGGCTCTAGCTCATCCAGTTTAAATATTGTTAATCCTTTTTTATTTACATAATACAATATATCTACATACAAGGAATTCTCATTTATTTCAAGAATTTCACCATGAAATCCTCTTGGCTCATCCATCTCAAATTTCTCATAAAGAGAAAGCATCATTTTGTCATCATTTTCCTTCAAAAATCCTGTCCATTGCCCAACAGGATCAAATACTATCACAGAAACATTATCTTTCTTCAATAGCTCTTCAACAATAACCATGCCTGAAACAGTTTTGCCAGAACCAGTCCCTCCAGCAACCAAAATATGCTTTACTAGTTGATCTGAATCAAGATAAGCTTTTATTTTCGTGCCAGCTATAAGCCCAACATGCAAAGAATTAGGTAAGGTCTTAGTATTAGGCAAAGGATATCCTGCATCTGTCTTCTTAACTTCTTCATGAATAATATGATTCACCTTATGATGCCTTTTTATATGCCTTTTTTTAGTAAAAACTCTTTTCTTAGAAACAATGCTTTGAGCTATCTTTAGTAAGCCCATATTATCTCACTCCGTGTTCATGAAGTGCTTTTTTATAAATTTGGTAATGCACAGTTTTTACAAATTTCTTAACTTCTCTTTTAGGCAATTTGCCGAACAGCTCATCCATAACTAAAAATAATTCCCTAAGATTTTCCGAATTTCCATTTGCAGAAACCAGAACAGAAACATCATCAGTAACACTTTCTTTTCCTTTGTCATTTTTTACTTTTAAGGAAAATCTATAAACTCCGGGATTAGCAGGAGTAAACTTAGGATTTTTTGTTGCTGTATCTACTAAATCAACGGTTTCTCCCTCAACTTGTTCCCATAAATAAGATAAATTTCCTCCATCAGGATCAAAAGATTCTGAAGCATCTAAAGTTATTAAATTATCAGAAGTAACAATTTGATCAGAACCAGCCTTTGCAATAGGAATTCCTTCTTTTTTACTGGAAGAAATTTTTCGTGAATTATAAAAGATATAAGAAATGCTCCAGATTAGATACAAAACAAAAAGTGCATAGAACACATATCGTTTATCTAAATAGTAAAGAAAAATATTGATAAATTCCATCTTTCACCTCTAATAAAAAAGAAGAATCTGTTTATTTTAAACCTTTCTATTCACTCGCCAAAACTAAAGCGCTATTTTTTGTGACATCAAGCTTAGTTACAGTAAAATTCCCACCCAATGCTCTAACAGTTTGATTTACCTGCACATATCTCACCTCAAATACCGTAATATTTGCCTGTAGCCCTTTTGCATGAGTAATAAAAGTACCATCATGCCGATTAAACCTGCCAAAATCCAGTCTCACAATTCCTCCACTATCGAAATTAACAACATAAGAGTTTCTAGCAGTAGGATCTAATTCAATTTCTGATTCAATAATTTCCTCTCCGCCACCTCCCTTTCCTCTTCCCCCTCCTTTGTCTTTTATCTTAAGTTTAATAGTTGGATGGTTGTCATTATTAGTATCAGCAGGTATTAAAGTGCCAGAAACATCATCTTCAGATTCATTGACCTTTAATTCAATTACAACCTTCTTAAGCGGGCTATAATTAAAGTTATAAAAAGTAAGATTGTTTCCTTCCTTCATAAAAACAGACCCATAAGGCACAATAGTAAAATTAGGATAAAAATTTATCAGAGTTATATTTGCATTGCTTAATTCAGAAAGTCTTCCCTCAGTAAGATTTCTATAAATCCTGATGAGCTCTGTCTTATTTTCAAGTGTAGGCAATACTCCAGCTTGAGGGAAAGTTAGTTCTACCTGGGAGTTCCCCAATCTATCAATGCTTCCAGGTTTTAAGTCAATAATCTTATTGTAATATTCATAAATAATGCTGTCCTGAATAAAGATAATTTGGTCAGTAACAATAGTTTCTTTAAGGTCAGCCTCAAGTTGATTGGTCCTGGATAAATAGCTATTAGAAAGGAAAGATAATACTAAAAATAACAAAATTACAATAGAAGTAAAAAATATTCCCCTTTTATCCATACCACAACTTCACCTCTCCGAAATACACTGAAGTGCTATTTGCTATAAACACCCTTCTTCCTAAACCAAGCACATTTCCCTCAGCGTTGCAACCAGACTTTAAGGCATTATACAATATTCTATTATCATCATAAATCGTGAGATTAACACAATATTGCTCAGGTAAGCTATTCAAAAAACTGTAAATAGATTCATTGCTAAAAGTTTCCAAGCTTGTGTCCTCTCTTAATACAGTCAGAGTGTCTGTCGCAGTCTTGTGCAAAAATAGCTCATCATAGTTGGAAAATGATTGATCGATATTGAAAAAAATAAAAGTGCTGAATATAACTGATAGTAACAATGCAATCATTACATCCAAGCTGAAAATTATGCCCTTACCCATTTTCCCAAACCATAAGATTAACTTTTGTTCTATTACCTTTTAACAAAACATATCTTTCTACAATCACTACATTCTCGGCATTACCTGGATAAATTCCTATTTCATAAGCGCCATCCCCATTACACAGGTCAATATCCCCCTCAACATCATTATTTGTAGATTCTAAGACAGTAGTGCTACATCCGGCCTCCAAATTCCCACCTATAGAGTTTCCAGCAGCATATAAGCTTCCGCCATTTGTCATCTGCAAGTTTCCATCTATAATGCTGTCTGAAACAACAATAATGCCACCTTCATTTACTTGTAAATTTCCATCTACATTAGTACCTGCCATCTCCAGATCAGAATTTCTCAAAATAACATTTCCCGTAACTACACTTCTAAGAATCTTTAACTTTCCATCATCAACCTGAACATTGCCATTTACTGTACAATCCTGAATCGCAACATTCCCATTTTCCTGTACATTCCCATTTATTGTTTGGCCATTGCAAGAATAATCCTCCCCATTATTAATAATTTCCAAGTTAAATAAACCAGAAATTTTAAGATAAAACTCATATCCTCCCCCCTTAATTCCAAGAATATCTTTTAAATTGCTGTAAGAAGAATTTAACTGTACTAACTTGTTCACTTTATCCTGGTCTAAACTTCCCCCATCAGTATTTCTACTCAATCCTAAAGCAGGAACAGTATTCTTGTTAATATTACTACTATCAAAAGTCTCCCAATTATCAGGATAACCCCCAGTATCAACCAGTGAGGAGCTTAAAGAATTGGCAATTAAGGTCATATCATTCTTCACTTCCTGGCTTTCTATAGTTCTATTAAGATAAGAATGAGTAGCAAAAAAAGATGTTAAGATAGTAAGGAATAGTAAAACAGATAAAAATATATCAACCGAAAAAAATTGTCCTTTATGTAATAACAATTTTGCCCCCCAGATTTTTAATCATTAGATCTTTATCAGCAAAAGAACTGGAAATATTTCCCACAACCACAGGAACAGTATATATCTCGCCATCCCAAGAAATACTCACAAGGTGATCAACTAAAGAAAGATTGTAAGCTTTGCCTTTATGTAATGTCTCAGGCAATACAATGTTAGCTTGGGCACCATCCCCCAAAAGATAAACGTTATTGATTCGCAAAGCTAAAGCATCTGCTACTTCCCGGGCATCCAGTGCCTCTTCATCCACAATATTTGCAGTATCAGTAACATCCATTACATTCAATATTATTAAAGAAAGTACTGCAACAATAGACAGTATTACAATAAACTCAACACCAATCTGCGATTTCATTATTTAAATTCCACATATCCTTTTTTAGCTTCTACATCAACATAATAAGATCCTTTGGCAGATAAGTTTCCGCTTATATCAAAGTCAAAATTCCTTGAAACAACATCTCCTGTATTTGAAGCAACTGTAATCCTTCTATCTTCTATAGTAACATTAGCGGTATTATCTGGCATTACAACATAAGCTCTCGTTTTAGCCCCAACACCCTGATGATAAACAGAATAAGCTGCATTTTTCAGAGCATCAAAAAAAGTAGATAACTTAGTGTTATCAGAACTTGACTTGACATATCCTATAGTATTTGACCCAGTATTAAAAACAATTAAAAGAATAACCAGTATGATTGACAAAACAACAAGGAACTCAACAGAAACTTGCCCTCTTTTCATAAGCCTTCCAATAAAAGTACCTATATAAAACTTAGGATTTTCTTCCAGCCTTGCTATGAACAACAATTCCTTTTTGCCTTGAAATAGCCATTGGAAATATCTTGTTGGAATGCTGTGTATCTCTCATCTTGAAAACCTCCAAAAACCTATTTCTGATATTTCCTTGCTTGATATAATACAATAAAATAACTGAATCTACTTCAAATTCCAATGGACTACTTAAATGCTCATCTGCACTCGCTTCTTGTTCCTGAGTCAACAAAGTAGTGCATCCCCAGCTTCTTATCCTATCAAACAGATCCAGCATTGCCTTTCTTTTTTTAAGCTCTCCTTTATGCAAAAGAGTAAAGGCAGTTAAAGAGTCAATAACAATTCTCTTAGCCTTTATGCTTTCAACAGCATCCCTGACAGTTCCTCCTCCATAAGCAACAATTCTTTCAACCTGCTGCGGAGAATAATTTAATATGACCAATTTCCTCTCTCTTATCTTCTTTTCCAGATTCCAGCCAAACCCTGAAAACTCAGATAAAAGTTTTTTCTGGTCTTCTTCAAAAGAAATATACAGCCCAGGCTCGTTAAAATCTTCAATTCCTCTTACCAAGAACTGCATGCAAAAAATACTTTTTCCCGAAATTGAAATTTAAATTTGAAAGT
>Ga0209542_10007629_pt1 | contig 20504 bp, 23 predicted proteins | sample RifCSPhighO2_01_FD_184028 | JGI IMG/M metagenome (GOLD analysis project Ga0209542, IMG submission 184028) | Soil microbial communities from Rifle, Colorado - Rifle CSP2_plank highO2_0.1 (SPAdes) (version 2) | ecosystem: Environmental > Terrestrial > Deep subsurface > Rock core/Sediment ...
TACGATTGTTGAATCTTTTCCTTTATCGGTAAAATGCGCAGAGGAGAATATCAAATTCAACCATATTGCAAATGCTGAAGCTGTTTGTTCTGATGCCAAGAACATTCATAAATTAAAATTATTGAATCCTTTGCAGGTTATTGCGGACCCTCCGCGAACCGGAATGGGGAATATTGCGCTGCAGAAACTGATTGAGCTAAAGCCCGAGACGATAATCTACATTTCCTGCAACCCACTTAAGTTCAAGAAAGAGTTTATTAAATTCAATCGAAATGGGTATAAGATTAATTCCGTTGCTCTTTTCGACATGTTTCCGCAGACAAATCATATTGAAGCGGTGGTGGAGATGGTAAATCAAAAAGCTTAAATATAACCTTTGGTACCCAAAACGGATGAAACTCTTATCTCAAAAACACTCAGAGTATAAAGGAAAGCAGTATAAAAAGTTCTGGATAATAATACCCAATAAGTTAATAGAAAAATTGAGATGGAAAGAAGGCATTGAACTTAACGCTGATTTAAAGAATGAAAAATTAGTTATTCAGAAAGAGGACTGAGACGATTGATTCAAAATACAAATCATAAACTAATATTAGGAGATTGCTTAGAAGAATTAAATAGGATACCTGATGAATCTATAGATTTAATTTTTGCAGATCCGCCTTACGGATTGGCAAAAAAAACTGGCTTGGGTTGGAAGTACAGTAAACACATAACACTACAAGAAGCATGGGATATTTTTTCTAAAGACGAACTTTTGGAATTTAATTTAAAATGGGTTACTGAGTGCATGAGAGTTTTAAAACATGGGGGGAGCTTTTGGGTTAGCGGTTCCTTTCATAATATCTATCAACTAGGATTTATTTTAGGGCATTTAGACGCTAAAATAAACAACAGCATTGTGTGGTTCAAACCAAATGCACAACCAAATATTACTTGCAGAATGTTTACAGAAAGCACAGAACATTTAATCTGGGCCGTTAAAAATCATTCTAAGACAAAATGGGTTTTTAATTATAAAGATACTAAAAATTTAATCCATGATAGCATAAATCCAAAAGGAAAGCAAACAAGAAATGTTTGGAGTATTCCGCTGACACCAAGAAAAGAAAAATGGGCTGGAGAACACCCAACACAAAAGCCAATAGAACTTTTAAGGCGTGTTATATTATCATCCACTAATGAGGGAGATTTAGTTTTAGATCCTTTTGTTGGTTCAGGCACTACATCAGTAGTAGCCAAAATGCTTAAAAGAAATTCTATCGGGATTGAAAGGGAAAAGAAATATTTAGACATGGCTAAAAAAAGACTTTCACAAAGCGTCTTAGATTAATTGGGTTTCTGGCAAACCTAAAAACTTTAATGGTAGTTCTTCAAAGAAATAATGACAACCAACTTCTTTTATGTATTCTAAAACATCTTTATATTCGTTCTTCTTAAACCAATCGTTAAGGACATACACATACTCAACTTTCACGCCTGTACCATTCAAGAGCTTCCTGTATTGCCGAAGCTTGAAATGGCAAGTTTGTAGTTTTTCATCTACCGATCCAGCTACTTCTTGAAATTTTAATTCAACAACAAACAAGGTATTATTGGATAATACATAGATTACATCATCAGGTAACAATTTCTTTGTGATTATTGATTTCCAGTCCACTTTTCTTTGGTCTAAGAACTTAGTGTATAATTCATATTTCTTAAAGAGATAAGCAACTGGTTTATTTTTGAAAAGAATGACATTATCATTTATTAAATAATCTTTCAAAGAACCAAACTTCTGCCTCAAATCAGATCTGCTTTCAAATCTAAGCCCTGTAAGAGTTTTAGCTCCACCTATTCCTCCTTTAATCATTAATAAGGAATTTTTAAAACTCCTATAAAATACTTACTATTTATCAAATGCAAATTGACAATTAAATTCTTTTTCCGCAACCTTTATAAACCGTCCTCGTATCCCTAGACGTATAACAGAGCCCGAGTTTGTATTATACAAGCGCGTTTAGGGTTAGCGAATAGTTATTCGTTAATTTTGCTAAATTCTCGCGGCTTAAAAATTTGAAGTAAAAAATGGCTGAAGAACAAAAACAGGAACTGAAATATTTTGTAAGGATTGCAAATACTGATTTGGACGGAAACAAGCAGATTGGGAATTCTCTGATAAAAATAAAAGGGATAAATTTCATGATTTCCAATGCAATCTGCAACGCGGCTGGAATACAGAAAACAAAGAAAACCGGATACCTTTCTGATGATGATGTTGCGAAGATTGATGATGTGCTGAAAGACCCTTCAAAATTCAAGATTCCGTCATGGCTTTACAACAGGAAGAAAGATCCTGAAGACAATGTGGACAGGCACCTTCTTAGCACTAACTTATCGTTCACGCAGGACAACGACATAAAAATGATGAAGAAAATCAAGTCCTACAAAGGAGTAAGGCATTCATTAGGATTGCCGGTAAGAGGGCAAAGAACAAGATCAAATTTCAGAAGAAACAAAGGAAAAGTAATGGGAGTCAAGAGAAAAAGCGCAGAAGGAAACAAGCCGGCTAAGGCTTAATGGTGTAACACATGGGAGACCCAAAAAAACAGAAGAAGAAATTTTCAACTCCAAATCATCCGTGGCAGAAAGAAAGGATTGAAGCGGAGAAAGAAATATTAAAACAATACGGATTAAGGAGAAAGTATGAGATCTGGAAAATGGATTCCATGCTGAAAGATTTTCTAAACAGGGCAAAGACGCTGATTGCGCAGAGAAACCCGCAGTCAGACCTTGAAAAAAAGCAGCTGCTGCAGAGATTAAACTCGCTCGGATTACTGAAAAAAGATTCCAAAGTTGAAGATGTTTTGAATTTAACATTGAAAGATGTAATGGAAAGAAGGCTTCAAACTTTATTGATTAGGAAACAGCTTGCGAGGACAATGAAGCAGGCAAGAGAATTTATCACTCATGAGCATGTTGCAATCGGAGAAAGAAAAGTTACAGCGCCTTCGTATTTGGTTACAATCAGCGAAGAGCCAAACATAAGAATGGTCAAGGCAATTAGCCTCGCGCCGCAAGTTGCGCAGGAAAAAAAGGCGGAGAAAGCTGAATAAACATGGAATCAAGGCCGCAGAGGTGGGGAATAGCGCACATTTACGCTTCATACAACAATACTATTATTCACATTACGGACATAACCGGAACAGAAACTTTGGCTGTCGGCTCCGGCGGAATGGTTGTCAAGAGCGACAGGATGGAAGGTTCTCCCACGGCTGCAATGATTGCCGCAAAAAAAGCAGCTGAGACCGCAATGGACAAGGGGATTACCGGAATACACGTCAAAATCAAAGCGCCCGGCGGCCACAACGGTCCAACAAGCCCTGGACCGGGAGCGCAGGCTGCTATTCGTGCATTATCAAGAATGGGATTAAGAATTGGAATCATAGAGGAAGTAACTCCTTTGCCGCATGACGGATGCAGAAAGAAAGGCGGAAGAAGGGGAAGAAGGGTATAATTTTCACATTCATTAATAATTATCAAAGAAATATTGATAATTTGCAAACAAAGGAGTGATGGAGATAAGATGAGCCTATTGGAATCAACAGTAGAGTTATATGATGCTTACAAAGCTGGTTATAATCGGACTATAGCAGAAGATGCGGTAGCCCACCTTGCACAGAGGCATTTGTCAAGCGATATTCCGGAAATTGATAGATTAAAGGAAGTAGTCAGGCAAACTGATCGAAGATATATAAAAGCAGGATACTATAAGGCAGGGACTTTAGTTAAAAGAAATTTTAATGGAAGTTGGCCCGAATATGCTGCATTTTTAAGAGGAGAGAGCAAAGCTTTGGAAAAAATAAAAACGGCAACTACACAAAAAGAATCACCCAAAAAATAAAAAATTTATTTTTAATAAAATCATAAAAATCAAAATTCATAACTGGAGGACAAAATGGAAATAAGGGTCTTGGAAAATAGCAAGGACAATGGAACGCTTTCATTCATTTTGAAGGATTCAGACCACGTTTTTGCAAACACTTTGAGAAGGCTCATGATAGACGAAGTGCCGACAATGGCCATTGAGGAAGTTGAATTCCAGAAAAACAATTCAATAGCCTATGACGAAATGATTGCCCATAGATTAGGATTAGTGCCGTTGAAGACTGACTTAAAATCATACAATCTACCTGACAAATGCAAGTGCGAGGGCAAAGGATGCAACAGATGCCAATTAAAGCTGGTTTTAAGGGCGACAAAAGGAAGCGGTGTTGTGTATGCTTCGGAATTGAAAAGCAAAGACCCTGCCGTGAAGCCGGTTTTTGGCGAAATGCCGATTGTCAAATTGCTGAAAGGCCAGACGCTTGAACTGGAGGCAACTGCCGTTCTTGGGACTGGAAAGCAGCACATAAAATGGAGCCCCGGCCATGTCTGGTACAAATACAAGCCGATTGTTGAAATCACAGGCGATGTAAAAAACCCGGAAGCAATAATCGAGGTTGACCACAATAATATTTTTGAAATCAAGGACAGGAAACTGACTGTCAACAAAGACAGAGTGCTTGAATGCGACTTATCGCTTGACTTTTCAGAGATTGACAAGAACGTTAAGGTAACAGCAAGCGAAACAGATTTTGTTTTTTACATTGAATCATTCGGACAGCTAAGCTGCAAAGAGATTGTCAACAAGGCGGTTGACATACTTGACGAGCAGCTTGATGAGTTCGTTGAAGAGCTCAAGAAGGCAAAGTAAAACAACCCTTTCGCGAGTTGACGGCGACAAACTTTTTCAGATAAAAAGTTTGAACAAAAAGTGGACAATCTTCGATTGCCCAAGAAATTAAAAATAAATCACAAAACCCATTACCCTCATAACGCGGGGGTGGCGGAGCCTGGTCAAACGTGCTAGCTCGAGGGGCTAGTCCCTTAGTGGGTACGCGTGTTCGAATCACGTCCCCCGCATTTAAAATCAAAAAAGTCAATAACGAAAAATCATCAATAAACTAAAAATAATTAAAATTTAAAAAAATAAAAATTAATTTAAAATAAATCATAAAAAATCGAATCCAACAACGAAAATGAAAAGAACAGGGCCAACAAACATAATTTTGCTCAAGCTAGTTGCGGAACTGAAGAAAAGAGGCAACGAGCAGGAAGCGGAAATATGGAGAAGAATTGCCAATGATTTGGAAAGGCCTACAAGGCAAAGAAGAGTTGTCAACCTTTCCAGCATAAGCAGATACACAAAGGAAAATGAGGTTATTGTTGTTCCGGGAAAAGTTCTTGGCTCAGGGGATTTAGAGCACAAGCTTACAATATCAGCATTCCAGTTTTCAGACGGGGCAAAGGAAAAAATTGAGAAAGCGGGGTCAAAGATTGTTCCGCTTCTTGAGCTAAGCAAGGACAATCCGAGCGGGAAAGGAATAAGAATAATCGGATAAGATTTAAAATAAACTAAAATGATAATCGACGCTAAAAATGTTGTTTTGGGAAGGCTGAGCAGCTTTGCAGCCAAGCAGCTTTTGTTGGGAGAAGAAGTTGACATTGTCAACTGCGAAGAGGCGGTTGTGAGTGGAAAGAGAGCTCCGATTGTTGAGAATTATATTCGAAGAGTGGACAGAAAAGCGCCTACAAAAGGGCCTTATCTTTACAGGAACCCTGCTTTTTTCGTCAAGAAAACTATAAGAGGCATGCTGCCTTTCAAAAAGCCAAGAGGCCAGGAAGTTTACAGAAACGTAAAGTGCCACGTTGGAATTCCAGAAGGGCTCAGAAATGAAAAATTCACAGTGATAGAAAAAGCCGGCGCAGGCAAACTGCAGAAAACAGATTATTTGAAGGTTAAGGATATCTGCAGGCAGATAGGGTACAACAGAGGATAAAAAATGAAAAATATTCACACATCAGGAAAAAGAAAATCGGCAATCGCTAGGGCGGTTGTAAAACAGGGAACCGGAATTGTCAGGCTGAACAGCGTTCCAATTGATTTAGTGGAGCCGAGAATGTCAAGATTAAAATTGATGGAGCCTTTGATACTTGCAGGGGATGTTGCCGGCAAAGTAAATATTGATGTCAGCGTTATCGGCGGCGGAATATCATCGCAGGCAGAGGCTTCAAGGCTGGCGATTGCAAAAGCCCTTTTGGTTTACACGAAGAATGACAAATTAAGGGAAGTGTTCCTGAATTATGACAGAAACCTTTTAGTTGCAGATGTCCGAAGGAAGGAGCCTTCAAAGCCGAACAGGCACGGACAGGCAAGATCAAAAGTACAAAAATCGTACAGGTAAGGAGGAGAAAATGATAATTCCAATAAGATGTTTCAGCTGCGGAAAGCCAATAGCCCAACTTTACGAAAAATACAAGGAAAGGGTTGACAAAGGCGAGGACAGAAAAAAAGTGATGGACGAGCTTGGCTTGCAGAGATACTGCTGCAGAGCGATGTTCCTGGGCCATGTTGACCTGATTGACACAGCGGCGCAGTTCAAGAAATTTTAATATTTTTTATTTAATTCTTTTAATTTAAGTTTTTATTAAATTTATCAAAATGGAATATATAATAGAACACCTCGAACCGGAACTTTTTGAATGGTGCCTGATAGAGTACGGGCATATTTCTGAGATTGTTGGCAAAGAAAATTTAATTTTTACAAATATAAAGAATAAAACAGACTCTTCCAAATTAAAAAAACTTGGAAATGTTTTTAGTGAAATATTTTCTAATTTGAATGGTAAATTAAATTTCCATAAAAATAAAATATGTGTTCTGTCGCAATATGGAACAAGAACTCTTAAAACAAATGATAAAAATAAGTTTGAATACTTTGTTTTTGGCGGAATTTTGGGCGACAAGCCTGCAAAGAGAAGGACGGAAGACATTATCAAGGAATTAAAGCAGAATAAAATTAAGTTTGAGGAAAGGAACCTAGGAAGCGCGCAGATGCCAACTGATAATGCAGTTTATGCTTCGAAAAAAATTCTTGATGGTTCTAAATTAAATGACTTAAAATTTATTGATGAGGTTGAAGTGCAGATTAATGAAAATGAAAGCGTTCACTTGCCGTTTAGATACATAATTGACAATAACAACCTAGTTATTTCAGAGAAATTAGTTGAGCATTTGAGGAAAAGGAAAGAATTTTGAAGTTATTTTTCTCATCATGGTTTTAGCAACTCTTTAGCATTTCTATAAATAGCCTATCCTTTAAATCATTGGGAATTTTTATTAAATTATTTAGTCTCCTTAAATTTTCTTTTCTAGAAATCCTAATCTGCAGTCTAAATCTTTTCTTTCCCTTGCTTGTAACGTAGTTTCCAATATTTTTCAGGTCATATTCAATACTCAAGTTTTTTAAAATTATTAACTCATCCTCAATTATTTTACATTTATCATTTCTAATATCACACGCTCTTCTCCAGATTATTTCTCTTCTGTATAAATGTGGGTGAAATTTGACGTGGCCTTCGTCACCTATTGTTTGCTCAATCCATCCGTACATCAATTCCTTATCTCTCAATATAAAATGAGGTATCTTTGGGTTTCTTTCTGCTTTTACACCCTTAAAATCAGTTAGGACAATTACAGTGTCCCTCATTATTGATGGAAAAGCCAAGTATTGATCTTTTTCTTTAATGAAATTGCCTATGGTTTGGTTATTTCCGCCAAATATTTTTAGAGCGTCGTTTTTAACAGATTCCCTAGACTCATCTTTGCTGTTTGAATAATACATGCCGTCACTAATCCAGCCCTCATTGCAAATACCAGCCAGAAACCTTGCCCCCTCTCTTAAATTAAAATTGAAAGGTAATTTTGGATTTGTGATGCCTTTGCCCCTAAAATCACCAATCCATTTTATATTTCTTTCAACACAATTTAAATTAAATTCTTTCTTGTCGATTATTTCTATAATTTTTAATAGATATCCTATTCTTATAGTGGCATTTATATTATTAATAATGTTTGAAATTGTAGCTCTTTGAATACCAGTAATTTTCTTAGCATTATATTTTGACCTGATATTTTTCATAAAATGTTTCATTAGATTATATTTAAATTCTGAATTTAGAATAACATAAATTTTATCCGGCAAATTCCAGAAATGTACTATTCCTATTTTCCTTATTTCTTCAATATTATTTGAGTTCATTTTAATCATCCTCCAAAGTTTTTTATTTTACAAAGACTTTGGAGTCAAAGAAAAAGAGAATCTCAAAAATCAAAGATTTTTGATGATGCTCGAAAATCTGCGATTTTCGACATGTTAAGCGAAACTGCATAATTAATTTTCGTGTTGAAAACCGAAAAATATTATTTGGCAGTTTTGCGTATTCTCTTTTTCAAATTTCAGAAGAAGTTCTCCTTTAAATAGTTCATGTGAAGATGTCCAGTGGTACCAAAAGAATAAAGAATTTAAATTAAAGTCATTTTCTCTGTAATATGGTAGATTTAGTCAAAATTGCCAAGAAATGGCAAGAAAAGTGGGAAAAAGCGCAAATTTTCAAAGTAAGTGAGAAATCAAGTAAAAAGAAATTTTTTGTTTTAGAAATGTTCCCCTATCCATCCAATATTTTGCACATGGGCCACCTTCGCAATTATTCTATTGGTGATGCTTTAGCCAGATACAAAAGAATGCAGGGATTTAATGTTTTATACCCTATGGGGTATGATGCTTTTGGGCTGCCTGCTGAGAATGCCGCAATAAAGCACGGGATTGACCCGGAAAAATGGACTTTGACAAACATGAACACCATCAGGCAGCAGCAGAAAGAAATGGGCTTTTCTTATGACTGGGACAGGGAAGTCGCAAGCCTGCACGAATGGTATTATAAATGGAACCAGTGGATATTTTTGAAATTCTACGAGAAAGGGCTGGCTTACAAGAAAAAAGCCGCAGTCAACTGGTGCCAAAGCTGCGGAACTGTGCTGGCGAACGAGCAGGTTGAAGATGGAAAATGCTGGCGCTGCCACAATGAAGTTACTGAAATGTTTTTGGAGCAGTGGTTCTTCAAGATTACAGATTATGCAGAGGAATTGCTGAATGACATCGAGAAACTGGAGCATTGGCCCGAAAGAGTCAAGACAATGCAGAAAAACTGGATTGGAAAAAGCTACGGAATTGAGATATTTTTCAGGCTGAAAGATTCACATAAAATTTTGCCTGCTTTCACAACCCGTCCAGATACAATACACAGTGTAACATTTATTGTGATAGCCCCCGAGCATCCTATAGTCTTGGACTTGGTAAAAGGCACGAAATATGAAAAAGAAGCCATTGAAACAATCAGGAAAATAAAGTCGCAGACCAGGGCGGAAAGAACGGAAGGCAAGGACAAAATCGGCTGCTTTTTAGGAAAATATATTATAAACCCGGCCAACAATGAAGAAGTTCCAACCTACCTGGCAAATTTTGTGCTGATGGATTATGGCACCGGAATTGTCATGGCTGATGCGCATGATGAAAGGGACTTTGAGTTTGCAAGAAAATACAGTATTCCGCTGAAATTTGTCATTTCTCCCGACGGCAGGCCGATTGACGCGGGCAAAGCTGACAAAGCATTGGTTGAGGATGGAATTTTGTTCAATTCAGGAAAATTTTCCGGAATGAAAAACCGCGACGCGATTGAGCCGATTTCAAAATGGATGGAAGAAAATAAATTCGGCAGGAGAACTGTTAATTTCAAATTAAGAGACTGGCTTATTTCAAGGCAAAGGTATTGGGGAACGCCGATTCCAATAATTTATTGCGATAAGTGCGGCATGATTCCAGTTCCGTTGAATGAACTGCCGGTAAAGCTTCCGAAGCCGGATAAATGCAAATTCACAGGGCAGGGAAATCCGCTGGAAACATGCAAGGAATTTGTAGAGACAAAATGCCCTAAATGCCACGGAAAGGCAAAAAGGGACACGGACACGATGGACACTTTTGTCGACAGCTCTTGGTACTTCATGAGATATTGCTCCCCTAGATTTGAAGACGGGCCTTTTGACAAAAAAGCCGTTGAATACTGGATGCCGGTTGACCAGTACATAGGTGGGATTGAACATGCAATTTTGCATCTGCTTTACGCAAGATTTTTCACAAAAGCTTTGAGGGACTTGGGGCTGGTAAATGTGGACGAGCCTTTTGCAAGATTATTAACGCAGGGAATGGTGATAAAAGACGGCGCAAAGATGTCAAAATCAATCGGAAACGTTGTTGACCCTGCGGAAATTTACAACAAGTACGGGCCGGACACCGCAAGGCTGTTTATTTTATTTGCCGCTTTGCCGGAAAAGGAACTGGACTGGAACGATAAAGGAGTTGCCGGCGCGTTCAGATTTTTGAACAAAGTGTACAATTTAGCCGAAGAAAATATTAAAAATATTTCTTTGAAAAATTATGATGAAACCGGATTAGGCAACCAGGACAAATATGTTTTGAGCAAGATGAACCTGACAATCAAGAATGTCACAGAGCATTTCGAAAAGTTTGAATTTTCGCTGGCAATAGGAAAAATAATGGAGTTTGTTGATGTGCTCCAAAAGTATAAAGATAAGAACAACGAAGTGTTTGGAGAAGCCATTAAGAATTTAGTTTTGATGCTGCTGCCGTTCACTCCCCATTTGAGCGAGGAGATATGGCATCTGATTAAAGGGGAAGGATTTGCTTCGCTTCAGAGATGGCCCCCTTATGATGAAAATAAAATTGACAAAAAAGCAGAAGCGCTTGAATTGCTGGTCCATACTACAAGAAAAGACATAATGGAGATTTTAAGGCTGGCTGAGATAACAAAGCCAAAAAAAATAACCTTGTTTGTCGCAGAGAAATGGAAGTACGATTTCATGGCAAGATTAAAGGAAGAGATGAAGAACACCAGAAATGCCGGTGAATTAATCAAAAAAATAATGGCAACTGGCTTAAGGATTTACGGGCAGGAGATAACCAAATTGATTCCAAGGCTGCTGAATGACACAACAAAAATTCCGGAAGCGGTTTTGGAGCAGGAAAGCGAATTAAGCGCGTTGAGCAAAGCTTCCGGGGATTATGAAAAGGAATTAAAATGCAAAGTTGAGGCCATTGCCGCAGAAAATTCAAAAGAATCAAAAGCAAAACAATCACTGCCCGGCAAAGCTGCTATCTTGGTTGAATAATTATTTGGCTACTTTTTTCTTTTAACGGAATTTTCATATTCCTTGACCAAAGCGCCGGCCTTGTAGTTGAAAGCATCTTTTATCTTGCCCCAGAAGGTCTCAGTGTGCTGCCTAAGATTGGTTTTCTCAATCCTCTCCAGCCAGAATTCCTCCCTCACCTCAACAAAATGGGATGCCATCAAAGACAATGCGTATAAGGCTACCCCCACTCCGGTGAACAGATAGATTATAGTAAAAAACTTGCCAGCATCGGTAACGGGATGGATATCCCCATAACCAACAGTAGTTATTGTAGCAGCTGAAAAATAGACTGAATCCAGATAAGCCCATTTTTCCGCATAATGGTAGAATGTAGCCCCCCCAAAGAGGACTATCATTAAAATTATGAAGACGTAAACAATCCTCCGGTGGTAAGCCTGGTGCTCTTCATGGCTCATCTTGACAAGGTCCTCTTTTTTCATGAAAATGGCTAGTTCAGCAATTATATATAAATATTGTGAAAGTAAGATTAATAAACAAAAGGATTCAGTAAAATTATGAGCTCTGATAAAATTATAAAAATAAAATTCAAAATAAATAAAATGAACATAATAATTTTGGGAGCCGGGGCAATCGGGAGCTTTTACGGGGCAAAATTATCAAAATTGAATGATGTTATTTTAATCGCCAAAAAAGAGCATGCCAACAGGATAAACAAGAGCGGATTAAGAATGACCGGGCTTGAAGAAGGGGTCTTCAGGATAAAAGCGGATACGGAAATAAGGGAAATCGCGGAAAACACGCTAATTCTTTTGACAACAAAAGTTTATGACAGCGGGAGGTCTATAAAAGAGATAAAAAATAAATTGAGAAAAGATACAATAATAATCTGCCTGCAGAATGGGCTGTACAGCGAGGATATTGCCAAAAAAATTGCCGGAAAGAAATGCACGGTCCTCAGGGCGGTGACAAATTTCGGGGCTACTTTTCTTGAGCCGGGCGCTGTGGGATACAAAAGCTACAGCTACACTTCAATAGAAAAAAGCCCGAAAAGCAAAGAAATTGCAGATAATTTTTCAAAATGCGGCCTAAATGCCCATGAAAGCAAGGACATCAGGCATGACATGTGGAAAAAGGCTGTTTTCAACTGCATTTTAAACCCTGTCACAGCCATTCTAAAAATAAAAAATAACGGGATAACAGACGATAAATTAAATCCGCTGAAGAAGCTGATTGCTGACGAGTGCGCGGAAGTGGCGGAAAAAGACGGCATAAAATTCGGCTTTGATTTTGTTGAAGCAACGAACAGGGAATTCAAGGGCTCGCAGAATGTTTCCTCGATGCAGCAGGATCTGCTCAAGGGAAAGAACACTGAAATTGATTACCTGAACGGCGCGGTTGTTAAATTGGGAAAAAAATACGGGATTAAATGCCCAGTGAATGATTCCATTGCTGAAATAATAAAAGGCATGGAAAATAAGAACCGGATACAAATATTTAAATAGAAAATTTAACTTATGATTCTATATGAAATTAAAGAAAGTTTTGGTGGTTTATACACATCCCGCCTACGGAACCTACAAATCCACCCTTGACATAGTGAAAAAAATATTGAAAAAATATGGAATTGAGTACAATCTTGCCGACAGGGACAAATTAAAATATGAGCAATTTCTGAGCCGGGATTTAATTATCGCTGTCGGAGGGGACGGGACTTTCCTGAGGGCGGCGCAGTTTGTTGATGCCCAGGTTATGTTTGGCGTGAATGCCGATGTGAGCAGCAAAGAAGGGTTTTTCATGAGCTCCGATAAAAATAATTTTGAATCTATATTAAAAAAAATACTGCACGGCAAGGCGAATATAAAAAAATTCCCTAGATTAGAGACTTTTATCAATAACAAAAAGATAGAGACGCTGGCATTGAACGAGCTGTTCATAGGGCCAAAGAAGGCCTACCATGCCGCAAAGTATGTTTTGGAATTCAGCGGAAAAAAAGAGAGGCAGAAAAGCAGCGGGGTTCTTGTGACAACGCCGGCAGGAAGCTACGCATGGGCAAAAGCCTGCGGGATAAAAACGATGAGCCTTGGCTCGAAAAACTTCCAGTTTGTCGTGAGGGAGCCATATGAAGGGAAGGTTTTCAGGAATTACAAGCTGAAAAGCGGAATTCTGAGGCCCAACCAAAGGGTAAAAATTATTTCCGAAATGCTCGACGGAATTATCGTAGCGGATTCCGTCGGGATTGAGCATTCTTTCAAGAACGGAAGCAAAGCAGCCGTGAAGCTGTCAAAAAACATGCTGAACGTGGCATGGCGCAAAGAATGAAAATCAGGGAGATTGGGGGAGAATTTGGATTAATTGACAGGATAAAGAAAAGTATAATTCTATTTTCTAAAGACGTTGCTGTTGGGATTGGCGATGATGCCGCTGTTTTGGAATATGATAAAGACAATTACATGCTTTTAACAACTGACATGCTGGTTGAGAATGACCATTTCTCTTTGAAATTTTCTACCCCAATGCAGATTGGGATGAAAGCTGTTGAGCAGAATGTCAGCGATATAGCTGCAATGGGAGGCATCCCGAAATTTGCCGTGGTATCAATTGCCCTGCCGAAGGATATTGACGTGGGGTTTGTTGACGGATTGTATAATGGGATAAACAAAAAGGCAAGAGAATATAAAATTAGCATTGTCGGCGGGAATATAACCCATTCAAGGGAAATTGTTATTAATGTTGCATTGGTCGGATTTGTTGAGAAAAAATATCTTGCCCTGAGAAGCGGCGCTGGAATCGGCGACTTAATTTTCTGCTCCGGCGATGTTGGAAAATCAACAGCGGGCCTGGAATTGCTGAGGCACAATCTCAAGGGAGAATCAATAAAAACTCACCTGGAGCCGAAATCAAGGTTAAAATTAGCGCGGGAATTGGCAAAAATCGGAATAAATTCAATGATTGATGTTTCTGACGGGGTTGCCTCTGAAGTCAAGCACATTTGCGAGCAATCAAAAGCCGGGGCGGTTATTTATGCTGACAAGATTCCAATATCCAAAAACACGATAATTGATTCAAAAAAGCTTGGAAAAGATGCCGTTGATTTCGCGCTTTACGGGGGGGAGGATTTTGAGCTTGTATTCACTGCCAGCAGAGAAAAGTTAAAACAATTAAAAAAATTTGATGTTACGGTTATTGGGGAAATTGCTGATAAAAAAGATGAAATAAAATTAGTCAGAAATAATAAAAAAATAAGCATTGAAAGCGGGTTCGACCATTTTAAGAGAATTAAAGTTTGAAATATAAATTCCGGATATTCATTCTTTTTATCATAGAACTTGACTAAAAAGTAGGAGGACGCGCCCGAGAATGGGCAAGAATCACTGCAAGTGGCTACCCTGCCTTAAGCTCCACTCTGCTGCCCATTAACACCGCTGCTCAAGATTACCGCTGCCTTAGGTGCGGCCGCATCGCGAGGAAGCTTATTCGCTTCCATTTACCCGCATTTCCTTCCAGACCTGACGGATTTTCAAAAACAACAGTTCAACGGGGCAGAGCTTCGACGCCAAAAGCAAGACCAGATTGCAATAACCCAAGCCGCTTCCCAGACTTGACCGCGCCTGAAGCACATCTGCGCTGACAGGAGAGTGCTGACCTCCCGGCAAAGTCCTCCCACTAACGAGAGGGTTAATGTGTTTTAAAAGTTTATCTGTTAGGCTTCAGTTTTCCCTGACAAAATTAAAAATAATAAAGTTAAAATTATAAAAAATTAGAATTCTAAATCAGCCAAACAACAAGATAGCCAACAAAGCAGCCTAGGCTTAAAACAGGCATTGCGGGATAGAATTTGTTCTGCTGGCCTTTCATTAAAAGAATAAAAAGCGCAATCGTGACAAAAACCGGGATTATCAGGGCTTTCAAGAATCCAGTCAGGAATGCATCCTGAAGCATAAGCGTTTTCATAACAACTCCCGCAAATATTAAAGTAAATCCGATATCTCCGCCGCCTAAAACTGCCACTGAGCTTTCGGATGAGGGCTTTTGAATTTTGGCAGATTTTTTAGCTGACTGCCTGGCGGAAATTTTTGCGCCCATGGAAACTTTGCTTCTTTTGTATGGAATGAACAGGCCAGCAAAAATTTTTGATTCCGACTGGAATTCTGCCAATTTTACCATGTGCTTCGTCTTGAAGACAGCTATGAAATCATAAATAGAAATCAAAATCAGCAGCATGAAGACTGCAAACAAATTAAAAATGTTGACAACAAAAGCCGCCAATCCGCCGTAAATGAAGATTTCCGAAAAGTTTTGGATTATTACATTTGGCTTGTACAGCTTTAATACTGCCAATACTAATGCCAGAATTCCGGCTGCCAGCTGATTCATGAAGGCGGAAAATGCGATTGTAAGCGTTGACACAACAGAAATGAAATAGATTACTTTCCAGATTATCGGCTTGTTAGTTCTTATTATTAAAAAAAGCAATGCAGTTCCGACTAAAATTGGAATGAAAACATAAAGAAAGGAAGTTGACTGGTTCTCAACCTGGGGGCGCTCGAGACTGTACGGCAGAGGCTTATAAATAATCTCCTTTGCCTCAATTGTTTTCCCGTGGTCAATGTATTGGTTCACGATTAGCAAGCCGACAACCTGCGCAAGAAAGAAGAAAGCAACCAAAGCTAATGTGACTTTCAATGTGTGTTTCATTTCCTAAATGCCAAGAATTTGCATATTTAATAATTTATGTTTTTAAGAATTATGGCGCTTAAATAAGTTTTAATCATAAACCTTCCCCCTCTTATCAATGCTCTCAATATAAATCTTTGAAGAAGGATAATCCACGAAGTAAAGTATTCTGTAATCTCCAACTCTTACTCTAAAAACTTTCACATCTTTGTATCCTTCAACTCTTGCCAGGTCTTGCGGAAAAGGATTTTTCTCAAGATTTTCAATCTTGTCAGATATTCTTTTCAGGAGCGCTTTGTCTTTAATGGATTTGAGAAATTTAAGCGCTGGCTTCTTTAATTCAGCCGAGAACATTTTACATTCCCAGTTCTTTTTTTGTTGTCTTCCAAGAAATAAAATCAGAAGTATTGCCGGATTTCACTCTAGATATACTTTCATTCAGTTGTTTTCTTTCTTCCTCTGTAAGTTTTGTGTCTTCTATGTATTCTGTTAAATAACTGACATCTTTTTTTAATGTGTCTATGCTGTTTTTCATATCTGCAAGTGTGCCCAAAATTTGCTTTTGAAAATCAAGTTCCGCCATAATGAACGCTTAAAGCAAATATCTATAAAAAACTATCGTTCGCAATATTCCCCTTAAGATTTTTTTTGAATGTGTTGTCTTGGTGTATAACCAGCCCGTAATGCATTTCTTTTTTCTTTTAATTCCTAAAAAATGAATAGTGTCAATCATTTTTTCTTATAAGATAAGTTAAAATACTTATTTAATAAGTTATTCAAACATATATAATAAGGTTTCTTCTTAAATAATAAGATAAATAGACTTACATAATAAGAATATTTCTTATAAAATAAGCTATTATTCTTATATAATAAGAATTAATTCCTATAAAATAAGATATAAATCTTATATAATAAGAAAAAATTTATGCAGTATACTAAAAACATCAAAATTTTTTGTGTTTATGAGTGCAAAATAGAAAGATTTATATATAACTTACTTACATAATGAGACAAACTGGTATTCAAAAATGGCTTCACTTTCAAAACGAATCAATCAATCTTCTTTCTTCGTTCTAGGCAGTAGGTTTGGGGAGATTATTTTCACAGATAATTCCACCTGAACAAAATGCTCCGGATAAAATTTTTCATTGGAGACTTGGATATAGTGTCGGACACAAATAATTGATTGAAAATAGTTGTGTCCGCCAAATATAATGGCGAATTGAGGTATTAATTATTTACTTCCGCCATTATAATTAAGGGACAATAATTTGCCAATAGAAAAAAAGGGCGCTGGCGACACTGATGCAGATAGAATTATTTCCAAATTCCATGACCTTTCAAAAGAAGACAAGATTGAGATGATTTCTTTTTTCATGAGCGAGCTAAAAAGGCTCCATGAGGTGAATGAGCAGGAAATATTCAGCAAAAAAGAAATTTCAATCCCGATTGGCATTTTTTCAAATGACGCATTGAGCTCGCTTGAGGCAATTGTGAAATACCTAAAAGAGGAGCTGAAGCTGAAATTTTCAAGGATCGCCAAAATCCTAAACAGAAGCAGCAAGACAATCTGGGCGACTTACCAGAAAACCACAAAAAAAATGCCTGATCCTTTTGGGGCTGTTTCGCGTGATGTCATAATTCCCGCTTCTGCAATTTCAAACCGCTCATTTTCAACGCTTGAGAGCGTTGTCGGATATGTGAAGGACTTGGATTATTCCAATCATGAAGTTGCTGAGATTCTGCACCTTGATGACAGGACAATTTGGACAGTGTACGACAGAGTGAAGAAGAAAAGAGGGCAAAAATTTGACCCAGAATAATTTGCGAAAATTGGAAGCTGTAATTTTGCTGATTGCATTAGCTGTAGCCGGATTCGGAATATGGCAGCTTGGGCCCTCTTTGACCGGCTTTGTGATAAAGCAGTTCAGCTATTCTGAAGACTTGAATTTGGTTGTGACTTCAGATGGGAATTATACCTGGAATCCTGCAAATATAGGGGAATTAAAGTCATTAAAAATTGACGGAAAAGTTTCAAATTCCGGGACGGCAAGAGTTTACATTGAGAGCAACGGAATCAAATATTTGATATTTGACAGCTCAAAATTGAATGAAAGCACGGGCGCTGCCGCATCAAACCAAAGCTCACTGATAACCGGATTTGCCGTAAAAGATGACAATGAAAACAAGGATGGCGAAGGGAAAGATGATGAAAAAGACAATGACCAGGATAAGAAGAAGAAAAACCACAAGCCTGAATGGGACGGCCCAAATTCATTCACAATAAACGGGACAACGGCAATTAATTTGTCCCAGTACTTTACTGACAAGGATGAGGATTTGCTGACATATTCTGTTTCATCTGACAGCGATAAATTATCAGCATCAATAAGCGGTGGAACTGCAACATTAGCTCCAAATTCTGAAAATGATTTCAATACAACTGCAGAATTCACCGCATCTGATGGGGTTGATTCAAGTGATGAAACCGTTAAAATAATCGCAACTGTTGAGAAGCCAAAAGTTCAGGAAAACCATGCGCCTGTGTGGAATTCAGATATCAGCACTTTTGTAATTAATGGAACGACAACAATCAATCTTGCGCAATACTTTACTGATGAAGACAATGACGCTTTGTCCTATAATTATGGCTCTGTGGCCAATATAACAATAAGCATTGACAGTTCTTTAATGACCCTTGTTCCGGCTGATGGCCATTACGGCAGCGCTTCCACAATTTTTACTGCATTTGACGGAAAGAACCTGACAATTAAAAGCGTGGCTTTGGATGTCCCTTACAAAGCTATTGAGAATGCCACTCTGCCAAGCAATGAAACAGCCAACCTGACAAATGAGACATCAAAAATCAACCATGCCCCGGAATGGAATTCCAATATTGATTCATTTATACTAAACAAGACTTTGTCAATTGACTTATTGGGTTATTTTGCTGATGAAGACAATGACAGCCTGCTGTTCAGCGCGTCAGATGCAGACAATGCAAGTGAAACTGTATCCGGGAATATTTTAAGCTTAAGCACCAATGATGACAATGTCAACACAACTATTACTTTGGCAGCTTCTGATTCCATCTTAACCGCCAATAAGAATGTCAAACTGATTATCCCATTAACGGCTTTAGCCCAGATAATAAATGAAACAAACCAGACAGCAATAAATGAGACTAATGCGACTTTGCAAAAAACAATTGCAGTAAACCTGTCTTACAATTCAGGGACGGTTTATGATGCAAATGACAATGGGGAGGAAAGCGTTACAGGGGTCGTTGACTTAAATGTGCAAAACACAAAATTCAGCTGGGATGCCGATGAGTCCAAATTATGCACAAGATGGGAAGTTTACAATACCTTGGATTCAACATTGAACACTTTCTGCAACGGAAATTCGGACTGCTGCGCTTTTGTCGGAGTGCTTCCTACCAAATCAAACTGGAGCGGGATTTATTATTCAACATTCGGAAAAGACGGGGCTGGTTATGATAATATCATTTCTGCGCAGGTTGTTTATTATGATGTGGACCTGAGCGTGCCGAAATCCGAAATTTATAATTCCGGCTGGGGCAACTTAAGCGTTAAATTTTATGAGGATGAGACGGAATTCTTTAGCAAGTGCATAGATACCTGCTACCTGAGCGGATTGAACAAGTCAAGCTACAATTTGATATTCGAGATTGAGGACGGAGCTACATTAAGGATTGACAAATTAAAGTATGATGTTGCAGTTGACGTGCAGAATAATCCGCCCCAGCTTGTGCGGAACATTTCGGGGGTTAATATAAGCAGGAACGGAAATGCGGCAATAGACCTGTCCAAATACTTCAATGACAGCGATGGCGATTCGCTGAGCTATAATTATTACAAAGCAGACAACATAACTATTTTGTTTGAGAACAATACTGCAAAAATAATTCCAGACAGGGGCATTGAAGGGGTAAGGTATGCATACATAACCGCAAATGACACTGAGTTTACGGCAGTTTCAAACGTGTTCATAATAAACATAAGCAAGGAGTTATACAGGCCGAAAGTCGAGATTGGCAAGCCCGTAAAGTGGGTAAGCACAATTTTGGTTGATGTGAGAAACACCACTTCGATTAATTTAAGCCTCCCGGACTTTGCCTCGAATGTCACGATAACCGTGCTGAACCAAAGCGGGCAGCAGGAAGTGCCCGACAACAATTTAAAAATTATTGAGAACGGCAAAACAAAAAACAAGGGGCTGTTTGAAGCCGAGAAGAAGCTTGAAAAAATAAACAGGAAAATTTCCATACTTGAAGAGGCAAAGCAGAAAGGCGCTTTAAGCGTTGAGGTTGATGACAGGAAGTTTGACCTTAAAGATATTGATTCGAAGCTGAATGAATTATATGCGCAAAAATCCACTCTTGAATCGCAGCTGGGCCAGATTTCCGGCAATTCAATAACCGGAAATGCTGTAAATAGCTTAATTACTGGGAATGCTGTTGCGCTTACAGATACAATAATCAGCCAAACGCAGTCAACATTGGTCATCAATGAGTCCTTGGAGCAGAACACTGAAATACAGATTGAGTATGAGACAGAAGCGCCCATATCCATAGAGGACGAAATAAATTCCTACACGAAGGAAGTCAAGATTGTTTCCGACACTTCTTATGAGGACGTTTTGTCTTATACTTCATTGAATGACGTTCCCCGGAATGCAATTAAATTATACTGGATACAAAATGATACAAGAG
>Ga0209542_10007631_pt1 | contig 20502 bp, 28 predicted proteins | sample RifCSPhighO2_01_FD_184028 | JGI IMG/M metagenome (GOLD analysis project Ga0209542, IMG submission 184028) | Soil microbial communities from Rifle, Colorado - Rifle CSP2_plank highO2_0.1 (SPAdes) (version 2) | ecosystem: Environmental > Terrestrial > Deep subsurface > Rock core/Sediment ...
ATAGCCGACCTTCCGACCCATCTGCCGCGCCCACTTCCGCTGTTCCAACGCGACGTTGTAGATCTTGCGGCAGGAGTTAATCCAATGCTCCAGCGTTTCGGCCTGTTCTCCAAACGGATAGAGCCGATATTGGAAAGTCAAGCTAGGCATCTTGCCTCTGTTGGGCGATGTATACCGAGTTGCAAGTGGACTTTTGACCATTTGAGTGCATACCATATAGATAGCCCATGATTCGCTAAAAGTCAAGCGCGGCTCGCTTACCTCCACTTAAAAGCGGGGGAATGCGCTCGCTACGTCTTCAATCAAATTATTAATAGTAGAAACGACATAACTTCGACGACCCATTACATATCTTACCGCCGAGCAAATAAGCATGTAAAAATCGACATAGCCGACGGCAACCGATCGCTCAAAATAGGGTACGTTTTCTTCTGTGGTCATCTCTTGAAACCGCACTTTCAGAAGTCGTCAGTAAAAGCACGATTTTTTGTTGCACCGTGACGTGACATCGTTTATTCTCAATCGTGCCCAAGCTAATTATACTGAATTGGGTGGATGTGTCCACAACCGAATTCGTGAGCGACAACGGCGCTTACCAGTGACTCGCAGAGAGGCTTGGCATGGATGTGGGAGAGTGCCATATCGGGCAATTCAATCTTCGAATGTGCCATCGTGTAATAGCCGTGTGTAAGTGCTCCGGGGTCAAATATGAGAACAAAGCATAAAATAATGGATAAGTTTTGGGGTGGCATCGTAGGAACACTAAGTAAAACACGTGAAATGTTATCAATCAACGACAACAATAATAAACAAAGTGAGATGAGTTTTTTTAGCGGCATTAGGCATAATATTGATAAAGATGATTGTCAATATTTCTTTGCAATAAACCGTTTTTTCGATCTATTGGGGACAAAATTCTACATCACAGAAAAAATTAAAGACATAGATTCCCCCATATTTGATCCCGATTGCGCAATAAGATTTCTTTCAGACACGGGTTTGAAGATAGAAACGATATCGATAAATAAAACGGCGAAATCTTTGTCGATTGTCACATCCAAGAGAGAGTTGGGGGTTGTTTGCGGTATTGAGTTCTACGACACATACGGCTTTGTGCATGTCGGTTCATCCGAATTTACACGTACAAAAAATGAGGCGATAAAGCTAGTTGAGGATATAAAGAAAGCATTTGGAGCGCCAATACCGGATGAAGAACAGGTTTCTGTAGAATTTACTTACTGGAATGGGACATATAAAGGTTCTACTTCGAGAAGCTTGGGGTGCCCTAAATGGGAAAAAATACGTGATAATTACACCAAAGATGTCCAAGAGGACCTGGATGATATTCTGGGTCTTCAGAACCCACTGTCGAGGGGGAAGCTAATTTTTTGGTATGGAATCCCCGGTAGTGGCAAGACATATGCGATTAGGGCGCTCATGCAAAAGTGGAAATCGATGTGCCATTTCGTGGTCGTAACTGACCCCGAAGTATTTTTTAGTAATCAGGCGTATGCACAAACTGTTCTCGTAGAAGGTGAATTTGAGGATGATGACGATCAGAGTGACAACACTCCGAATAGTCCTGACCAAAAAGTGATATTATTGATCATGGAAGACTGTCCCGAACTCGTCATTACGGAAGCTCGCTCAAGGACCTCTTTTTCTATGGCTAGGCTATTAAATCTGACAGATGGGATTTTGGGCCAAGGGCTTAAAATGATGATATTAATAACTACGAATGAGAAGATAGACTCTATCGATCCGGCATTCCTTCGCCCGGGGCGTTGTTTACAAAATCTGGAATTCTCAGGATTAAAAAAGGACGAAATAAAAGCCTGGATGATGTCCCGTGGGATTGACGAGCACGATTGTGATACGGGCGTGCTAGCCTCATTGTACGCAAAGGTGGCTGGGAACAGAAACTATGCCGCAGAGTCATCTATGAATGACACACCGGCTGGATTCGCATTACCCAAGCAAAAAAAGTGATCGATTTCCGTTGTCTTTATATGAAATAGAGACTAGAATATACACAATCTCAACTGGGCCGAGTAGGCAACAGATGATCGATGTGGGCAAAGACAACTGACGTTAGGAACTGGAACTGCGGCTAAGATTGGAAAAAAATGAACGAAGACAAAGATGAACAACTGTTTCGTAAATACCCAGACCTTTTTAGACACAGACACGATCACGCCCACAGTATGATGGGGGCTGGTTTCTGTTGTGGAGATGGGTGGTTTGATCTAATCGATAAACTATTATTTTCTATACAGTCGTATCCATACCCCAAAGATAGCCCGGTTGAGGTTGTTCAAGTCAAAGAAAAATTTGGTGGATTGAGATTCTATATCGAGGGGGGCGATAATCAAGTACATAAACTAATAGCTCTGGCTGAAGGTGAATCATTCCGCATCTGTGAAGAATGTGGATGTCGTGATGATGTGATTACTGGCGGTAAATTCTGGGCAAAGACATTATGCAAGACATGCAGGCAAGCAAGTGAGGAATAACGGGCATGGATAATAGAAATCTGATTATTGCGTCGATGTTGTTGATCGTCACGGCATGCGGATGTGCGGCCGGAAGAAATGAGTTGGCCGGACAACCGGATAGCGCCGGATTTTTATTGGGACTTTGGCACGGTTTGATTTTAGGAATAACGTTCGTTATCTCTCTTTTCACAGATTCAGTAAGTTTGTACGAGGTCCACAATAATGGGGCATGGTACAACTTCGGGTTTTTACTCGGAGTTTCTTCGCCCACATTTATCACAAAAGTAACCCGATATGAGGCAGAGAAGGAAGAATGATAAAAAAAGAACCATCAAAAATGGTTGAAGGTACTTGCGACTCTTGTAAGACGAGTTTGATGTGTGAAATCGGAGGCGGGTTCAAGAATTGTAATTACGGTCTTATAGAAAATAACTTCGGCTATGGCAGCCGTCTAGATGATGTTGTCTCAATTCGTGCGGGTACGCACACACAATTCCATCTTTGCGAAGATTGCTACGAAAAAACATTGGAGTTCCTCGGACTTGTGGAGGTTTGAGATGATAAACAAAGGTGGTTATTTAGGTGGAATCCTGGTTAACAACCCCATCAGTCATACACTGCCAATTCCCCCCCGATCCAAAATAGTGTTTACCAAAGATCCGGTCGCCAGCGTTATTACGCCTAAAAACACCCCCGATAGTTGCTATGCCGACCACAATGTTTCGGATGATCATAAAAGATTAGTCGGTCAACGATGTAGAGTTAGAGACAGAGGGCACCCTGCTGGCCGTAAATGTTTTGTTCTTGCGGTCGTACGTCTGGAATTCGGGCAGGACTGGGCGATGATTGAGTGGGATGATGAGTACGATCCAGCATGTTTCAAGGCGTCCGCGTTGGTCCCGCTAGACGATAGCGAGGAAAAAGGTTGACTATCGCTAGCGGGTAAGCTACACTATCACACCACGTCGATAGCAACACATGCCAGAAAAAGAAGGACGAAAGACTGTGGATAAATCCATAAAGAGCGCCAAAGCCATGATCAGGAAAACTGAGATGCATCCGGTCGCCGACAGAGCAACGAAACGCCACTTCTCCGAGTCTTACAAGGCCAGAATTCTCCGAAAACTCTCTGAATGCACAGAACGTGGGGAAGTTACGAAGCTGCTCAGGCGGGAGCATTTGTATGACTCCCTAGTCTACCGCTGGAAGAAAAATCAAAATCCTGAAGCACTCGGGTCAGAGAACACACATGATGGCGATAACGACCCTAAAATTGGGCGCTCGACTAAGGTTCGTATAACGAAAACATCACCAGACGCTAGGTCGAGCAAGCTACAAGTACTCGTTCAAGTGCAAAAAATGATTATCGAGATGATCGGCAATGAGCTGAATAATGGGGGGATAAAAGACTGAGATGATGCATCAGACGGATAGGAAATCTGTTATTACGGTTTCCTATACGTCTAATTCGTCGCGTTCGTGGGTTCAACATTTGTTTCAATTTACGTTGGGTGGGCGATCTTGTGAAAATACTAAATATCAGACTCGGTTTTGCTGCCAACTCCTCGTCTACACACTCATTCATCTTTCTCAAAGATGGTGAGACAAACATCACTGATGATACTGATTCGCAGGAGTATGGCTGGGAATTTTTCACCGCTGCATCGTCGAAGGCAAAACTTGGGTGGCTTGGTCAGGTTGTCGTTGAGAATCTTAGTTCGATTGTTGGCAATAAACTTGCTCAAATAGTTGCATCTTCCCTGATGGGGGCAGAAATCGGGGGTGGGTATGTGGACCATCAATCGCGACCATCGTTACCACGCTCTTGGGACGGCAAAGGTCTTGATTTGGATTTCTTGGCCGATCTTAGGAAATTTATCCTGAGGGAAGATTTAGTGATCCTTGGTGGGAACGACAACGAAGAAACCAGACACCCACTCGCCGATGTGGGGAAATCTCCGGGGAGCCTCCCCTTCCTAGATTACTCAATGGATGTCGATAATAATGCCATTGTTGCACGAAAAGACGGCCCGATATGGACAATATTTAATCGCAAAACTGGTGCAAAGATCCGAATGTCTTTTGATGATGTCAAATTTACCTCGGATTTGAGCAGTTGGCGCCCGAATGCCCCCGAACTTGTGGACGTAAAAATAACGGATTGGTGCGGTCAATCTTGTGCATATTGCTATCAAGGATCTACGAAGAATGGATCACACGGAAACAAAGATTTGATCGATAGCATCCCCGGTCACTTCGGAGATGCGCGAGTTTTCGAGGTCGCCATTGGCGGTGGCGAACCACTCGGGTACCCGAATTTCCACAAGCTTTTATCATCTTTCCGCTACAACGGAGTGGTTCCTAACTTCACTACAAGAGATTTGCGTTGGCTAGTCGGGCCTCATGTGACCGATATTGTCGAGAACATGGGAACTTTTGGATTTTCAGTGGATTATCCCAAACAAATAACGGACCTCGGTAAAGCCCTGGCTAAGCTTGATATCTCACCTTCGCGGAGACCCACGATTCATTTTGTAGTCGGAACAAATGATTACATTTTGAAAGACATTATTGATAGAGCGAAACAGTGGGAATTTGATCTGACCCTACTTGGTTTCAAAGATACTGGTCGGGGAAGCGAGTTTCCCCGCGGGGGAAAAAAGATAGACTGGATTGCTGCAACTAAACAAGCCAGGTTGCAGCATGTGCGAATCGATACCGCGCTAGCCGTCGAGTACAAAGAGGAGATTCAGGCTGCTGGAATAAATGATTTGTTCTATACAACCGAAGAAGGCCAATTCTCGTGGTATGTCGATGCGGTAAAGGGAGAGTGCGGAAGATCGTCATACTACCCGGAACGGTTTAGAATAGTGGACTCTGATAATCCGGCAGAAGAGGCTCTAGAAGCTTTCCGTAGATTCTCTCTGAAATAGCGTTCGTGTATCCGTCAAAAATGCCTGAGGAGCATGAAATGGAAGAAATGGTGTCTTTTTATGATCCGCATCCGGGTTTTGGCGGACCCATCACACCGCTACCAAAAAGCATGCTTTCGGTTGTGAGAGAACTCGACGGAAAAACGATGAGTATCTCGGATGCTGTTGAGGCAATGAAAAAGGTTAGCAATGTTGGCGTCGAAGTGAAGAACGATTACATAACACTTACTCTTATAGACAAACAAGGCAGGACACACCACTGGCGCCTGATTAGTTTTATGAAGGCGGTTGACTTATAATGTTCTGCGAAGACTGTTCAAATAGATTTAAAGAATGGGTATACGGAGCCATTCTTTTAGCTCTCCTCATTTCTGCGCCCGTTTTCATTGTGTTTTTAGCTGCCTGCAGTGACCATTGGGGCATGGCAAAAGAAAAAGAAAAGTGGGTATACTATAAAGTTTGTCCATCTAATCACTTGAATAGTGGGGATAAAACTGTGTGTGGCGATTGCGGCGCATTTAGCAAAACGTTCGTTGGCGCCAGAGGAAGGACTGTGATTAATCACAGCTTCTGGGCACCGTGGGATAGCGGCAAAGATGGAGTCGAGATTGTTCTTGAAAAGTAGCGAGCGCATTCCCCCGCATTTATGTGGGGTTAAGCGAGCCGCGCTTGACTTCTGGTTGGTCATAGACTATCTATATGGTATGCGCTCAAAGTGCAATATGTCCAAAGCAGTCGTTCTCAAATGTATTGAATGGCAGCAACAGGATGCCTGATCTCACGTTCCAATACCGCCTTTACCCGTTCGGTGGGCAGGCTGAAACGCTGGAGCATTGGATTAACTCCTGCCGCAAGATCTACAACGTCGCGTTGGAACAGCGGAAGTGGGCGCGGCAGATGGGTCGGAAGGTCGGCTATCCCCAGCAGCAGAAGGAATTGACGGAGCTGCGGGCGGCATTTACTGAGTACAGGGGGTACCAGCCCACGTTCTTCAGAACGCGCTTCTGCGGCTTGATCGCGCCTTCGAGAACTTCTTCCGTCGATGCCGAGAACGGAAGGCCGGGAAAAAGGTCAAGCCCGGCTTTCCGCGCTTCAAGGCTCGCGACCGCTATCGGAGTTTGGTCTGCCCGGATCGCTACAATTACATCCGGGACGGTGACCTCAACTTCCCAAAGCTCGGTCGGGTCAGGATGGAGATGCACCGTCCATTGCCAGAGGGCTCGGTCATCAAGACGTGTACGATCTCGAAGAAGGCCGACGGCTGGTATGCCGCACTGAGCCTTGAGGTGCCCGCAACAACGATGCCCGTTCATAAAGGTGAAGCGGTCGGGGTGGATGTGGGGCTCACGAGTTTCGTGGCACTGTCGAACGGGGAGACGGTTCCCGCCCCGAAGTTTCTCAGGAAAGCCGAGCGCAGAATCAAACGGGCGCAGCGAGTTCTCTCACGCAGGAAAAAGGGTTCCAAACGTCGCGCCAAGCAACGCAAGCGCGTTGCCAGACTTCACTGTCAGATCGCACATAAGCGGAACGACTTTCAGTGGAAACTGGCGACCGACCTGGCCCGTCAGTTCTCGCTCATCGCCGTCGAAGACCTCAATGTCCGTGGAATGGTCCGGAATCATCGTCTAGCGAAGTCTATTTCCGATGCCGCCTGGAGTGCATTTCTACGAACGAAACTAGATCACGCTGTCGTCAAGACCGGATCGATGATCGTGTACGTAAATGCGCGAAACACGACGAAGACATGCTCGATCTGTGGTTGGATTTGGGAGTCGATGACGCTTGGTGATCGTGTGTTCCAGTGCGAGAAGTGCGGCCTCGTACTGGATCGGGACGTGAACGCCGCAAAAAACATTCTCAATCTTGGTGTACGGGCGGACAGCCCGGAATTAACGCTCGGGGAGACAAGGACCTCTGCGTTCCGCTATCGGCGGAAAGTAAGCCCTGTCGTAGAACCGAGAACCGTACCGGAGAGCGCGAGCTATGTCACGTAACGATCCGGGATGCCCCCGCATTTATGCGGGGGAGGATGTCACGAACATCATCAACGACTCTGGGCTGACGTCGTGATAAAGCTCCGGGAAGATGGAATAAATCCAACAAGTTTTGCCCATCGGCTTCTAGAGCTGTACGACAAACCCGGGTAGTGGGATAAATTTGATGCGCAATAAAAATGCAGTCTGTGCTCAACTGGACAACATTGCAAGTGAATGCAATAGCCCAAATTGGGGCACTTACGGGGAGCTGCCAACACATCAGCTCGCAATTAATGCCGCCAAAGCCTTCGTCAATCTGTTGCCGGATGGCGTGGCGCTACCCGACTCTGCTCCGGAACCTACTGGGGATGTGTCCCTAGATTGGTGTGGCTCTGACGGCTCTAGACTTTCTGTTGGCTTTTCTCGAAATTCGATGCTATCGTACGCGTGGTTAGACGGTTCAAACAAGGGGTACGGGGTTGAAAAATTCGATGGGGAATCCATACCGAAACGATTGTTTTTTCTCATTCGATCAATTTGACAGCAAAACAATAGGAAGAAATAAATGACCGTGAAACTAGTTGTCGGCGCCCAGTGGGGCGATGAGGGCAAAGGAAAGATCGTTGATCGTCTTACCACAGAAAATAGATTTGTGGCTCGATACCAGGGGGGCGCCAATGCCGGGCACACGGTTGTTGTTGATGGTAAAAAATTCGTTTTGCATTTGATTCCAACCGGAATTCTACATCCCAATGTCGAATGTCTCCTCGGCAATGGAATGGTTGTTGACCCAGATGCTCTTATTGACGAGATTAATCAACTACGATGTCGCGATATTGACACTTCTGGCAGAATTAGAGTTGATGATCGCGTTCATCTTGTGCTACCACATCACAAGAAGCTAGATTTGCATTTAGAGCAGTTACGGGGTGAAAATTCATTGGGCACGACGGGCCGTGGAATCGGACCGGCATACGTTGACAAAACCGCGCGCTGCGGTCTAAGGCTATTGGATATATACGATGAAGATGTGTGGGTTCCGCGTCTGTCTGAAAACTTACAAAAAGCCCACTCTGTACTCGGAAGCTGTCAAGAAGTTGACGAGAAAGAACAGAGCGCGAACGTACGTCGTTGGGCTGACTATTTGCATCCATTGCGCGCAAATGGTCCGGAACTCTTAGCACAAGCTATTTCTGCAGACAGAGACATCATCATCGAGGGCGGTCAAGGAATAATGCTAGACTTAGACTTTGGCACATACCCCTATGTTACGTCATCTCAATGCAGCGCGTTGGGCGCAGCCGCCGGATTGGGGATCAATCCGAGATTGGTTGACCGCGTCATCGGTGTCGTAAAGGCATATACTACCAGAGTTGGTAAAGGGCCGTTCCCCACGGAGATGACATCAGACGCTGCCGCAAAACTACGTGAGCTTGGAGGAGAGTTCGGGGCAACAACCGGGCGCCCACGCCGCTGTGGCTGGCTGGACTTGGTCCAGCTTCGCTATGCAACGGAAATCAATGGATTTGATCTCCTATCTATCACAAAGCTAGATGTACTCGATTCCTACTCCGAAATTCTAGCGGCTGTAGCATATGAATTAGACGGTCAGCGATTAGATCGTTTTCCAGTTGATGCTGGTCGACTCAATCGTGTTAGACCAATTTACAAAGTATTTCGAGGCTGGATGACGAATACGTCTAAAACTAGGCGCTACAATGATTTACCACAAGAAGCACGCGATTACATTAATTTCATAAATGAAACACTTGGTGTTGAAATTCTTAACGTTTCCGTTGGTCCAGAAAGGGGTCAAGATGTTTTATGGCCACTAATCTGAAAATAAAGGTGGATAATAAAGCTGTAAGGGTAAAGACATACGAAATTTTCACCCGTGCGGTCGAAGAGGGGGTCGAATATGGGATAAAAAGGGCACACAAACACACGGACACACCAACACGAGAAGGTTTATCCAGTGCCGTCTACGATGCTGTAGTGAACTCAGTTTGCGAAGTGTTCGATTTTCCAGATGTGTCGGTAGAATGAGCTTCCTGATCTGTCCATATTGCAACAAAACGCCGCAGCCGGTTTCTGGTGATGTCATTTATCCACATCGAAGAGACCTGAGCAGAAAAGTGTTTTTTCTATGCGCGCCGTGTAACGCCTATGTCGGCTGCCATCTCGGCAGTAAGAGGCCACTGGGTACACTAGCCAACGCTGAACTGCGGCAAGCGCGACTAAAAGCACACACTGTCTTCGACAAATTGTGGAGGTCGGGTGGAATGCACCGCAAATCCGCATATACATGGCTGGCTAGACAACTCGATATCGGTGTAAATGATTGTCACATCGCAATGTTTAATCTCGAAACGTGTCGTCTAGTAGTTACAGTTGCTAAATCACGGCAGTCAGGAAAAACAAACTGTAGCGCGACGTAACCTAACAAGAAAAAAAGACGCAGACACATAAGAAAGAAGGAAATTGATGCTAAACGGGCAGAGTAAACAAAAGGCCAGAAGGACGGGGAAAAAAATAAGCCTCAGTGTGTCAGTTTTGCCGGCCTACTTAACTGTTTCATTCGCGTTTGACGACGATTACTCGGACGTAGAGGACAAGGTCCTGACCATCGTGGGAAAAAAATACGAGTCAGGTTCTGGAGCGGGATTTGGAGCTAGAGACATCAATTTCCAATTCCCGACTCTGCGCGCGGCCAACGCAGCTGTTACACGACTTTCCAGAGTCGGATTCAAAATCCAGCAATAGTACTAGGTGCAAATCAATGTCTATCGTCACTCACCCAGCGTTTAATTTATAAACCTTTTCGATGACATTGCCATCTAGCGGCCCACGATCAAAGGACTGTTGCCAGAAAGCCTTGTGCTTTGCATCGGCAAACTTAAGCGTCTGATCACACTTCTTGCACTTCTCAGAAGTGTGAAAATTTATTACAGCATTGTTCATTCCGCATGAACAGCAGTAATAGCGATGCTTCCAGTGGCCCCTGACAGAGTGGCGGACACCCAATTTTCGACCGGACGACTCGCTAGAACCGTAGATCGTGTGCCTTTGCCCGCAAGATATCGATATAAACGTAGAAGGCTCTCCGGGTCGAGAACAATCTCGTGGCTTGAAGTTACTTTGCGCACCAATTTGAATTGTTTTTCGATCTATCGATTCGGCGCTTATTGCGCAAAGAAAATTAAGCATCCACCCGAATATTGTCCCGGCCTCCTCCGGGTGAAGGCCAACCGGGAAATCAATGTCCTTTGGAGCGATGACGGCTTCGCCGTTCCTAATTCCCATCCATACATCTGGTTCAAGGTAATACGCTGTCGTACCGGTCTTGAGCGGTAGATTAGCTGATCTTAAAACTCTCCTGATTGGACAGAAATAGACACGATCAACATCTCTGTGCGTGTAGGTGACACGAGCACAGGATTCTAACCACGTTATGTGCGGAATTAGCTGTTTCCTGATCAATTCTGTTTCCGCAGCGATAAATAAACCGACCACGTCTCCTACTAGGGGCGATTTACCGCCACACTCAGTTGCTAGGGAAACGCCATCGATGTCCAACCAATGCCCCAGTTTTTTCGGCACCGATACTGGGCCGCCGAAAGAGAGAATCATCGATTGGAATGGTAGCCGCAGCATCGATGGTGGCGCATCTCTCATTGTTTCCAAATCGGAAATATTAGAGGCTAGGTCATTACCGATGTAGAACAACTTTGTTTTTTGCAGCATCATCCTGATTCTGCAATCATCAACAAAGCGCCTAACGATGTGCCCCTGTGCCGATTCGAGCATGGCGGCCCGAGGAAGAACCTCCTTGGCAAGATCGATTTGCTTTTGGCAATCATCGCGCAATGCACGAAGGAGCCATAACGGATGTGTCGGATCTGAGATGTGTGGCGGTTTATCCAGCACGATCTGTACTGTCTAGTCCCAGTACGCGGACAGGTCTTTCCAGTCGGGGTAGTTTTTATCTAGCCATTTACACACTATAGTTTCTGCCTTTTGAGCTGTTGCATACACCAGATCACCATCCGCGTGATCAACCGGATCGGTAGTATGAATCACTCTGTCACCATCCATAACATGTGCAACATAAATGCCTTCTCGCTTTAAGCGATCATAGTCGAATTTGACACTGAACCTATGGCAGAGGGATAAATTGGCCCTACGATCATAATGTGCCGCCTTGTAGAAGATGCTGGCACGCTTTCGACCCTTTTCGTCCATAAGCTCGGACCACATGGAATGATCAGTGGGTGTCTTTCTCCACCCAAGCGGAAGTTCCACATATTGAAAGGCATCATCTCCGGGAACAGCGCCGAGGAATTTGACCCCAAACGTTTCCAAGATCGCTCTTTCCTCGCCCCTAATGTCCATTGGGAGGGTATCACTTTCAACGAATTGGCGTTGACCCTGAGCTTCTTGATGCTCAATTGCCACGCTGCTGCCCATGACCATCGCATATGCGAGCACAGCCAGAGGGTCATCTTTTGCTTGCTTAGTCGTGTTTACGGGCGCTTTTTTGCCTTCCATACCTCATCCCCAAATATTTTGTTACGAGATAAAAACCTACTCGGACTTGGTTATACTATACCATGCGCGTATCTTGTCAACCGGAAAACTCTAGACAAGATGGCTTCAAGTGTGTAGAGTTCGTGCTTCTGGTCCTTGTGCAGCCAAGTGTGTTGATGCGCGGGAGAAGCCGGCCCGGAAACTGTAACGGGAGTCAAACATGGAAAGAATATTGGTGGAAGATTTCAGGGATTACGGATTGAAAGCGGTACACATAAAAAAATACAAGTGGACGCCTATTTGTAGAACGAGTAAGAAGACCGCATTAGAAGATTTTTGGCGTATAGTAGCTAGATATGTAGAAGAAAATGGTTTATTTTTTGAAAACGGCTCAAAAGTCAGAACTCCATTGTGGTTTTTTGATTACCCGCTAATTTTCTTGGATTGAGCACCCTAAATCGTAATTTATTGCTGTCGGAACTCACGAATTTCGATTGTGTAAAACAATTCCCCCCGGTTTTACGGGGAGGGGCGACATACTGAAAAAACATTGACAGAATCGCAGAAGTCACTAAAATTAAGGTACTACCAACTACTAGGAGACCGTTTTTATGACGCACAACAATCGGCAACGAGAAATACCAGAATCTGGTGGAACAAGAATACCGTGTAAAAATTGCGGCGCTCCTTCGCACTTTGGTTGGTGCATTAATCATATAACAAAATCACCTGAGGCCATCGAAATCTACAGAAAAGCTAGAATTTATTTAGATCGAGATGACATAGAACAAGTAGAGCGTGATCATCTCAAAAAAGTTGTAGTTGATGCAAAAAAGCTGGGACTAGTGTGATCGGAAGTACTTAGTGGGCAAGTGATGCTAAAGCGGTTTACCATGTGGAGATAACGCTAAAGCTTCGGCCCACCAACATCATTACTCGGGCAAGTAGTGACAAAGGGATATATCTTTCCATAGGTAACCCTAAGTCTTCGGCCCGAATAATTTTACACTACTCCGTCATGAAATCCGAGATTAGTTGTGGTGTTGCTATGTCAAAGCCGCACACGTCCATCATACCCCCATCATCGGGATCTGCAATCGAAAATTCATTGGACACCATCCCAACAACGACAAGTTTTGCCGGAATGCCGGTCTTGTCACGATATTCCTTGAGTGCCTGAGCGGGATGAATTCTACCTACCCACGTCTCTGAGTCTGTGTAAATCACGAAAATATCGGCATCGATCCCACCATTCATAGCCCAAATCATCGGTTGAGCGCAATCGGTGCCGCCGAATGAGAGATTTCTTACCATCTTCACCACGTCATCTATGCGCTGCTTCTTGGTTATATTTACCGGAACCATTGTGTCGCTAAATGCTATAATCGAGTGGTTAGGCTCAGTATTTGCTGTAACCAACGCCATCGCCGCACTTCCAACACGTGGTGTAAGCCCCCCCATCCCGGCGATTGTGCCGCTCTCCATCGAGCTGGAGACGTCCAATGCCAAAACTACACGCTTATTGGTTGGCGTAACGTTACCGAAGGAGAGATAAAAGGCTTCGTTTAGAGCATCTATGACACCTCCAACGGGAGTCCACATCAATGACCCTTTTTGGCCCCTTCCAGATTCGTATGTGACAAGTGCTGACAGGATGGATGCAGGATGAAGCCTAGATTTTCTGATGGCCTCTTGGTCTGATAGACGAGCAACTATGTTTTTAGCCGCATCGCTCATTTCAGCTACAAGCCCGTTGGCGGTCATTCGCACCAAGTTACGAATCAATGCCGTCATGGGAAGATTGGGTAGAAGAGCGCCCCACACATCTCGATCACCTAAGAAATTGGTTGGGACCATTTCCCACGAGAGTTTTGGGTTGTCACGAAGAATCCGCGCCGCATCATCGGCACTCTCTGAGTTTTGGATTGATTCGAATGCCTCGATGATGTGGGGCAACAGAGCTTTATTTACAGCTTCGTAGTTTGTAGCTTTTACCGGGGCAGACTTCGTTGGACGACGAAGAATGGTTCTCGATTCTAACCTGTCCGGAGCGACGACCCAACGATAGAGAGCGTTATGTGAATCCGACGTGGGAGTGGGGCTGGACAATCTTAGTACATCCCGATGTGACCAACCATTTCTTTGGCGGTATTTGACAACCTGATAAGCTAGGTCGTTAATATCCTTGTCATTGTACCAATTACCAACAGACCTACGGAGTCCGCGACCCCATCCTCTAAATCCTTGCACGTTTTCGATGAACGTGAATAGGTGGGTACTGATTCGTGCCACGCGAGAGATTACACTGAGGGCGGATTTTTTTGTCGAATCACCCCCGAGTCCGGCCGCCATAGCTAGCACAAAGAGCGCCGGATCATTCTTTGGCGCTCGCCCGGCTTCGCTGATCTCTACGACCCGATTAACGGTTCTAGCGCCATCCAATTTTAGGCATCTAAGAGTGGCCTCTGCGTTTTCAACTGTTAGCTTCCTTTCGGATGCGTAGTAGGTACCACCCTCACTTCCAAGGATGAGGAATCGGTCTAGGCGGGTCCAGTCATCAACTTTGAATGAGAAGCCCCCACCAGAATTTTTAACCTGAGTGGAACCGGGAATGGGTTCCGATTGGCTTGTGGCCCTTGCATTGTAATGTTTTGAGTAGATTGTTCCGCTCATATTCACACCTCCCACTGGGGTAAACTCTAATCGTTCCCATCAATAACATCAAGAACAAATATTGGCGGAACTCGATGGGGTGTACATCCTCGACCCATTCCCACCAAATCTGGCGCGTTCGGCAATACGAACCAAAAGATTGAGTCCGTGTTCCGTGCGACCACACTTTGCTTCTTGTAGCGCCAGCATGAGTAAAGCCAAGTCGTTGAGACTTAGATGAACATTGATGCTAGCCCGACTCTGATCCACCATTTTTGTGGCCCATCGCTAAGTTTAGTTATGTGGTTGGCTAGACAATATAACCTAACCAGACTCAGATGCAAGAAAAAACCAAAAACACGTCCATCAGCCCCTAAATTTCGACCACCAGATCCGCACGAAACCCATTTCGACTCTCATGCGGATAGCCTCTTGGGTTACAGACTACGCGAGTGTTTTCTATCGTATAATCACAGGAGTGATGTAGGTGACCATGAACCCAAATGTCAGCCATGGTTACTAAACCATCTAAGTTAGATATGAACGCAGGAGTACAAGAGTCATTCCTGAAAATCTCGTGACATGAATAACTGGACGGAGCATGATGTGTAACAACTACGGTTTTACCGTCAAATGGTTCTTTTAGCCTCGATGATAGCCAATCACGACTAACTTTATGATCTTCGATCATATCTAATGTTGTGATCATTTTATTAGTCCTAGAATTCTTTATCTGTTTGAAGTCACTGATCCCGTTTTTGCAAGCAACTTCGGATATGGCGCGAAAAGCAGCACCAAAGTACTCGAAGTCGGTCCACAGAGTGGTACCGAGAAATCGAACACCGCCGATAATCAACGATTCGTTGATCATAACGTGGACATTAGACCCCCTTGCCGCCTCCACCATTGCGTAATTGATATCCGGCCACTTTCCACGATAAAACTCGTGATTTCCGGCGACCATTATTACGGGTGTATTTGGGAAGGTTTCTTTTGCCCATTCGACACCCAAAATGCCACGATGGATGTCCCCGGCCAGTACCACAATATCTGCGTCAACGTTTGGAGATTTGAAGGGGTGGATCTCCATATGAAGATCACTCATTATTCGAATTATCATGTTACTGCCCCCATTACGATAACGAACGCATTCTAGCAACTAATTCGGCAGGCAATTCGGAGCCATGAGTATGTCTCGTATAAACTCTGAAACAGCAGAAAAATTATTTTCATATACTACGTTGATGGTGCCTCCGGGATTAAATACGATTGGAGTTGCTGTACGGCTTGTTCCAGTTCCTGTTTGCCGTCTATGTTGGCTTCGGTTGCGAGGCGCCGGCCGAGTACTCGGAGCAGGCCCTCGAAGGATTCGATCGACAGGTCCTTCTGACCCGACAGAGCGCGGCTCAGGTGCTCATCGTCCATGCCGGCCGCCACGCAGAAAGCGTGTCTGGATGGAAAGCGTTCTTCGATCCAGCCCACAAGAATGTCGCGATAGTCTGCGGGCGCCACGCGGCCCTCAGCGATGCCAATGCGCGATTCGATGTCCTGACAGATCCGATATAGCCCGCACGTTCTTTCTGCCGCCGCCTCGAAGAAGGCGGCCTCCCCGATCCATCGCCTCACGATCAGGGGCCACGCCGCGCCGAATGATACCCAGGAAGGATTGTGGCGAAGATGATCCAGCACTTCCCGCAGTGCCGAGAGCTCGTGGTCGGTCAGTGCGTCGAGATGGCAAGCACGTCCCGAAAGGATTGTGTAAGTTGTCATAGGCCACCCACTCGGTTGATTCCGGCCGACAAACATCGGCCACTAAGACGAGCTAGTTTTAGTCCTTTGCCCGCCTATCTGAATTCTACAGCAACCACGCGATATCCTCTCATCGATGTCTGATAGAGTCAACACAATTTTCGTATTAGCTGCCTTCGATCTTGATTACGCCCTCATTTGTCTTCATTGAGCTACCACCGAGGATCGCATTTCCGCAGATAACGAGACCGCCCTGCTTCATTCATCTGGGTGGAGAAGCAGACAACAGATCAACGACTAATTTTGGTTTTTTTAGGCTCTTTCCGAAAGCTAGACTTTGTGTCAAATCCGTGCTGTATTATCTTGTCAGCATTACTGATTGTCGGGATTGGCTTAGATTTGCCGCCAATTACACCATCTAGGTATTGTTGGATGTCTTGAAATGCTTGCGCGGCCGGCTTGATCCTTCCGAACTTAAAATCCTGAAGCCGAGGATTAAGCTCTAGTTTTCCCTTCTCCCGCAGCACAAAAACGGGGACACGGTATTTGACGAATATCTTGCTGTAGTCGCGAGAGTAATTACCGACAAAATGATTATAAAGGTGGGTGCTACCCCACGACGACAAACCAATAAAATATACCGACTCGCCGGACCGTCTTTCCCGTTTGCGGTTTGGTATACCACCAATAGACTTTATCCAAGCGATCGTGTCCGCCTCGGAGTAGTGGACATCCATGATTTTCTTGTCAGTTATCTTTTTCCATGATTCGTATTTTTCAGAACCAACCACGGCGGCCGGATAAATGTCGCCACAAAAACCAATCACAATGAGCTGGACAAAAAACCTTCTTCCATCTCTGTGGCTTTTGGTGGAATAGAACTCTAGTCTCTCAGCAGGAAATGTAAATCGTATCTTTTCGTTTTTACGTACGTACTGTATTGACCTATCTACACCATAAGTAGATGCAGAATCGTAGTAATCCCTAAAGCTTTTAGAGACAATAAGCATTTTAGAGGGTTAATTAAGATGGGTATTGCTTTTGTGCGCTTGACTGTTACAGAGCATAAAAAAGTGGTCTGTACTATCAGCAGCGTAGATCACACTAACAAGCATCACACTATCGACCTGTCTTTTGCCACAGCAACTACATTCTATGTAGGAATTGATAATTTGATCGTCAGAAAGGGCATCTATCGCTCGTCGATCCACAATTCCAAGATTGTATTGCCTTTCCCGCAACTCTTTCGCTAGTTGAAACTTGTCCATTCCCGTCTCGCAATTCTAGCATCCCAGCAATTAGCCAAAATTTGTCAAGCATCTAATTCCGTGTTGCTCACGCTTATGACCAATCTTCTTGATCACGATGCATTGTCTCCTGTTTAGTTTTCTCGCCAAAGAATTTTCGAGGATTTCCGCACATATAACAACTACACGGAACGCTTTGCGAATACATTCTTTGGGCTGTTTTTTTAGAATTCGGATTCTTGTAGCCGAATATATTTGTGACAAGTTCGTCTATTTTTGCTCGTCTTCTAGCGGCCTGATGAATCCTAAAATTTTTGTCCCTTCTCAAGCTCAATTCCCGCCTGACTTATGAATTAAATCTACGACCAGCCAAATCAATACTGACAGCATAATAATCCAAAAGATTTCTCGCGTCAATTTAGAGGCACAAATATGGTGTGATCGCGTACAAGAACCAATTTTCTGATACGATGCGAACACTCAAGTCGTTAGCGCGTTTCATAGCTGAACCAGCGGCGCCGGAGACCACCAAAAAACCAGTCTTTGGTGTGATGTCTGTTTCTACTATCAAACCGGCTTTATTCGCCAACAATGTCAGCCGCTCAGAATCGATTTGATCGCCGGCAAAAACAACAGTATTACCTAACATTTAATTGATCCTTCTCGTGTTACACGGGGCAAAAAGCTCACCACAGTTTTACGTAACTTATCATAAACCACGTCAAACGAATCTCCTTCCAACTTCACCCTCCACAAGGAAACCCTGTTTGATTCCTTATCCACGAAAGTGGCGCTCCCGGACTGTATTTGTCCAACAATGTCGTCCATTTGAGCATTAGTTACAATCATGCCAAATCGTTGCGCGGCCCTCGCTCTAGCGTGGTTCTTCTGCTGCTTCTTTTTACTGACCATGTTTGAAGCCTCTTGCATGAAACTCGCGCGACCTACCACCCAAAGCAGCCGATTTATGGTGAATAGGTGCTATCGATCAGGCATCTGACACAGAAAAACCACTCACATCCGATCCCAGCGATAAGACATAATTAACATAGGCATCCTCGCACTCTTGGGCTGCAGAGTCAACCGTTTTGGCCGCAACAACGATTCCACACGAACTTATGGAAGCCTCAAACATTCCGTCATCTCTTTGTTCGATCAATATCGATGGGATTGGTATATCGTACTTATTCATTGGTTAGTCGATCAAAACAATCCTAAATTCATCCTTACTGACTTTGATTATTGCACCAGACGGGTTGTTGACAACAAATCCAGTGTCATTACAGACCACATCATTTATTGATACAACACCATGTCGAATAAGTGATCGAGACTTCTCCCAAGACCCTGAAAATCCGTGTTTCAGGAGTTCTACGATCCAAATAGACCCATCTTGCTGTAAAGATCCCTTTTCTAGAAACAATAATTTGGGGTTTCCTAGCCTATGTTCACAGTAACCGCAATCAGTCTCGGATCGAATCATCATCGCAAGGAGTGGTTTACATCCACTAACAGAGTCTAGCGGATTATGATAGGTACACCACTTCGGTGGTCTTAATGACTTTGTTCTGTTTAAAAAAGTCTTGTGATCGAAATTCCTTGACCGCTCTACAAATGAAATACTAACATCATGCAGATAAGTTGGCTTTCTACGAACTCTCTTAGTTTTCATCGCCAACACACAAAATGGACGCTCGGTACACACGCACAGGATGTAAAACCCAATGAATTTCTCACACCACAATTTGGACAGAACCACACAAGCCGGCTATCTGGTAGACGGTACCCCGATTCTACATAAAGCCGGCAATAAGAAGAGTGAGTGCCAGCCGAATTACCTGGGCATAACGGACATCCAGCCATATATTACCTACGCGGTGGAGACCTCGGACTTTAGTCCGGGGAGGAGCCGCGTCCTCCAACTTGAGTATGTCAGAAACTTGCAATCGGATGACCGGGCGTTCTGACAAAGCCTTCTACCATCCACCTCCGAATGCAGACTGATCCGATCCCCCCTCGTCCCGCCCATATAACAGATGCCCCATTTAGAATGGGCAACTATTGACCCCCTCTTGAAACCCCGACTCCTAGTTCCACCGTAAAGTTTTCGTACTCCACCCTTATCGGGCTGAAATCTATGAAGCTGGCGACGATGAAATCGAAGCGGAGCTATGCAGAGAAGACGAGTATTATCAGGAACTGTTCCCCCAACGGCAGATGATGCCAGTACCCAGGAATCTACACAATGGGCCTCAAATACTTCTGCCATCTTCCTGCTAGTTTTATTGAGACACAGGCCATCCCGCATCTCCTTCGTCTCCCATCCACGCTTCGTCTTCACTTCCGCCAGCTCCCCAAGTTCGGAATAGAACCAGTTCTTGCCGACTTCTAGGGGACTAAAAGATACATCCCATCGTCTCTGACCCTTAGTCTTCGCTTTGATATCCTCAACAATAAAAATAGAGATGGGGTAAATTCCAGCTAGCCATCTTGCTATTCTCAGCTTCCACTGCCACCGGGCTTTCGTGGATGGTGGGATACCACCACGAGAACGATTCTTTCTGTTTGCTCGACACGGGGTCTTTCTAAATCTCCTACCATGACGCATGTTTCTTCGCACCTCAACTGCATCCTTTACCCATGTCACCGCGTCGGTCTGAATGTTCAGAAAAGTCCCAGTTTCTGACTTGACAGTAAATCCTTCTTTCTTTGATCCGGGATCAATCCCACAAGCTACGGGTTGGACATTCTTCGCACTCGGTTCTTGATTCAATCGAATACAGAACACTCCTTTCGACCAGAACGGGGTTGCTTTTCCCGATCTGATCCACCGCCTAGCCCGTGACTCCGTAGTCGGCATCAACGGCCTACCATTCGAAACGACCGGAACGTAAACACGGTTTTGTCGCTGTAAGCCCTGACC
>Ga0209542_10007632_pt1 | contig 20502 bp, 16 predicted proteins | sample RifCSPhighO2_01_FD_184028 | JGI IMG/M metagenome (GOLD analysis project Ga0209542, IMG submission 184028) | Soil microbial communities from Rifle, Colorado - Rifle CSP2_plank highO2_0.1 (SPAdes) (version 2) | ecosystem: Environmental > Terrestrial > Deep subsurface > Rock core/Sediment ...
GGGTGGTAACAAGAAAATCAGGCTTTTCCTTGGCGAGAAAGGCGCTGATACGTTTCGCCTGCACCTGTAATATCCTCAGCATGTCCTCATGGGAATACGAAGGCGTATCATAGGGGTATTCCCGAACAAGCTGTCCGGAGCGCACTATCCGGTCAACGTTTAAATATCGCCACAGCGTAGGTTGCCCGTACTTCGTTTCGAGCTCTCGGAGATATTCCATGTCGAGCGTTTCGGTACGATGTTCTTCATGGATATCTTCGTCGAGAAGAAGCGCCGAATATTTCACATCATTCTGCTTTGTAAGAAACTCGAAACTGTCGCGTGTCTGTACATAGGCACAGGCCTCCCGGATGACGCCCTTTTCCATGAGGTGGCGCACAAGTTCGTGACCTATATACGCAAAACGGCGCTGTAACACGAAACATCCTTTCATATCGATTTCAGTCATACTGCCACGTCAGATAGCAAAAAACAATGCGCAGAATCAGTCGATTGGTACACAATACATACATCTGGCCGGTTGACGAGAAAGCATAATTCTTGCTACAGTGACCGCACTACAGAAATACAAATACTATTTATGGCAATGCAGACAGAATCGCGAGACGCAAAAAAGCTTCATGCCGAGCGCGCGCATTCGTATGCGTCTGTAGAAGAGCAGCATCGCAAGTATATCGACCCGAAATCAGAAAGGATCTGGTCTCATTTTGTCGAGAATAGGAGGTGCCCCGTCTGTGACAGTGAGAAAAGTCTTCATGTCCTGGACAAACGGGGCGGAACGTATGTCAAATGCAGCGAATGTACGATGGTTTATACGAACCCAGTTGCAACTGATGAGGCGTTGAAAAAATATTACGGTGAGCTTGATACGAAACAGGGTGAGATCGTCCAAAACGAAAGCCCCTTCTACAAGGAAATATATTCGATGGGTCTTGCCGCTATCGGGCGATTTAAAAAATCCGGCGCCCTCCTTGACATAGGATGTTCAACAGGTTTTTTTCTTGACATCGCGCGCGCGCAGAAATGGGATACCTACGGTGTCGAGCCTGGCGCGATAGAAGCGGAAGAGTGCCGGAAGAAAGGCCATACTCTTTTTGTGGATACGCTTGAAAATATTCAATTCGATCGGACATTCAGCGCAATTACACTCTGGGATGTGTTCGAACATATCCCGCACGGGAAACGGTGCTTGGACCTGCTCGGTAACATTATCGAACCCGGTGGTATCGTGTTCATGCAGATCCCGAATTCCGACGCGCTCGCTGCACGAATGATGCGCGAGCGCTGTAACATGTTCGATGGTCTAGAACACACCAATTTGTATAACCCGCAAACGATAAAGCTCATTACGGAGGCGCGCGGGTTCAAGATAGTGGAAATGAAATCGGTTATCTCGGAAATAGCAGTCATGAACAATTACTTGAGCTACGAAGATCCCTATTTTGGAGAGTCGCGATACGATACTGTAGCCGGCCTCTTGGGCCTCCTCGACGATGCGTTCATTCACACCAATCTTCTAGGTTACAAACTGCAGGTCGTGCTTCAGAGAAAATAGGAGATGGAACACGTTCGTGTCATCGCCCGTCTCGACGTCAAAGGACCCAATGTTGTGAAGGGCGTGCAATTCGAAGCGCTGCGCGTGATGGGAAAGCCGAACGAGATGGCGAAGGAATACTTTCTGCAGGGGGCTGATGAATTGATCTATCTCGATGTCGTCGCATCGCTCTATCGCAGAGAAAATTTGCTTCATATCGTGCGCGAGGCTTCCAAGAGCGTCTTTATTCCCTTCACCGCGGGCGGCGGCGTGCGGTCGCTTGAAGATATCCATGAACTCCTCCACGCGGGCGCTGAAAAGGTCGCGATCAATACTGCGGCCGTTGCGCGTCCCGGACTCATCACCGAAGCCGCAGAGCGATTTGGCAAGCAGTGCGTCGTCGTCTCTATCGAAGCAAAAAAGAAAGGCCCTGGAAAATGGGAAGTATTTACTGATAATGGCCGGCAGTCGACAGGACTCGACGCAATCGAGTGGGCGAAAAAAGCGGAAGAACTTGGTGCGGGAGAAATTCTTCTAACGTCGGTTGATCAAGAAGGCACCGAACGCGGGCTCGATATCGCTCTCATGAAAGCGGCCGCGGATGCCGTAAGCACCCCCGTAATCGCTTCGGGCGGTGCGTCGTCTGAAGCGGATATCGTTGCAACCGTTTCAAACTCACACGTGACCGCGATCGCCGTCGCATCGCTCCTGCATTATCAGAAGACAACCATCGCACGCATCAAAGATACGCTTCTTTCAGCAGGTATTCCGGTCCGAAAACCGACACCTGATGAGCGGAAACGCGAAACAACAAAAGTACTTGAGGCCGACGTATTTGATTACAACCGCTTTACGACAAGACAGATGCGTGATGCGAGCCTTAGTATCGACCCGAAACCGCCGCACGACGTGCTTGAAATCACTCCCCCAACCGATGCGGATGTCTCGATCGTCGATTACGGGATCAACAACATCCGTAGTGTCTTTCGTGCCATCGAGAAAGTAGGAAAGAGACCGACGATCGCTGACTCCGCGAAAACAATCAGAGACGCAAAGCGCCTCATACTCCCCGGTGTGGGTGCCTTTGCGCAGGGCATGAAAGCGCTGCAGGAGCGCGGCCTCATCGATGTGCTGATTGAGAAAGCGCACAGCGGAACTCCCATTTTGGGCATTTGTCTCGGTATGCAGCTTCTTTTCGATACAAGCGAAGAATTTGGGCACCACCGGGGCCTCGAACTTATCCCGGGGAAAGTAATTTCATTCCCCGATCCGAAAATTGCGCGAATTCCCGGCTACACGCTCCCCAATATGGGGTGGAATCCGATCACCATCCCAAAAGGCGGGACGTGGAATAATTCGATACTCGAAAAGGTGGCGCAAGGCGAAAGCGTCTACTTCGTGCATTCATTCTATCCGGTGCCGGAAAATCCTTCGGACGTGCTCGCGGAATCGGAACACGGCGGTGTGAGTTTTTGTGCCGTCGTTCGACAAGGGAACATCACCGCAACACAATTCCACACGGAAAAAAGCGGAAATGTTGGCATCGAAATGCTTCGCGCGTTTTGCGAGAATGACAGCTCGTGATAGCCTGTTTTCGATGGACATCAACTATAACTTCCCGAAGCTCTCCGTTGATGAAGAGAAGTACAATGCATATCCCTTTGAGACGAAAGATTCGCAGCTGAAAGATCTCCCGAAAGAAGTCCTGTTCTGTAAAAAGTGCGTCATCTCGAATCAGCGTCCGCGGACCGATTTTGACGAAAGCGGTATTTGCAACGCCTGTAAATATGCAGAGAAAAAATTCGCGATACCCGAAAATGGCGGCATTGATTGGAACACGCGAGAGCGTGAGCTGGAAACTCTCCTCAATACACATCGATCGAAAGATGGATCGTGGGATGTCGTCGTGCCAGGATCAGGCGGAAAAGATTCTGCACTCGTCACGCACCAACTGAAAGTGCGCTACGGCATGCACCCACTTGCGGTCACGTGGGCGCCGTTCATTTACACCGACATCGGCTGGCAGAATTACAACAACATGATCCAGAGCGGCTTCGACGGCCTCGTCGCGTGGCCAAACGGGATCTTGCACCGCAAGCTCGCACGTGTCGCGTTCGAGCTCAAGGGCGATCCGTGGGAACCGTTTGCATTCGGCCAGAAAGCGTTCGCGTTCCAAATCGCGCTTCGTTTTAAGATCCCTCTTATCTTTTACGGCGAGAACGGTGAAGTCGAATATGGGGGCTCGTTTAAGAACGCGGAAAAGCCCTACGAATCACCGGAAGATTGGGATGAGTTGTATTACAAAGGCGCGGGCATCGACAAACTCCTCGAAGAAGGCGTGAAGATGGGTATTTTCTCGGAAGAAGAGTTGAAAGACGCCTCGTTCGATTTCTATCGCGCACCTAAATTGGAAGATGTGAGCAAGCTCGGTCTCCAGATGCATTGGTGGTCATACTATAAATTATGGGTGCCGCAGGAACATTTCTACTACGCATCAAAACATACCGGCTTCGCACCAGCGCGCGAACGCACCGAAGGTACGTATACGAAGCATCTCTCGATCGACGATAGGCTCGACCCGTTCCATTGGCTCCTCGCGTACATCAAATTCGGCTACGGCCGTGCCACGCGCGAAGCCTGCAGTGAGATCCGCTGCGAACACATCACGCGCGAAGAAGGCGTTTCCCTTGTACACCGCTATGACCATGAGTTCCCTAAAAGATATTTCCAGCAATTCCTCGAATACCTCGGCATCACCGAAGAGCACTTCTGGAAGATTTCTGACCAATATCGCCTCCCGCACATCTGGCGCAAAGACGGCGCGGCGTGGAAGCTTAATACCGTTGTCTCGAACAACGAACCCAAGGGACAGGCTCCGAGCGAAGCACAAACTCCGTATAGTGGCTCTTCGGAACAAACGTCTGTAAAAAGATAGACAAAGCTCAATTTCTGTGGCAATATACGCGGATGAAAAAATCTCGCGTACTTGTCGTTATCCCCGCACGAGGCGGCTCAAAACGCATTCCGAATAAGAACATTCGACCGTTTGTGAATAAGCCCCTCATCGCCTACACCATCGAACAAGCGCTCGCGCTCCCCTTTGCCGATCGCGTAATTGTCGATACTGATTCCCCGCACATCGCGAAAGTAGCGAAAGAGAGCGGAGCAGAAGTTCCCTTTCTTCGCTCCGCACGCCTAGCGAGCGATACGAGTCAGGTCGTCGATAGTACACTCCATTTATTAGAGCGCTTGGCGAGTGACGGCTACAAGCCCGATTACATTCTTCTTTTACAAACGACCTCCCCGCTGCGCGAACATGAAGACATTAAAAAAAGCTGGGCCCTTATGCAAAAGACGAAGGCCGATACTGTCGTTTGCGTGTGCCCCACGCATCCGCAGCTGTATTACCTCGGCAAAAAAGGAGAGCTCGAACTCATCAATCGTTCGAAAAGATATTCTACCAACACCCAAGCGTGGCGCGACGCATATATTCTCAATGGCTCGTTCGCATACATCGTGAATGTAAAAGCTCTGAAGCGCGAAAAACGCATCATCACAAAAAAAACAAAAGCCGTCGTCTGCCCCAAGTGGCGCTCCATCGATCTTGATACGCCGGAAGAGTGGGTTATCGCAGAGATGCTAGTCAAGAACCGCGACATCATCGCGAAGCGAATCGAAAATTTCAAATAGTATGACCATTGGCGTTATCGGACTAGGATCTATCGGAGAGCGCCACGTGCGCAATATTCAAAAACTTTACCCGAACACGTGTATCGACATTCTCACCAAACGGACTATTTGGCGCGATGCTTCAAAAAATACCCATCTTATTGCTTCGCCTGCACGATTTTACACGACAAAGCATGATGTCTATTTCATAACCAACGAAACGGGAAAACACGGCACGACAATTTTGCGATGCATACAGCAAAAACCGAAAGGGATTTTTGTTGAAAAACCCTTGACGCATTCGCTGCACGATATCGCGCGTATCAAAAAAGCACTCTCAAAAACAGATACCGTATTTTTTGTCGCGTATTGCTTGCAATTCTTTAAACCACTCCTGACCATCAAAGAAACAATCGAGGGCGGCGGCATCGGGAAAATACTTTCAATGCGAGTCTCCGTCGGAAAAAACTTGCGCACATGGAAAGCGGGTGATTATCGAAAACGCTACTCAACCGATTCCAAGCGTGGTGGCGGTGTCATCCTCGACCTTGTCCACGAACTGAATTATCCTGCATGGCTTCTCAAGGAACCTCTGCAATTTATTACGGGCTTTTCAGGAAGGGTTTCACTCCCGATAAAAGCGGAAGATATAAGCGAAGGCATTTTCCGCACCAAAAAAGGCGTGGTTGTCTCGGTGCATCAAGACTACCTTCAGACACCAGGCAGGCGGTATTGCGAAATCATCGGCACCAAAGGCACTCTTATCTGGGAAGATGACGCAGGAACGATCTCGATACGTACCGCCTCGCGCACTTGGACGCATAAGGTACGCGAAGAGAGGAACGAAATGTACAAACGAGAGCTCGTATGGTTTATTACCCAGGTGCGGGCGCGAAATGGATACTCAAACTTTGACGAAGCTGCGAAAGACGTGGAAAATGCACTCGCGCTAAAAAATATATGAAATCCTCTTTCGACCTTACGAATAAAGTAATTGTGATCGTTGGTGGCGCAGGACTCATTGGTTCGGAATTGTCACGTCTTTGTGCATCCCACGGAGCAAACGTCGTTATCGTCGAGATCAATAAGAAAAAGGCCGAGTCGCTCGTGGCGGTCATCCAAAAAGCCGGCGGGAAGGCTTTTGCTGAAGTCTGTGACACAACCAATGAGAAATCAGTAAAGGCACTGGTCGCCCGTGTCACAAAACGCTTCAAGAGAGTGGACGGACTCGTCAATACCGCGCATTTCTCCACAGGAAAGCCAGGGAAAGTACCGACTGATGTTTCGTACACCGATTTCATCGATTACCTCAATGACCATATCGGTGGTCCGTTTCTTGCGACGCGCGAATTTGCAAAACACATGATCAGGCAGAAAAGCGGCTCGATCGTCTTTATGGGCTCCATTTACGGCGTGAAAGCGCCGCGCTTTGAAATTTATAAAGGCACACCGATGACGGTGCGCGCAGAATATGAAATTGCAAAAGCTGGTCTCATCCACCTCACGAAATATCTCGCAAAGGCATGGGGACCGCGTGGTATCCGCGTCAATGCAATTTCTCCCGGCGGCGTTTTTGACAATCAAAATCAGAAATTCGTAAAAGCCTACAATCAACATGCGATCCTGGGAAATCGTATGGCGAACCCGGACGACATCGCGCCGACGCTTGTCTACTTGATGTCGGACGCATCGAAATACATTACTGGCCAAAATATCGTAATCGATGGAGGCTGGACTTTGTAATATGAAAACGCTACGCATCGGTTCAAAAAAAATCGGTACGGGACATCCCGTGTTCATCATTGCCGAAGCAGGAGTCAATCATAACGGCCGCCTTGATCTCGCGCTGAAGCTCGTGGATGCGGCAAAAGCGACGGGTGCGGACGCCGTGAAATTTCAAAATTTCAAACCAGAAGAAGTAGTGACGTCGAAAGCTCGGATGGCAAACTACCAAAAGCGCAATACAGGAAAGGATGAATCCCAGCTCGACATGATCCGGAAATTCGCGCTCATGCCAGACGATTTCAAAAAAATCGCGAACTACTGCAAAAAGCGCAGGATCATATTTCTTTCAACGCCACATGGCAGTTTCGACAGCGTCGATCTGCTTCAGAAGCTACACGTTCCCGCATTCAAATTCGGCTCGGCAGACCTCACGAACCTGCCGGTACTTGTGTATACCGCGAGATTCAAAAAGCCGATGATTATTTCAACGGGCATGGCGAACATGGCAGAAATCGGCGAAGCGGTTCAAACGATTCGAAAGGCCGGGAATAACAAAATCGTGGTGCTGCAATGTACGACTGACTACCCGACCGCGCCCGATGAAGTGAATGTCCGTGCGATGCAGACGATCGCGAAGCGGTTCAAGACTGCAGTCGGGTTTTCAGACCACACAAAAGGCTCGCAAGCAGCCGTGATGGCTATAACGCTGGGGGCCGCAGTAATTGAAAAACATCTTACGCTCGATAGAAATATGGAGGGACCGGATCATAAAGCATCCGCTGACCCGCAAGAATTCATAGAGTACGTGAAAGCCCTTCGTGCAGTCGAAGTCATTCTCGGTATAGCACAAAAAGGCCCCACGAAATCCGAAAAACAGTATATGTCGATCGTACGAAAGAGCCTCGTCGCGCGGCATGCAATCAAAAAAGGTGAGATATTCACAAAGAACAATCTCGCGATCAAGAGGCCAGGAACAGGCCTCCATCCGCGCCTCTATTTCAAACTACTCGGAAAGAAATTAAAGCGAGACTTGGCCGTTGATGAAATGCTTTCGAAAAGAGATCTATGAGGAAGAAAAAAGTTCTCGTTGTCACCGGCACACGCGCGGAATACGGACTTCTCTACCCGGTCATAAAGGAAATCCGAAAAAGCCGAAGTCTGCAACTACGACTTCTTGTTACCGGCATGCATACGCAGAAGAAATTTGGATCTACGATAAATGAGATACGTAGGGACGGAATATCCATCTCAAGTGTCGTACGAATAAAGGAAAAAATAAGCATGCTTGAAGCGCTTGCGGAAGAAATCAAAGGGATCGAAAAATACTGCTTCAAAGAGAAACCGGATCTGATCCTCATCAGCGCAGATCGCGGCGAAGCATTCGCGGCAGCTATCGTCGCAGGGCACCTCGGCATTCCCGTTGCGCATCTTTCGGGGGGTGATGTCACCGGTCCCGTGGTAGATGATCTGATCCGCAACGCGATTACGAAATTTTCCCACGTGCATTTTCCCCTTACACAGAGGAGCGCGCGGCGGATCAAAAAGATGGGCGAAAAGCAATCACGTATTTTTCCTTTTGGAACGACCGCGTTAGACGATATTTCCGAAAAAGGCCTTCTCACTCGCGCGCAACTCGCAAAGCAATTGAAAATCGATGCACGGAAACCATGGATACTATTCGTGCAGCATCCAGTTGCCCTCGATATCACCCCCCTCCAGAAACAAATCAACGAATCACTTGCGTCTCTCGAGATCCTTAGTTCGGAGCGAATCGTCATTTACCCGAATTCAGATAATGGCTCAGAACAATTCGTCCGCGCGCTCGAGCAGTTTGCAAAAAAGACGAGGGCCGTCATTGCACGATCGTTTCCTCGTGCTGTATTTTTAAGCATACTTAAGAACGTTGATGTAATGGTCGGAAATTCGAGCTCGGGCATTGTCGAAGCTGGGTTTTTCAAGACACCCGTTGTCGATGTCGGCAACCGTGAACGAGGGCGCGAGCGTGGAATTAACGTCATCAGTGCCCCATACGAACGGCACGTCATAACAAAAGCGATTACCAAGGCGCTTTCGCCTGCATTCAAAAGAAAACTCCGCACAATGAAGCATCCATATGGTTCCGGAGATACGAGCGGTAGCATCGTTCGCGTGCTCGAAAAAATCGATTTTGATGTTCTCAAGAACAAATAATCGTATGAAATCAATCTTTTTCCAAGATAACCAGACACACTCGACCTACAGCGACGGAACATGTACGCTGAAGGAAATCTTCGAGTACAACAATCTCCACGACAAGCTCGACCTCACGATCAGCGACCATGTACGAAAGGAAACGAAGTGGTATCCGAAGTTCGTTGCGGAAATCAAGACATTGCGCAAACAGTATCCTGATTTCACCGTACACATCGGCTGCGAAGTGAAGATCCTTGACGACGGAACGTTGAATACGACGCGTAAAATATTGGACGCGGCTGAAATCGTGATCGGCAGTGTGCACCACTTCGACAGAATTAAAGAGATGCCCGCAGGAGAACTTCTCGAACGTGAATTCGAACTTACGAAGCTCCTCGCACAAAACACTGACATTGATGTCCTTGGGCATCCATTTTCAATGGCAGTACGCTTTCACAACGCGGATGTGCCGCGGCACTATATCGAAGAAGTCTATGGCCTCTGCGTCAAAAACGGCATCAAATTCGAGTACAATCACAAGAATTCTCCCGAGAGTGTACGCGCATTCGTACGCGAGAAGGTCGCCGCAGGAGACATCAAGCATCTCTCGTTCGGAAGCGACATGCATACAGATTTACGCGAAATCGGGCAGTCGAGCTTTGCAGTGCAGCCTCTCGTTACCGTTCTTCTTACCGGAGCCGGTACCGCAATCACGCAGGGCGTTCTCAAAGGACTTCGTCGCTCTCCTGTCCGCATGCGCATCATTGCCGCTGACATGAGCCCACTCGCCGCGGGACTATATGCGGTCGACAAAGCGTACTTAGTTCCTCCGTCGAACAATAAACGATTCATTCCGCAACTTATAAAGATCTGCAAAAAGGAACGTGTTGATATCATTTTCCCGGGCCTCGATCCGGAACTTGAGATTCTCTCAAAAAATGCAAAGAGGATTAAGGAGGCTTCGGGCACAACAGTCGCCATCAGCAATCTTCGCGCCGTCCGAATTGCAGACGATAAATGGAAAACGGTACAGTTTTTGAAGGAAAACCGATTTCCGTATGCGAAATCATGCCTTACAAAAGATGTGCAGGAATTTCTCGAAACTGCAAGATTTCCGCTCATTGTAAAACCACGCATCGGCGCGAGATCGATTGGCTTGCACGTTGTAAAAAACAAGGTGGAGCTTGATGCCGCTATTACAGAAACTCCCGACGCCATCATCCAGGAATACCTTTCGTCGGACAACGACGAATACACGTGCAGCGCGTTCGTGTATAAAGGGAAATGTTATGGCGTCATCTGCGGGCAGAGATGGCTGCGCAATGGAGACACTTACAAAGCGCATTTTAAAAAATATCCCGAACTCGAGGTATTTATTGCAAAAGTTGCAATTAAGCTCAATGTTTCTGGTCCGTGCAATTTCCAACTACGGCAGACAGTGCGCGGCCCTGTGATTTTCGAAATCAATTGCCGATTCTCCGGCACCACGGGCGCGATCAATCATCTCGGATTCAACGTCGCAAATGCGCTCCTACAGATCATCGGCCTCAAACGCACACCGTGGCAACTCTCATTCAAACCCGCCTACGTGTTCCGTTACTGGAATGAATTATTCGTAAAAGAAGAGGACGTGGAGAAACTCGGCAAAGTTGGTGTGCTCGAGAAACCAGGGTCGGAAACGAATGTCATCTAGTATGAATTACAAATATCCTGTCGCGCGGCCATACATCACGAAAGACGAGGAGAAAAATGTGATACGAGTACTTCGCTCGGGTACTTTAAGTATCGGTCCCTATATCGAAGAGCTTGAGAAGAAATTCGCAAAAATGCTCGGTGTAAAATACGCATGCGCGGTCTCTAGCGGAACTGCGGGACTGCATCTCGCGCTCATTGCCGCAGGGATCGGGAAGGGTGACGAGGTGATCACTTCTCCCTTTTCATTTGTTGCATCAGCAAATGCGATTCTGTATGTCGGTGCTAAACCTGTATTCGTCGATATTGATCCAGAAACCTACAACATGGATCCGGCAAATATCGCATCCGCAATCACCCCCAAAACCCGAGCGATCCTGGTGGTGCATATTTTCGGCCAATCATGCGATATGCGTACTATCTTGAAGATCGCCAAAAAGCATAGGTTGAAGATCATTGAGGACGCGTGTGAATCTGTTGACGCTACTCATGATGGTAAGAAAGTCGGAACTTTCGGGCAATCCGGCATCTTCGCGTTTTATGCGAATAAACAGATGACAACCGGCGAAGGCGGTATGCTCGTCACGAACGACAAGCGTGTGTATGAACTGGCGAAGAGCCTGCGCAACCAAGGCCGCGCGCCGAACATGCAGTGGCTTGACCATGATCGCCTCGGCTACAACTACCGGATGGATGAGATGAGTGCTGCTGTCGGCGTTGCGCAACTTAAGAAATTATCAATGAGCATCCGCGAGCGACAGAAAATCGCAAAGTGGTACGACAAATATCTCGCACCGTACAAGGAATGGATCGTGACACCGAAAGTCGCTCCCGGCAACACGCATACCTATTTCGTCTATGTCGTGCAGATCGTAAAATCCGGTTTGAAGCGGGATAAAGTCATCGACCGCCTCGCCCGAAAAAGAATCGCCTCGAAACCGTATCTGCCTTCTATTCATCTCTTTTCCTTCTATAAAAAGCTCCTAGGGACTCGACGAGGAGACTTCCCGGTCTCAGAATCCGTGAGCAGACGCTCGCTAGCCCTCCCGATCTACGTCGGATTGACTGAAAAGGACATACAGAGCATAGTACGGACTCTCATTTCCGTCCTATGACCAAAGAACTGCTGAAGGGCAAGACCGTGATCGTGACCGGCGGTACCGGCTCCATCGGCTCTGAAATCGTACGCCAGCTCCTTGAAACGGAGGCTGCCCAGATCCGTATCTATAGCCGTGACGAACATAAACAGCACGAACTTCAGCATGAACTCCCTGCCGACGATCGCCTCCGTTTCCTCATCGGGGACATCCGCGACAAGGACCGCATGGATTTCGCCTTCCAGAACGTCGATATCTGTTTTCACACTGCCGCGCTCAAACACGTCCCTTTCTGCGAATACAACCCGTTCGAAGCGATCAAAACCAACATTCTTGGCACACAAAACGTGATCGATCTGGCCATCAAACATGATCTCGAGAAGGTCATCGCTATCTCAACCGATAAAGCGGTGAATCCGACCTCCGTCCTCGGTACGAGCAAGCTCATGATGGAAAAGCTTGTCACCGCTGCCTATTTCATCACCGGCGGCAAGCGAACGCGTTTCGCGAGCGTACGGTTCGGCAATGTCTTGAGTTCGCGCGGTTCCGTCATGCCGATCTGGCTCCGTCAGATCAAAAATGACCAGCCGATCACGATCACCGACAAGCGTGCGACGCGCTTCTTCATGGAGATCCCCGAAGCGGTCGATCTCGTCTTTTCCGCGATGGAGATCATGCAGGGCGGCGAGATCTTCGTCCTCAAGATGAAACGAAAGCTCAAGATCGTCGATTTCGCCAAGGACATCCTCAAGAAACATGCCCCCGGAAAAAAAATAGCTCTCAAATTCATCGGCCTGCGCCCGGGAGAAAAGCTCCATGAAGAACTCCTCACCAAAGACGAGAGTATGAATGCGCTTGAAATGAAAGGTATGTTCGTCATCCTGCCCCAGCACGCTCCTCCTGGAGAGAGACTGCCGCGAAGGATCTATAAAGGCGCCCGGAAGACGAAAGTGCAGGCCTTTCGTTCGAATCAATAAGGTACAATTCTCCTGTCTGCGTAGCAGACCTGCTTCAGGAAGATATGTCTGACTCCCTTAAAAAACCAGCGATCTTCCTAACATTGCTTTATTCATTCGCATGGGGACCGATGCTTTTCATGCGTGGCGCGTATTGGGATGGATGGGTCTTTTTTTCCCAATTCACCAACAAAGACTATGCGTGGGTGTATTTCGTATTTGCCCCGCCGCGCAATTACTTTCACTACTATACATTCCGATTCCTCGATCTCTTTCCGGACCCGACGCTTGCAGCCCGATGCATCGTCTTCGTCTCATGGCTTCTCTCGGGACTTCTTCTCCTGCGCATCCTGCGTCGTTTCTTGAGTTGGGATACGCGCACAGCGACGCTGTGCGTCGCGTACTATCTTCTCTTCCCCGTATTCATAGTCAGGTTCGAGTTCATCCACGTCTACTATTCCGCTATCACGTTCTTCTTCACGCTTGCCGCATATCTTTTTCTGGACTCCGCGCCTCGATCATGGATATGGACAATCCTTCGTGAAATAAGCGCCGTAGCATTATTTACCCTTGCATTCTTGTTCAACTCTTTCGTCTTTTTCTTCTTCGGCTTCCTTGGCGTCCATCTGTATCTGTTCTCCCAAAAATATCCTGGACTTTCTCTCTACGAGGTAACTTTGAAATGGGTAAAGCGCTTTTTCTACCTGCTGTTGTTCCCTTTCGTGTTTATGGGAATCAAGATGGTTTTCTTCGCCCCATATGGTCCGAGTGTGGGTTATAACAAAATACTCCTGCTTCATCCGAGTTTCAGTGTCCTCACACGGATGATCGAAGGATTCTGGGAAGGTTTCTGGTCAGGGTTCCTCTGGCCCTTTGCTGCTGCGCTGCAGTTTCTCGAACGGAAGTATTTCGCGCTCGCACTCATACTCGCGGCAGCGATCGTGCTCTATATATTCCGACGGTATCCTATTTCTCGTGATGACACGTCTGCGCCAGCTCATACTGCAAACGAACCTTTCTATGTTCGCTTCTGGCAGCATCATCCCGCCGTAAGCATGATCGTCGGCGGTCTTTTCTTCCTTTTTCTCGGCCTCTTCCCCTATGTCGTCGTCGGCAAATCTCCCCATATCTACGGATACGGCTTCGGACTCCGCCATTCGCTTCTCATGCCGCTCGGAAGTGCCCTTATGCTTTTCGGTTTGGTAAGCCTCATCGTTCGGGAACAAATGCAGTTTGCAGCACATGTAGCACTCCTTTCCCTAAGTATCGCGTTTCTCTGGTTCAACTTCTTTCTTCTTGATACGGATTGGTACAAACAGCAGGCCATCATCGCCAAGCTTCCGGAAATCGTGAGAGAAATCCCCCCGCCTGCGACATTCGTCTTCATGGATGGAACAACAGGCTACAACTGGCTCAATAGGATGGGGTCTCGCCAGGACTTCACCGGATACCTTCAGTTGGTTTCTGGCAAGCGCGATTATTATGGGGTGAATGCATATGATTACGCACACAATCCTCAGCCGGAAGAACTCGCGGTAACCTCAACGATACACCTCCGAATCGTATCGGAACGTAATTGGGGAGAGCCAAAAGTAACGGAATGGTTGTATCTCAAATACATCGAACTCCGTTTCGGCGAGGAGCGGTTGCGAGAGGAAGCGTCGCGCATCTTACAGATAGCACTCATAAACGAAGCCCCCGTGCCGGAAACAAAGACGTTGGAATAGGAAAAGGATGCTGGGACAACTTCCCTACGCAATCGAGTAGACCTTGTAGAAATACGAATCTTTGTCTTTGAGAAGCTTCTGTGGTGGGCCTTGTTCGACGACACGTCCGTCTTCGAGTGCGATCAGCGAATCGGCGGCGATGATGGTCGAGAGCCGGTGCGCGATGGCGATGATGGTTATCTTTCCTTTCAATCCTTCGATGATGCCTTTGATGTGCGCTTCGGATTCCGCATCAAGCGCGGAAGTGGCTTCATCGAGGATCAGGATCTCCGGCTTGTGCGCAAGTGCGCGAGCGATGACGAGCCGCTGGCGCTGCCCAGCCGAGAGCGTCATGCCGCGATCGCCTACAATAGTGTCGAGTCCATGCGCGCTTTTCCGTATCACATCATCGATACGCGCCATCTGTGCTGCTTCCCAGATCTCGTCGTCGGACATAGCGCCGTAAAACGCAATGTTATTGCGGATCGTATCGTTGATGACGAAAAAATCCTGCGAGACATAGCCGATATTCTTGCGCCATGTCGCGAGGTCGATGTCCTTTGCATCGATATTATCGAGCGTGAGCACGCCGGCATTCGGGGTCAGTAATCGAAGCAAGAGATCGACGCATGTCGTCTTTCCGGCGCCAGAGGGCCCGATAAGGCCTACGAATGCGCCGCGTGGAATCGCGAACGAAAGATCGTGCAGCACCGTCTTTTCGTTCGTGTACGAAAAAGACACGTCGTCAAAGCGCAGTTCCTTTTTGAATACAAATGGTTTCGAGCCGGAACGATGCTCTGAATGCTTCTCGGCATCTTCCGTGAACGCGAGTATACGTTGCAAATTCGGCGTATATTCATTCATGACTTGTACTGCAGACTGCAGCTGCTGTACGTACACCGCGATGCGATAAATAAGATAGACGATCGCAGGAAGCGCAGCCAGCGAAATGATGTTATAGCGGAACGAGAGCGCAAAGATTCCTGCGATATACAACATGCCGAGCATCGGGATCGTCGTATTCGTAAGATAATACAGCATCAGGACTTTGCGACTGAGATGCCGCAATCGCTCAAAGATACCGGTCGTCGTCTCAACAACCTGCTCTTCGACGCCTGAGGCCTTGATAGTTTTGATGCCATAGATCGTCTCGCTCGTGCGATGTGACATGTCGGTTAAGACGTGGGCTCGTTCCGCAGAGAGCGTCCGGACTTTCACAAGAACCGGGCGGAAACTGATGAGAAGGATTGCGCCGACACCGAGCGTCGTGAGCATGATTATCGGAGAAATATTGAATGCGATGATGAGGTAAATCGAAAGGCTCGTCACCAACATGATGAACGACGAAATGTTGCGCAGAAGTGTCACACAATTCGGCACGTCGACGAGAAGCCACGTCTCAAGATGTCCCATCTTGTGCTTCGTAAGGCTCGGCCACGATGCGCGTAGGATTGCTGCAGTGATACGAGAACGCGTCTCAGCTTCGTACTGCGTCGTGATACGCGCCTGGATAAAGTAGAGAAAGAGAAGCGTCGCGGAGCGCGCAAGGAAAAGAATCACAATGAAAATGAGAAGGAATTTCGGCGCGAAATCGATATGCAAAACATCAAAGAACGAACGCATCAGGACGGAAATCGTATCGGTAGCCGCCTCATTGGTATTCAAAATGAAGGTAAGGAGGGGTATGAGCGCATTGATGCCGATACCCTCCAGAATCCCCCCCAGAAAGCCGAAAGCCGTAAGGGCGATTATCTGTCTGGAATAGCCGCTGTAGGCTCTGCGAGCCAATGAGACAATGGCCCCGAAGCGGTCAAAAAAGTGTCTAGAAACGGGCTGTGGGGTCATAAATGGCCTAATATGGATGCCGCGCGCGCATCCCATGTATACCGTGCCACTTCGCCTTTAGCAATCCGGGCACGCTCGCTAGCATGCAGGTCCGAGGCCGCTTTTTCGATGATCGCGGCAAGATCTTTTGCATCATCTGGCTTGAACCAATATGCGGCGTTGTCTGGCAATACTTCCCGCGCGCTCGGAATGTCTGATGCCACGATGGGACGCCCCGAGGCCATGTAGGCAAAGAGTTTGAGAGGCGACGTGAAGCGTGCACCGATCACACTCTTTCCTGTCGTTGGAAGAACAAGAACATCGGCCGCAGCTTGATTATCGGCAAGTTCACGGTACGGACGAGACCCGAGAAAGATGATGCGTGGATACTTTTTCTGCACTTGCGCGATCTCTTCAGGGGTTCCACCTATCACCGTCATACGCATAGCATCCGGAAGAAAGTCACTCGCTTCAAACAGAGTGTCCGTTCCCTTCCAGCCGCCAAATCCTCCGATATACATCGCGACCAATCCTGTCTCCGAAAGCCCGAGTCTTTTTCTCGATTCTATTTTCGATTCCGGGTGTTCAAATGCCTGCAAATCGATACCATCGTGTGCGACGACGATACGTTCGGCAAGGATGCCCCGCATGATGTAAAAATCCCGCAATCCTCCTGAGATAACAACGATGCATTTGGCACGATGCGCTACTCTTTTCGCGAAGAAATTCCATGCACCTGTGTGTGATTCCCACACGATCTCTCGCGTGGTCAGAAATGAGATGATGCCGAGAATTATTTCATCGCGTCCGTACACGATTCCTGAACGAGAACGGATGTATCGGGCGACGGCAAATGCGAAGGAAAACGATTCAATGAGAAATCCGGGCATTCCCCACGAGACTGTATCGAATACCGGTAATTTTGTTATGGGAAATCTTTCTTTGAGATCGTAATACGATGCAACATCTTCGGTAATCGGGGTTTTCCGCTTGGGGACGATTAAATCTACTTTTGCTCCTGCGCGCGTGAGTGCTTCGCAGGTCTTAGCTATCTGCACGCCATGCGCCTTCTCACTTGGCATCCGCACGTTCGCGATATAGAGAATGCTTTTCATGGTCATTTGACGAGAAAGACATTGTATCCGCTCACCTGGTTGCTTTCGAGTTTCCCCGTCATCTTGTCGAGCATGAATCCGAGCGTGCACATGACCTTCCATCTTCCGAGCGGACTCAGACGTATCAGTGTCTCCACTGGACCGCGGACACCGATTATCTCGAACAAGGAAAAATCTTTCGCGAGATGCGCGAGACCGTCTTTGGTGAAGCGCCAGAAATCCTTATAGTAGCCGCCATGCGCATGGTAGTAATAAAGAAACGGAACGTAGATAAATACCATGCCACCAGGCTTCAGCACACGATATATCTCGCGCATGGCGAGAGCCGGATCCTCGACATGTTCCAAGACCGCGATGCAGATGATCGCCTCTTCTGAATCATCAACGAACGGAAGCTTATGGATGTCGCCGACGATATCCGGATTGTAGTCGGCTACCTTATCGAGAATCTTGTAGTCGATTCTCGCGGCAAGCGGGATGAGCCATTCGCGCGACGCGTCGTAGCGGTTATTCTTTTCCTTGTTAATACGGAGGCCTCCACCGATATCGACGACACGCTTCGCGGAAAATATCCGACGCATCTTGTCCTCGAAGAAAACATCCCAGGGGCGCTTCACCCCGTTAGAAGTCATATTGCAAAAAAGAATTTTAAGCGGTTTTTCAAGTATCTCCGACCTTGTCCTGATTTCAGATACTTTTCGCGGACTCTCGCATCGTCTCGGTTTAGTCCGATTTCGCAGTAGATTATTCCCCACGGGACGCCATTTTTAGTAGATCTATTTTTGCCCGCATTATGGCTTAAAATTCTTTTTTGCATATTCTTCGTTGAACCGATATACCACTGACCTTTTTTCTTGCTTCGCAGAACGTACACATACCACTGCTGACTTCTAACGGGGTTCATACCGTAATCCTAACTCGTGCATCGAGAGTAGTCCCGTATTTAGTTGCGGGTTGGACTTCCACGTGCACCTCATCCCCACGGTACGTGAGCGAGGTTACTTTTCCATAGCCGACCTTGTAGCGCGGAAACAGCATAACGAAACATTCGAGCTTGAAGAAAAAGATACGTAAGAATGCTTCTCGAACATACCCCCCGCGAAGCGCGTACCAGGTGTGATTGAGAACTTCACGGAGACTATGGAGAAACGCTGGGGGCAGCTGAGGAAATCTCCGATACCATTTCGCGTTGCCCACAAGGCCGTTTACATAGATACCCACAGTGGGATTGCGTTTCAGTGAGCGCGCATTCACGAGAGTGCGCTTCTCCGGTGTCGTTTTTGTATACACTTCCTTTCCTTTCAATTCGAACGAAAAGGGCAGTACAGAATCTGCACGATCGAATGTTTTCTCGATATTGGGAATACGTGTGAGCCATGCAAGATGCGCGGTCCAGAATATCGGACACTGAAAATTAATTGGTGCGCCGATGTGAGAATGGAGATACCCGTTGTAGAAATGCTTTCGGATTTGGTAGAGAACATTATGGAGCGCGGTTTTCGCTTCAGGGAGCGACGTGTGCGCAAGTGCGTACGCATCGAACGCATGTGATGCAACTTCGTACCGTGAGAGCCAGTACCATCTCTTGCACTCGAGTCGGAGATCTTTCACGCCGTTTCCCGAATACATTGCGAGAAGTGCTTTTTCACTTTCTTCGAGATCTTTCTCGTATGGAGCCGTGGAGATACCGAGTTCTCCGAGTGCGTAGCTAATAAAGGCCGTACACCTCGACTGATAGAACGTCGTAATATCGTCGTATCCAGCAAACGTGCCGTACTTTTCTGCTTCAGGAAAATAGCGGAAAAATCCATCAGGAGTCATGTATGAAAACGCCAATCCGATGGATTCCTCTGCGCCTTTTTGAAATGAGGTGTCGCCAATGTATCGCGCATACGAGGCGATACCAGTGAGTCCCCAGAGCCGTTGGTTCGTCGTCCTTTTGGTGCGCGATGCGCTTGCAAGGTAACTATCAACTACTTTTTTAAGTGCTTCCTTATATTTCGCATGTTCATCTTCGCTGAAGGCATCGGCGTGCGTACGGAGGAATCGCGAAATCGTATCGACCGCCGAACCGCAGTCGATGACGTTGTTGGACATATTCATCATATTCAGAAGTCCTGGATAAAATATCCATGAATCCCCATCGCGTACGATACGCTTGATAAGGAGTTCGATTAACGCCTTTCCTTTTTCCACTTCCCCGAGGTACGAATATATGTCCAGAAGATATGTCGTGTTTCCAGTATGCTCGACGTGATGCTTGCCGCAACGCATGTTGGTCTCCAGATAGAGAGCCGCTTCTTTCATCATTTGGTCGAACGTAATCATGCTTTTTTTCTAAAGAATTTCTTCCCCGTTTCCACAATGAGGCGTAACTGATAGCGTATGCGGCCATATTCGACTTTAAGCGGCATGCACGAGGATGCGGGATATAGAAGTCGATCACGCGTTGTTTTGACAATGACAGCCGCGATGACTTTGAGGTGCCAGGGGAGAAAATGCAACACAAATCCGCCGACCGACATCGCAGAAAGAGAATTAACTTCGTCAGCGATGTACTTATAGCTACGACGGGCATATTGTTCGACATCCGCATCATCCCAATATACGTTCCATGGATGCGTGAAGGTGCCTATCGCGAGGCTGCGGTCGAATTCGAGCTTGTTATGCACGGGCCGTACGAAACGCGCCCCCGATCGGCGATCGAAGAAACGGAACTGGTAGCCGGGATAATTTGACGAGTGAATGATTGGACGTTCACCGATAATCATCCGCATGGGGACTTGGTAGAGAAGTGTCGCAGGATCCGAGGCAACGACCTGACGAATCTCGTCGACAAGCCCCGGCGAGACCGATTCATCAGAATCGAGGATGAGCACCCAATCGTGCCCTGCCGCATCCACGCATTGATTACGCAAGCTCCCGATGTCCTTGAGTGTATTGTCGGGATTCTTGAATTTTGTATCCTGTTCTATCACACGGCATCCATATTCTTTTGCAATGGCCAACGTA
>Ga0209542_10007633_pt1 | contig 20500 bp, 15 predicted proteins | sample RifCSPhighO2_01_FD_184028 | JGI IMG/M metagenome (GOLD analysis project Ga0209542, IMG submission 184028) | Soil microbial communities from Rifle, Colorado - Rifle CSP2_plank highO2_0.1 (SPAdes) (version 2) | ecosystem: Environmental > Terrestrial > Deep subsurface > Rock core/Sediment ...
ATTTAGCTTCAATATGTATAATAATCTAAATCTTCTACCATTGCAATCATAGGAAGAAAAATAAAAAGTGAATTGTAAATCTTCGATTTACTGTCAGGTTTCTGTCTTATAGAAATCAAGAATAAAAAGAGTTGGGGAAGTAAAATTTGATTACAACGGCGAACTTGACATGTCCTATAATATAAGGTATAATGCAGCGACTATTATGAGGAAATTAGCTTTAAATATAAAATTTAGTTTAATAAAGTCATTTAAGCCGGCTTAATCGGCCAATGGCTTTTTTTGTGCCTAGGACTAGTCCCTCCTCCCAGGCCGCAGCCAAGTTCGACTTGGTGGCCGAAGTAACTCCTGGAATGGTGGGACGGCACTTTTGTTTGGAGACCAGAGCTAAATTTTAGCTTTGTTCCCCGACCAAAAGTTGGGAATTTAAAGTTTTTACCAGCCTGAATTGCAGGCTGAATAAAGTCTAAGGATTATTCCACTGGCTAAGTTTAGGGGTTTACCCCTCGAAGCTTTAGCGAAGTGGGGCACTTTGACAAAGTACACAGGCAAACCCCGATTTTATCGGGGTGAAGTCCGCCATAAGCTGCTCCACGAAGCGTGAACGAATAGTTCTGAAAAGCTGAGTGGTAAGGCCAGGCGGAATTATTCCTAACAGGAAAAATAAACCTAAAATTCCTTCCTTGAGTAATTCTTAGAACCCACTGTAGAGATGAATTAGTTTGTCTCTAGAGTGGGTTCCAAGAATAAAAAAGAAAGAAGGAAGAAAAAAGTGAAGCTGGTACGCGCGCCTCCGAACTGACGTCGGTTGTTGAAGCTCCTTAGTAGGCTAACCCAAGCCTGTCGCCTTAGGTGACTTAACCAAATCAGGCAATCGTGCTTGATAAGGAAGGGAACGAAGTTCAAGGAGTTTTTTCATAGTGAACAGAAACTACGGAATCGGCGGAACTGTCCTGGTTCTAGTAGCTTTATTGCTACTGGTATGGCCAGGGTGGCTAATTGGTGGCCCCTTATGGGATCGCTTTCAGCGACCCAGTGCGGATCTCCGCGTTGACAAGACGACTATCCGTCCTGGACAGTCGGTCAAGCTGACGTGGAAGACAAACGCGGACGCGGTTACCCTCAATGATGAGGAAGTTGATCCGAAAGGGAACCAGACAGTGAACCCCGTGGAGGACACGGAGTACGTGTTGGTAGCGGCTAACGACAAGGGCGAGGAAACTCGCACCGTCAAGGTGAGTGTCAAGGGGAAGCCCGTGGCATCACCATCGCCGAGCGCCAGTGCGTCAGCAAAGCCATCCGAGAGCCCCAAGCCCTCGGAATCGGCGAAGCCCAGCGCTCTGCCCGCGTCCCAGCCCCCGGCAACTAGCCAGTCACAACTCGGCTGCGCCGGGAAGGATGTCGGAGCTGTTCAGGGTATGATCGGACTGTCCGTTGTCTGTCTCGGAACCGAATATGACGCCTACACATGGCGCTCGGTTCCTATCAAGGTCAACGCAACAGTACCCGACGGCTGGATTGCCACCTTGCACTTGTCAAGCGACAAAATCGTGGTGACGGAGAAATCCGGAACCTACGAAATCGTCGCCGGCACGTTCAGGCGGAAGGCAGGATATCCAGCCAGCGATGCAGTCCACAATGCCTGCTCGCTTCTTCTCAAGGAACAAGCCTTTGGCGCGAGCCAAACGCCATCGTTCCCAGTTGAAGCCAGCGGCTTCAATTGCGATGGCAAGGTTGCCTCGCAAAGCCAGCAGGCGCAGCCCGCGAGTCCGCAACAAGCGGCACCCGCGCCCGCAACACAGGCGTGTCTTACTGTCGATCAGGCAACGGCCAAAATCGGCGGTAACGGCTGGAGGGTCATGCCAGGCACGAATGGTGAAGGCCTTAAGTATGGGCCCGCATCAGCTGTGTCCATGACCGCGCCATCTCAAGGCCGAATTGACTACCCTGGAGGATCTCTCCGAAATGGACAGTCCTCTGGCGGTATCAGCGAGGCCACGTATTGGTGTAACGGCTAGTTTTTTTGCAATAAGCAGAAGAAAGGGAATGCTTCCAACATTTTACCGGGGTCGGGACCCCCAACAACGCGATCTAAATTTCCAAGGGAAAGAGAAAGACAATGAAGCTCTTTTTGAGCATCATCGGAGTCGTTCTGGTCGTAGCGGCAAGCTTCATAGGTAGAGCAGCAGCTGTGACAACAGGCCAATTCGGCGGACCGCAGATGGTCCCCTACGTTGACGATGTCAACATGCAGGACGGACCACACTGGATCGTGAAAATCGTTTTCCCTTCGGGGATTACGACATTCGCGATCGACCCCGCGCCAATTGGGATTAACAATCCCACCGACGCGGCGTCTTGGTTTCCGAACACGCAGCCCAGCGAGTGGCGCTCAATTACTGAGGGAGAATTCACAACGTGGGTTTTCCACTCAGGTCGAGGACCAATCTCGTTGATGCCGATGTTCGGTACCTTGGACGTGGGCAACAAACTCAACGCTGGCCAGTCGGTTTCGACTGCGGATGCCACGTGGCGTTTTGGTAACAGAAATGCTGTTTCCATAACTCCGTCGGCTCCACAACCAGCACCAGCGCCCGCTCCGGTAGGAACGCTCAATGCTTGTCCAACGACAAGCAATGATGCTTCACTCATGGGCGGATCAGCTTCGAGCTGGAACGTAATTCCAAGCACCAGAAGTACTGGGTGGCATTATGAAGGGCCTTCGGCTCTTCTTACTGCGCCAGGCTTTGGTCGTTTGGACACGCCAGCTGGTGGCCTTAGAAACGGACAGTCGACGACGACTACCGTAGCCACCTTTTGGTGTCAAGGATAAGTTTCGGACCCAAAAGGTTCGATATAGTTCAGAGGGAAAAAGTACCTGTTAGGAAGGCTGCTAGATCGTGATGATCTTCTTTTGCCATCCAATTGCGGATGTGTCAAAAGCTGATCGTTTCCGATCCTTGCAGTTAACCTGTGTACTTTACCCCTCGTCGCCTTAGGCGACCTGATGAGTCCTCCGCAGCTTTATGCGTAGGAGGACGAAAGGGGTATATGATTACAATTTCATTTGTAATACCAATTTATAACGAAGAAAAAAGATTATATAAAACATTTAAGGCTTTAAAAACGCTTAGACTTCGTGCGGGTTTAAAACTTGAAGAGGTTATTTTTGTTGATGACGGCTCGACCGACAGGTCGAAGTTGATAGTTGAAAGTGGAAAGTTGAAAGTTAAGAAAGCGGTAAAACTTATCTCTTATCACCCAAATAAAGGAAAGGGGTATGCGGTTAAAAGAGGTATGATGGAATCAGACTCCGATTATACTTTGTTTTTCGACGCGGATATATCTACTCCCCTTTCTGAACTTAATAAATTTATAAAGTATTTTGAGAATAAAATTGACGTTATAGTTGGGACCCGAAAAAACGGTAAATCAACCGTTGTAAGGCACCAACCGCTTTTTAGAGAATTTTTAGGAAGAGGTTTTACTCTTCTTACTCAAATTATTCTTAGGCTTAATATATCCGATTTCACTTGCGGTTTTAAAGCCTTTTCGCGCCAATCAAAAGAAAAAATCTTTTCTGAAGCAAAAATTCAAAAATGGGGATATGACGCGGAAATTTTATACATTGCTAAAAAATTTGGTTTCTCGATAGCTGAAAAGTCGGTAATTTGGGCAAATGACGAAAGAACTAAAGTTAATCTTTTAAAAGACATTCCCTATACTTTATTTGAATTAGGCAAAATAAATTGGATTCATGCAATAAAACCGGAAATCATTTATACTTTTAACTATAGTCGATTAAATTATAAGAAGTTTACAAAAACAGTGGCATCTTTGCTATCGATGATATTTTAATGACCTTATGAATAATAGTCTGCTCGTAATCACCAGCTATCCTCCACAGGGAAAGGTTCATGGAGAAAAGGTTGTCGGAATCGCGTCTTATGCTAAAAATACTCTTTTATCCATGCCAAAAAATCTTGATATTAAAGTATTGGCAGAAAAATTAGCTAATGAAACAAACCATATAGAAGAAAACATAACCGTTGAAAGAGTCTGGAAAAGAAAATCTTTTCTTTTATTCCCTATTCTTCTTAATTATGCAATTAAAAACAGAGATACTAAAAATGTTTTGATTGAATTCGAGCATGGAATGTTTGGAGAGATGATTCATCTAATTCCATTTCCTCTTTTTATTTTGCTTCTTAGGCTACTTGGTAAAAATGTGACAATAGCATTACACCAGGTGTTTTCCGACATGAAGGCAATCAGTCCTCATATAAATATAAATGCAAATTCAAAACTAAACTTTTTTTTTAACATTTTTTTTAAAGTTTTTTATAAAGCAGTTCTAATATTTTCAACCAAAATTATTGTTTTCGAAGAAGAACTTAAAGAAAAGCTGTCTTGGCATGGAAACAGTAAAAATATCTTTGTTATACCCCACGGAGTCGAAAAATTCCCAAAAAATGCAATCTCTAAAGATGAAGCGAAATCTGAATTAAAACTACAAAAGAATACATTTATTATTCTTTGCTTTGGCTACCTTGCATGGTATAAAGGAACCGATTGGATAGTAGATAAGTGGAAAGTTGAAAGTGGAAAGTTGAAAGTTAATAATATAAAACTCATAATCGCAGGGGGGGCAAATCCTCAAAGACTGGAAAAAGAATACTACAAAAAATATGTAAAAGAGATAGAACAAAAATGTAAAGAAAATGATATTCTTTTAACCGGCTTTATCCCGGAAGATAAAATATCAAAGTATTTTAATGCGGCAGATTTAGTAGTGTTCCCCTATCGTACATTTATATCCGCGAGCGGACCGCTTTCTATAGCATTGTCTTTTAATAAACCGTTTATCATATCCGAGCAATTAAAAGAAATTCTGGAAACAAAAGACATAAAACTTCTAATATCCAAATTTCAGTTTCAAAAAAGCGATTTATATTTTGAAAACGAAAATGACTTTTATAAAAAGATTAATAAAATTAAAAATGACACAATTTATAGAAATAAAATTACTGCTCTTTCAAAAGAATTAGCAGAAATACGAGATTGGGAAAAAATTGGAAAGCAATATTATCAAACAATATTTTCTTAAAAATGATCAAAAAACTTTTATTTGCTCTAATTGTTTCTGTTGTCCTAACTATTATTTTTACCTTCCCAAGCGCATTAAATCTTACAAAATATTACATAGGAGATGGCTGGGACAATTACCAGTATGCTGCTTATCAGGGTATAGCGGCCAACCAGATTAAATCAGGTGAATTCCCGTTCCATTTTACCAATTTCTGGCGGTATCCAACAGGTTTTGATTTTGCCAGGGGTTTTGATTTTTATCTAAGTGTGGGGTTGGGCGCGGTATTTACTTTATTTTTAGGATATCCTCTCGGATACAACACAACAATTCTTTTTCTTATGATGCTAAATGGAGTTTTTAGTTATCTTCTATTCAGGCAAGTTACACAGTCAAAAATACTGGGTTTATTAGGGATGATTATTTATGGATTCTCTTTTTATAATATCTCGAAAGCCTCCTCTCACCCAAACTTATTATTTACAGGCGGATTCGCGCTTTTTTTCTTTGCAATATACCGTCTTATAAATTTGGAAAAAATTAAAATAGTGGATTATATATTACTTTTTTCTTCTGTATTTTTTATAGCAATAGGCTCCGGGCAATACTTCTTAATTTTTCTTTTGTTTCTTTTTATTTACGGATTAGTCTCATACCTTTTTTATAAAGATCTCTTTTTTAAAAAAATAAATAAAATTAAAGATTCGCTATTTTCATTTTTGCTAACAGGAATTATTATATTACTGCCTGTTTTCTTCGCATATCTTCCACACATTAAAGCAATTATTAACGGCTCTTTTATTGTCGTAAAAAGGGGTGATATTACATCCGAACTTGTACCATCTTTTTATGATTTCTTCCTGCCAAATTCATACTTAAGGCTTTATATCACTCAACTTTTGCATAGCCCGAATAATCCGTCCATCGAAAAGGCCGTATTTTTGGGATGGATTGAATTAGTTTTGTTTGCGCTCTTTTTCGTATCAAAATATGCTAAAAAAACAAAATTATTTATCGGTAGTCTATTTTTAATTCCATTTATTTTTTCCTCTTTTCTTCCCCATACCTTTTTATCTCAATTGTTTCCTTTTAAACTTATTGCCGAAACAGGAAGATATTTAACCATTTTTTATTTGTTTTTAACGATTGGTGGTCTTTTATATTTAAAATCAATAAACAGTAAAGCAAAATATGCTCTAGTAGTTATTGTCATAATTTTTGTTATTTTGGAAAGAGTTCCTAGTGGATTTTATTTATCAGACACCTTAAAAAATGAAGCTTTTATAGATGTAGTTAAAAAAAAAGAAACGAAAGCCGTTCTGGATATTCCTATAAATTTATATAATGCGCGCTATGATATTTTTTCTATTTACTATAACAAACCAATTGTTAACGGCTATTTCCATTGGGTGGCAGATGGAATAAAAGAAAAAGTATTTGTAACTCAAAATAGTCTCCTTAACCGCTATGTTTGCTCAGGTGATGATCCGATTCTGAGCGGCGAACTAGATCTCCAACAAGAAAGACTCCTGGACATTCAAATGATAAGCCTTTTAAAAGAAAACGGAATATCAACTGTTGTTATTCATAAAGATGATAAATTTTTTCATCCCATTTGTAGAAATGTCAGGCTTAGATTAAGCAATCTTATTCCAGCTATTGAATCTCTTGAAATAACTTCTTCAACTAGTGAAAACCAGCTGGAAGTAAAGCTTTGGGACGGAAAACCAGATTTAACTATATATTTTTCTCATGACGGAACGTTTTATCTTGACGGGCTCTATATTGCTCCTACCGATCCTGCGGAATTTACTATTTCTCCTGCTGATTTCAGCTATTCCTGGATCAAACAAGAAAACAGCAATGCTAGAGAACTCGATCCGCCTTTTTCTATTTCGACCAAAGTGAAAGCAGGATCTTTTATAACTATTTCTTCGCAGGAAGAGGTGGCATCGACTGTGTTTTCCTTATGGTACCGCTACTCGCTTAACCCAAATTCCGATACGAAAACCTACGTTCCTGTATTTAAAAAGGTCTTTGAAGATGAAAAGGCAATTGTCTTTTCGCTATAATTAAAACATGAAGATTAAAAGCTTTTTTGTTAATAACTGGCCAATAGTTGCTATTTTTCTTTTAGTAGCAACGCTTTTTGCCACTAACTACAAGGCAGGGACATGGCTTACCGGATGGGACAACCTTCATCCCGAATTTGATTTTGGAACAAATATTAGACGTTCCGTTTTCGCGGTTTGGCAGGAATATCAGGGCTTGGGACTTCTTGGAGGAATGGGACACGCTGCGGCGCTTGTTCGGGAACTAATCCTTTATGCGTTCTCCTTTATATTACCTCCATCCCTTTTGCGATACTGCTGGACTTTTTTGATGCTTTTTATTGGAGGAACCGGGGCGTATTATTTAATAAAAAATGTCACCCTGGAGCGAAGCGATAGGGTCTCTTTAAAAGATTCTATCGGTCGCTTAGGCGACCTCCAGAATGACAAGAAAATAGTTCCTTTCCTGGGCGGAGTTTTTTATATATTAAATTTGGCAACGGTACAAAATTTTTATGTTCCATTTGAGGCATTCATTACTCATTTCGCATTTTTACCCTGGCTTTTATTTGCATCTATAAATTATTTTCTAAAACCATCCCGCAGAAACTTAATTTTATTAAGTATTGTTTTATTTCTTGCAACACCTGGAGCCTATATCCCTACCCTTTTTGTTGTTTATCTCCTAGCAATAAGTATCCTACTTTTTGTATTATTTTTTAAATCTTCAAGTATTGAAAAACTTAAAAGACTAATAAAACTTTACCTGATAATTTTTATTGTAAATGCTTTTTGGCTATTACCCTTTTTGTACTTTACGTTTACAAGTTCATCGGTGACATTAAACGCAAAGATAAATCAAATGGCAACAGAAACAATATTTTTGCAAAATAAAGAATTTGGAAACATTACAGATGTTATGCAATTAAAAGGCTTTTTGTTTAATAACGTTGACCCGGATACAAACGGCATATTCACTTATATGCTACCCTCTTGGAGAGAACACTTAAAAAATCCCCTAATAAACTTTCTCAGCTTTTTATTTTTCGCCGTTATTTTAATTGGTTGTGTTTATTGTCTTAAAAAAAGGAAAGCTATTTTAATGGCATTTTTATTGCTTTTTGTTTTTTCTTTTACAATGCTCATCACTTCAACTCTACCTTTTTCCGAGATAAATATTCTTTTCAGAAAATTACCTTTATTTGACCAGGCTTTCCGTTTTCCATTTACTAAGTTTTCTATTCTTGCATCCTTAGCATACGCTATATTTTTTTCAATTGCCGTAGGGCTAATTGGCGACCTTGCGCAGAACTATTTTAAGAAAGGAAAGGTGATTATTTATATGTTATTTATAAGTTTACTTATAATTATTGTTTTTCCTGCTTTTAAAGGTGATCTACTTTACAGTAAGGAAAAACTATCTATTCCTAAAGAATATTTCGAGTTATTTGATTTTTTCAAAAAACAAGATCAAAATACAAGAATCGCTAATTTTCCCCAATATACTTTTTGGGGATGGAATTTTTATAGATGGGGTTATGGCGGCTCCGGATTTCTCTGGTATGGTATTAAACAACCAATTTTGGATCGCGCGTTTGATGTCTGGTCAAAAAATTCAGAAAACTATTATTTTGAGATTTCAAATGCGCTTTATACTAAAGATCCAATACTTCTTGAAAAAGTATTAAACAAATATCAAATCAATTTTCTTTTAATTGATAAAAATATTTTTAATCCCCCGTCCCCTAAAGCTCTTTTTATTCCAGAAACAGAAGAATTACTTTCTCAAACCTCTTCTATTAACAAAGTGGCAACTTTTGGCAATTTAGAAATATTTAAAGTAAATTTAAAAGATAAGCCTGACGATTTTGTTTTTCTCGACTATAATTTATCTCAATTTAATTCCTACGACTGGGGAAATTATGACAAAGCCTACACAGATTACGGGAACTACATCTCTCGTCCAGAGTACGATCGACCTCTGGTCGAAACTTCTTATTATCCTTTCCGTTCTTTGTTTTCAAATAAGACACAGGAAAAAATTGAATTTAACGTTAGGGAAAACGACAATTCCATAGAATTTACAAAAGCTTTACCGGTCTTAAATAAAACAGTATTAAAAGTACCGTCTATTGTAAAAACAGAAAAAATAATTCCGGTTGATATATATGTTAAAAAGAACAATGAAAATACTCTTATTGTTAATGCTATTTTTAAAACCCCGGAGGTCAGTATAAACAACAATAAGCTATGGGGAGATATAATAGAAAGATCAATTTTTATAATTTCACCGGAATTAAGCGATTTTTTTAATCTTGACATAAATGGCGTTTCTACTTTTAAAATAGATTCAAAACTTGCATTTGATGAAAATGAATATCTGGGAACAACATTTTTAACAATAAACCAGGATAATGTTTTAGTTCTGTCGGACGACAAATCTAATTTTTTAGGAACAGTTGTTATAACTTCGCCATATATTAAAACCCTTCCTATTTTTGACGAAAAACAACTGGAAGTTTTAGATACGCAAAATCCGAAAATATTTTCTATAAAAATACCAAAAATCAAAGATTCTTATTTGAATTTCGAACCGCAAATAGACGATCCTAATAATAATGTCCTTAATTGTGATAATTTTAGGAAAGGCGATCTTTTTTCTTCGAAAGAAAATGGCTATCTTTTGCTCTCATCGAAAAATGCAACTCCCTGTATCTCTTACTATGCTCCTAAACTTTTCCATGAACAAGGGTATTTAATTTTTATTAAAAGTAAAAATATAAAAGGACGAAGCCTTCATTTTTGGATGCTAAATGAGGATGAGAAGTTTTCTCCAATTGATACTTATTTGCCATTGGACAAGAATGATGCTGTCAGCGTCTATGCTGTTTCTCCGCAAGATCAATTTGGTAAATCCTATTCTTTCCATTTTGATAATATATCAATACAGCAAGAAACAACAAACATACTCGGCAAATTATCTGTATACCCAATCCCCTACAATTTTTTAACATCAATTGTTGCGGTTAATAAAGAAAAAGAAGTATTAAAAACTACGAATACCGTGAATACAATCGATGTCTCCCATCCGAATGAAAGTTTATATAAAGTAAATATTAAAAATGGAGCAATGAATAATCCTGTATTAATTCTTTCTCAATCTTTTGATCCTGGGTGGAAAGCATACGAAGTTGAAAATGGAAAGTGGAAAGTTGAAAACTGGATTAAAATCTCTTTTCCTTTTATTTTTGGGAAGGAGATTAAGGAGCATGTTTTAGTTAATAATTGGGAAAACGGATGGCTCATCGACAACTCTCAACTCTCAACTCTCAACTCTCAACTCGTTATCATCTTTTGGCCTCAGTACCTTGAATATGCAGGCTTTGGTTTTCTAGCAGCAACATTTCTTTTTTTAGCCGTGAAAATTAAAAAATAAAAGCTTTTACTCTTCTCTTGCCGATCTCTTACTTTATCTATATTGACTTTTATATTGCTACGCTGTATACTCCAGGATGTACTTATTAACGATACTGCCCTAGTTAGTTATACTTATATGGGTATTATAAGCTACTAGTCGTATCGTTTTTTTATAAAATTATGAGAAAATATTTACTTTCTTTTTCGGTATTTACAATTTTTTTGTTTACAGTATTTACTGTTCCCATTTTTGCGGCCGGGACAACCACGGTTGAATGTCAACCAATATACGGAGGGGGGCAAACTTGCCCTCAGGCGCCAAATATTGCCATAAATAAACAAGTGAAAAATCTTCAAACAGGTAGTTTTGTTGACAATCTTAATGTAAACGATCCAAAATTTTCTCCTAACCAAAATGTTAGTTTTAAAATCATTCTAACCAACACTGGAAATGTAAATATGGCAAGCGTGAATATACGCGACATATTTCCCAAATTTGTTAATTTTACATCCGGCCCGGGTAGCTTTGATACAAATACAAAAACATTGTCTTTCACCGTTAGCAATCTTAACGTCAATGAATCAAGAACGTTCGATGTTTCTGGACAAGTTATTTCTAGTGATCAATTACCTAACGATAAAGGCATCGTTTGCGTTGTTAATCAAGCAATCGCGACAGTGTCAACAAACGGACAGCAAACAAGCCAGGATAATTCTGAATTCTGTATCCAAAAACAAGTTTTGGCAGAAACTACAAAAGGCGGTTTAAAGGTATTCCCTCAACCTCAGGTTGTAACAACTCCATCCACAGGACCTGAAGCATGGGCGCTTCTTGCTCTTTTACCCTCCGGAGTTTTAGGCTTTCTCCTAAGAAAAAGGTCAATTAAAAAATAATATCATAAAAGTTGACAAGGTTTTGTTTTTAATGTTAGAATTTAAAACTGCCAACAATTCTCTGCCCTACCTTTAATTGCCCTCAAAATTATTTATGGAAGATAAAAAACCTTTAGTTTCTATTATTCTGCCTGTTTTTAATTCAGAGAAATTCCTACATTTTTGCTTGAAAAGCTTAATTCGCCAAAGCTATAAAAACATAGAAATAATTGCAATTGATGATAATTCAAAAGACAACTCGTTTAAAATCCTAAAAAGCTTTAGAAAACAAGACAAAAGACTGCATGTAAGCAAAAATATCAAAAAATACGGTTTCCCCGTTTGTTTAAACCGGGCATTAAAAAAAGCAAAAGGACAATTTATTACTTTTATGTCTGCAAATGACACAAGTCTTTCTCAAAGAATAGAAAAACAATTGAAGTATTTTAAGAATAATCAAAAAGCCGTAGTAGTTGGTGTTCAATGTGTATTTACCGATCAAAACAATAAAAAGTTAAACAAGAGCATTTTTCCTGAAAAACATGAATTCATACATAAATCTCTCCTTTCCGGTCTATCAATGCACTTTGAAACTGCCATAATTAATAAATTTTTGCTTCCAAAAGATATTTTAACATTTAAGGAAAACGTCTATCCGTTTTTCTATATTGATCTTTTCATGAGACTACTTCCCTACGGCGAATTTGCAAATTTATCTGAATTTCTTCACCGTCATCGAAAAGATACGGAATTTCAGGGGCAGAGTGTAAATTACATTTTTTCTATCGCAAAACTATGGTTAAAATCTTTAACTATATCCGATTATAGACTCCCTTTCAGCAATCTTTTCGCACCTCTTACCAAGCAGGCTTAGAAGCGCATTTTTTATTCCCCCAAGTTATCCACATTTTTTCCCTGAAAAAATTTAGCTTGTAAAATCGGGCTAAACGATTAAATATTTACTCCAGGCCTATCAAATTTTACACTTGGTTTTGCTATAGGTTGACATGCTTGACAACGTATGATAAAATCGTAATTAACATGAATATTCTACTTTCCATCTTCAAAACACAAAGAAAATCAACTCGAAGAACGGTCGATGATTACAAACAGGAAATGCTGGTTCGACAAGGAAGAGAACAATTTAAGGTATTGGTTAAAAAGGGACTTAGTATCCCCGTAGCATTGTTATAAACAAAAAAAGAGCATCGCTTTCGTTACTACAAATGATAAGCTCAGTACGATAAGCAATGCTCTTAAAGGAAAACGGCAATTAGTCCTTTAGGCAGGAATAAAACTAAGTGCCGATCATAATTGTTAACAAAAATTTATATTGTTGTCAAGGAAAATAAGCGAAGCTAATTATTAAAGTTTATCTTGATATAGTTTGATATTTTTAGAGTTTTATTTGTAGTTTATGATGAGGTAGGAGTGTTGGGCAGGCACTCCTATCTCTTCAGAGATTATAAAAATTAAATTTTCTTAGCAAATAGAATACGACCCGCTGTTGTCTGAATAACTCTCGAAACAACCACATCAATTGTTGTGCCGATATCGGAATTTGCGCTTTCAACAACAATCATTGTTCCGTCATCCAAATAACCGACTCCCTGTGTAATATCTTTCCCTTGATGTAAAACTTTAATATGCAATGCTTCTCCCGGCACGGCACGCACTTTGAGACAATTAGACAACGCGTTTACATTAATCGCCAAAACTCCTTGTATGCTTGCCTTTTTCCCCAAGTTATAATCGCATGTTATTATTTTCCCTTTATTGTTTTTCGCCAGCGAAATCAGTTTTTCGTCTACTTCTTTAGTTTTAGTGTCGGATAATTTTTTCTCGTCGTTATCAGATAAAATAGTCACTTTAATTTTTTTTGTTTTTTTAAGGTTTTCCAACATATCCATACCTTTTCTCCCCCGTTCTCTTTTAACGGCATCCTGCGAGTCTGCAATATGCTTTAATTCGAGTAAAATACTTCCCGGAACAACAATCACACCGTTTAAAAGACCCAAATTTATTACATCAAATATTCTTCCGTCTATAATTGCGGATGTGTCTAAAAATATCGAGTTTTCTATTTTTTTCATTTTATGATTATTTTTCGTTTGCTTCTTGGATTTTTGAAGAATATGTGGCATGCGGGAAGCAACCGTTTTCGCGACTTCTTCGGCAAGAAGACCGATAAGTTTTGGAGGAAAAAGAGACAGATGCTGTCCTTCTTTCTTAACTTCCTCTTTTTTAATTTCAGTTTTTTTTGAATTATCTTTAGCCATAGTCTATTGTTTACTAAGTGATACAATTGCCTGATTCAAATTTTCGTGTGTCTTTGCACTAATTATACTACTAAATCCTAATTTTTTAGCCTCTTTTATTCTTTTATCAATCGATGGAACATTTCTAAGCTCGCCTAAAAGGCCAACTTCCGCAACCCCAACTATTTTGTTTAATGGTAAATTTTTTAGACTCGAGTATATCGCAAGGCAAATACCCAGATCGACTGCCGGATCCGAAACCTTAAGTCCGCCCGCCACATTTACAAAAACATCCATTGTGTCAACAGGTAATCTACAATGCCTTTGTAGGACCGCTAGTAACAGTTCCAGACGTCTTCCGTCAATTCCCGATGCAATACGTCTTGGATACGGCAATTTGGAAAACACGGCAAGACCTTGTATTTCTATTAAAAAAGGTCTTGTTCCTTCCATTATTGCGGCAACGACCGATCCCGGTGTAAGAGTTTTTTTCTGAGTTAGGAAAATTTGTTCCGGATTTTTAACTTCAAGCATTCCCTCGTTTACCATTGCGAAAATACCAACTTCATCAATTGGCCCAAATCTGTTTTTCAAACTTCTAAGAATTCTTGTTGCGGTCAATTTTTCTCCTTCCAGGAATAAAACCGTATCTACCATATGGGATAAAATCATAGGTCCTGCAACCATTCCCTCTTTTGTAACGTGCCCCACTATGACAACTGGAATATTTAGTGTCTTCGCCGCTCTTATAAAAGAAAACGCGCAGTATCTAACTTGCGCGACAGAACCCGACAAACCGGACGTGTTTTCCGATTCGACCGTTTGAATAGAATCAATAATTACAAGAATTGGCTTTATTTTTTCTATCACGGAAACTATCGCATCCGCATTGGTTAAAGATAATAATAGAAAATTTTCGCTTTTATGATTATTTATTATTCTATTAGCTCTAAGCTTAATCTGCTCTTCAGATTCTTCTCCGGAAATATATAATACAGAATTTTCAGAACACTCGGAAAACTCGGATGATCGGTTTATCAGAGTTTCAGATCGATCAGATTTTCTGATTTTCTGATTTTCTGATTTTCTGGCAATCTGAGTATTCTGAGTTTTCTGAGAATCAGCGCTATTGGCGACGTTAAGAGCTGCTTGAAGTAAAAGCGTCGATTTCCCGATTCCCGGATCGCCAGCTAGTAAGATTACCGATCCCTTAACAATACCGCCTCCCAAAACATTATCCATTTCCGAAAAACCTGTTGTTATCCTCTCTTTTTCCGTTGAAATAATTTGATCAAGTGTCTTAGGTTCTATTTTTTCAGGCCGTTTTCCCTGTTCTACGTTCCTTGTTCTCTGTTCTTTGTTTAGCTGGAATTCTTTCAAAGAATTCCAGCTATTGCACTCCGGGCATTTCCCAAGCCAAGAAGAAGATTCATACCCGCACTCCTGACAGACAAAGGTTGAAATACTCTTTTTCATACAGACTCATTATACTACTTTGAGGCGCGGTCTACTTGTATCCCATTGGCTTCTCCAGAAGAACCGGAACAAGAATTATTCTATGTTTTCTCTTATCAATTTGCGTAATTGTTACATTAATTTTATCTCCAATTTCAAAAGACATGTTAGGCGGAATCTTTTCGCGCCTTATAAATCCTTCTATCCTTTGTTCCCCACCCATATTGTCAACGATTTCTAAAACTACTCCCGTAGAAACTAATTGTGTTACTTTTGCTGCTACTTTTTGATCAACAGCAAATTTCTTAATCGTTTCCTCAAACGGATCGGAAGTAATTCTTTTAATTGAAAGGTCAATTCTTTTTGCATCGCGGTCTATTCCGATAATAACTGCCTCTACTTTTTGTCCGGGAGTAAACATTTCCTCTATATCGGAAACTTTGTCCCATGAAATTTCGGAAATATGAATTAACCCGTCTATGTTCTTGTTCTCTAAAACCTGTATGGAAACAAATATTCCAAAGGATGTAATATTAGCAATAATTGCATCAATTTTTTGTCCGATCTTCAAATCTTTGATTAGATCAGTAAAAGCCTTTAAATCTAAGACCGGCTTTTGTGAAAAAATAATTTTATGAGCAACTCTATTTAATTCTAGAGGAAAAACATTAATTTTTTTGCCTATAACGTCCTGCGATTGAGACATAAAAATTGTATGTGAATTTGGCAGAAATCCGGAAATGCCGTCTTTGGCCGAAACAAGAAATCCTCCTTTTGTTATTTCGTTAATGGTTGATTCCAAGCCTTCCTGGTTTTTTTGCATTTTTAAAAGTTTTTCCCACATTAGATCGTCTAAATATCTTCTTAACGACACGACGGGATGCCCCATGTCCGACTCTGGGTTAAGTACAGATACCGAAACTTCATCCCCCACTTTAAACATAGACAAAATATTTCGAAGGTTTTTCTTGTCTTTTTCCAAAACAACAGCATCTGTTTTAGCATCTATGTCAATAAGAATTTCGCTTGATGTTAGCTTTTTTATTTTTCCTTTGAGGATATCGCCCTTATGAAGCGTTACAAAAGAAGTATTGACCGATTTCATTAAATCAGCCATCGTAAGAGCAGGCTTTGAAGAACTATTGAGGCTATTTGTTTCTTGTTTGATATTTTCGGCCAGAGGCCGATCGTCCTTTGGACGAGATTTTTGATCTATCACGCATGTTTTCCGCCTTTCTTTAAAAGAATAACAAAATTATACCACTATCCAAACTATCGCGCAAGGAAAGAGAAGCTACGCAGCCAGAAGTTGAAGATTCTCACCAAGAGTTTGTACAGATTGCATATCATGAATACCTATTACCGGTAGATCAGGAAAAACTCTATTTATATGACCAGCCAACATACGTTTTGGACCAAGTTCTAAAACTACATTCGCACCTAATTTCTTTACGGGCGCGATTAATTTTTGTGAATCTACGGGATTAGTCATTTGCATGGGAATTAATACTTTAAGTTTTTCCCAGGTGTCAACTATTTCCCCTGTCGAATTAGCAATAATTGGATATTGGGGATTATTAAATATTACACCTGCTTCTTCCATTTCTTTTATCAATCTCTTCAATTCTTCTTCCGCAGGACCCATTATCGGAGAGTGGAACGCATACGGAACTCCTGCAGGTATTACATTTTTTGCTCCCCGCTCTTTACAAACTATTTCAGCATTTTTTAAATTTTTCAAAGTTCCCGATATAACTATTCTATTGCCCGGATAATAAATTGCCCCAGAAACACCTGTTTCTTTACAAATCGCATCTACTATTTCTCTGTCAAGACCTGAAACCAAAGACATTGCACCCTCTTTATCTCCTCCTGCTACTTCATGCATGATTCTTCCTCTCTGCTGAACAATATACAAACCTGTTTTAAAATCGTAAACTCTAGCTGCTAATAAAGCAGTCATCTCTCCAAAACTCACTCCTCCCCCCGCAACTTTTTTTATTTTTTTAAAATCGGGAAAAAAATTTTCGGTTGCTCTTAGAGCCGCTTCGGCGTTTGTCAACAAAGCCAATTGCTGATTACCTGTCATTACTAATTCATCCTTAGGCCCTTCAAAACAAAGCCTGGAAATGGGAAAACCAAGAAATTCATCTGCCTCGTCAAAAGCTTCTCTGGCAGCCCTTGAGTTTTCATATAAATCCCGACCCATTCCAACAAAAGCACCGCCTTGACCGGGAGAAAATATAGCAGCTCTTATTCCCATCGGTTCCTCTTCTCTTCTTGGCTCGCCAAAACCAGAACCTACGCCTTCACCTTTAATTAAAACCATGGAATAAATTCTACATTTCTACGTTTTAAAAAGCAAGTAATTATTTTTATGTTATAATTTTGAAAATGAGCGTAGATAAGAAAAAATTAAAAGAGCGCCTGGAACAAATTTGGGAGCGGCCTGATTTTTCTTCTTTTTTTGAAAATAAATTCAATAAAAAACCCTTTTCTATTAAAAAAGAAGCTATTCTTTTTAACGAAGGCGATACAACTGGAAAAATTTTTTTTATTAAAGAAGGTTTTGTTAAACTTTACCGATTATCCGAAGATGGACGTGAAACAATTATTTATCTTTATGGCCCCGGCAGTTTTTTGGGGGTCAGGGCATTAATTTCCAACGACAAGTCTCACAAACATACTGCGGAAGCTCTAACGGATATGAAAATTGTAACCGTTCCTCGCAATGAATATTTTGATGTTTTAGCTTCCAATCCCGAATATATTATTGATTTTTTGCATATTTTTATAAGTAGATTAAATTATACCGAACGAAGGCTGCAGGGATTTATTACAACAGATACAACAGCAAGAATTGCTATATTTTTATCCGATGTGGCAAGACGATTTTGCAAAGAAGCTTTTTACAAAAATGGAGTAATCACTCTGCCTTTAAAACTTACCCACCAGCAAATTGGAGAATTCGTCGGAGCACTTAGAGAAACAGTTACAGTTTCATTAAATAAACTGGAGAAGGAAGGGATAATTGATAATAAAAAAGGTAAGATAACAATTTTAGATTTGAAGAGACTGAATTCTAATTCATCCATATGATTACTCCGAATAAATCCAAATTCGGATAAATTCGAACTAAGAATTCGGATCTATTCGTGTTTTGTAGTCTTCCCTACTGAATTACTATTCTCCCTCTGTTTTAATTACCTCAATATGAAAATATATAATTCCCCTTTTATAGAAAATTTAGATGTTTCATTTAAATCTGTGGAAAATATAGAAATAGAAAATTATTCTCTTAGATTATTTTATAAGTCGTTTTTTTCGCTTCTCAATTTACCAGAGAAAACATTAAAAGCATTTTATTTGCTTATTATTAAAGATTTTTGTGTCTAAAATTATAAGCTTGACAATTTATAAAAAAGGTGGTTTAAGTAAACTTAGCAATCATAAAGTAACCTTAGACAATTTGCGTCTATAAGTTACTTCGCACTTTTAAAACTTATAGCGAAAAGTTCTGTCCCCGAAGACGAGCAGAAAGGGCATATGAGCGTCCAGGTAATTAGCGTTTAACGTCTAGAAAATCCGGCTTAGCCGGACTAAACGCTAGACGCTAGGTTCTAAACGCTAATAAATCCTTTTGGCTCGTTTTCACTGATCTGCTAGCAAGGTGTACTTGTGAAAAACGCAGAGATGCGCTTGTAGATTTGGACGGAGTGAAGACGAATATTCGCTTTCCCGAAAGGAACGTGATCAGATGAAAAACTGGTTTTCGTCACTAGTGATTACGGGCATTGTAGGAGCTATCTTCTGGTTAGTTTACAATGCCAACCCGCTAGATCAGCTCTGGACCGTCGTCGTTGTAGTCGCACTGGTAGTCTTGGCAAGGATCGCCTACGATTTTCTGGTTCGCATGAATCAAGAAGGGCAAGCATTTGACCCCGTAGTGTTCGTCGCTCATGTCGTATTTGCCTTGTTGGCAACGTACGTCTTGTACTTACTTGGGCTGACGGGTGCTATCGGACTCGGCTTCGCCTTGTTCGCGAGTTACTACGTAGTCTGGTTACTTGCAGCTGCCATCCTGGGAGAAAAGAGCGTTCAATCGAACACGAAACCCGCGGTCGGACGTCGCTGACCATCAACTGACCTGGCTGTCTGCCTGGTACGTGATGCAAACGCTATGCAACACGGCTTGAGCAGATAACTCCTCTTCCCTTCCGGGAACTGTCCACCCCGGAAGGGTTGGGAAAATATGACGATGACCTTAAGTCTTCACAAAACCACTTTTCGCTTGTCTAAAACAAGCACTGGAGATTAAAGCCAAAATAAAAAAACTTCAACCCAGGCCGACCATATAGTCAATCGTAATTAGCTCGATTTCGCTATATATTCCGCCTTCGTGGCTATGACTCTTTTGAGTCTCTTGTTTCCAGTGCTTTTTTCTTTTAAAGCTGCATGTATTCTTCAATACAAACTACAGGTAGCCTTGACTACTGATCTTAATACCCTCCTCTGTTATAATTACTTTATTAAACAATTTTTATCAAATGCCAAATTTTAAAGAACTGGTCTCATCAATAAAAGGAAAATTTCAATTTACTCAGATTAAAAAAACACCTTTAGAAATACAAACACCGTGCGCGGATACGCCTCCCGTCCCTGTACAAAATGTTTTTCAAAAAACGATAGAATCTGCATCACCAGACAATACAATAAATGAAACAATACCCTTAATTGTATTTCAGGAAAGCCCCAATGAATACGATCCGGACGAGGATGATAAAGCTCTTAATGAAATTATAAAACAATTATCTGATGATAGCTTTAGTGGTTTACGTTTATATTTTAGAGACATTCAAAACTTTCCCAGATTAACTCAAGAGCAAGAAGTTGCAGCTGCCAGGCAAATAGAAATGCAAAAAAATAGAATTGCAAATGCCAAAACACGAATTGCCGAAGCAACAAAATGGGATGAAACAGATCAGGACGTACAGAAAGAACTGGAAACAGCTCAAGAGTTATGCGCAGAAGCTAGAAATATTTTTATTAAAGCAAATCTTAGACTTGTAGCTAGTGTCGTCAAACATTACATGGGAAGAGGTGTTCCTATAAAAGATTTGATTCAGGAAGGCAATATGGGATTAATAAGAGCAGTTGATAAATTTGACTATAGATTGGGGTATAAATTTTCAACCTATGCTTACAATTGGATTAAACAAGCAATGTCACGTGCTGTTAATGATAGTTCTAAAACAATCAGGCTCCCTGTTCATAGATGGACAGAAGCAAGTAGAATCGCAAGAGCTCGAACAATTTTAGTACAGCAAAAAGGAAAAGAACCGACCCTGGAAGAATTGGCC